>Ga0233444_10002962_pt1 | contig 17229 bp, 12 predicted proteins | sample SI_124_October20_6_FD_182792 | JGI IMG/M metagenome (GOLD analysis project Ga0233444, IMG submission 182792) | Seawater microbial communities from Saanich Inlet, British Columbia, Canada - SI_124_October2016_10_MG | ecosystem: Environmental > Aquatic > Marine > Inlet | place: Canada: British...
GTATCGCTCCATAAAAATATTAAACATTTCACCAAAGGACGTTTCATATTGAATATTTTTCTTTTCCTCATTAGGGTTTTTACCTTGAATCATCTCAGCAATCACCTGACTTGCAGTATTACGTGCATTTTCTATTGTCATTTCAGGATATTTACCTAAAGTTACACGCAGAGGTTTGCCTTTGTGTTTACGGTATACCTTAAAAGATTTTGTGCCTTGTGATGTAAGCATTAACTCTAAACCTCTTACTTTTGTATCATAAAAATAGAGGCGTTTGTTATTATCTGGCAATTCAAGAGCATCTATAGTTCTTTTTGTAAAGTTAAAATAATTATCTTTCGTTTTCATGAATAGCCTCAAGATATATTTGTGTTTTATTAATTCTATCGGGTATACTCTGGGTATACTATAAAAGTATAATTTAGTATAATTTAATAAAAGTTTGTAAATCACTAATAGCACAGAAGCTATATAATGTAAAGGATTATATAATTCAGTAAAAGTAGGTAATTAATAAACCCACTGAATGGCATTCAAAAGGTCGGGGGTTCGATTCCCCCTGGCTCCACCAAATAAGTAAAGCGATTTAAGTTTTTTTATAATTATATAACATTTATTTGGGTATACTCTGGGTATACTTTGGAATAAAGTTGAGAGTAGTTATAATATTTTTTCTTCTAATTCTAAACGCCTTTCAGTCAATGTTTGATTATCGTATTTCCAATAATCACTTCCTCTAGCTGAACTCCAAGTATACCCCATATTATGTAGTATTTTTAAAGCGGCAGCAGATAGGGACAATTCCTCCTCTTCAATAATAACTCTGTTAAAGTTGTTGTTTGCTACAACACAAGTTATACTCTCATCCCTAACAAAGCTTAAAACCGCCCCAGAAGGTATTTGAAGATCTTTAAATGTTACTCTCCCTCTTTTTTCCTCTGCATTTCCATATAGTTCTAGCGCATTTCTGTCTGATAATTCAGTTATAACATCAATTCTAGGTGTTATTTCTTGTATTTCAGCAAGTTTTATTGCTTGTACTACTTGGCTTGGAGATACTCTAAAAAATTCCCGATTATTTCTTACTCTTTTATCTGAAAATATTTTATGTATTCTACTTTCAACAATTACACTATCACTTACTTCAGCAGCATAAAAGCATTGAAACGGCAAGGGTACACTAGTATTATCTAGAGATCTAATTCTTGCTTCAATACAATTTCTTGTTCTACCTATTTTTACTATATCAGGCATTGCTTCATTTACTAAAACATAAATTATATTACTCGCCATTCTCATAATTACTATTAATTCTAATTTTCTGATTTTAAACAGTACTCCGCCTAAAGCACCTAAACCACCTAAAGTTTATTTTTTAGCTATCCAATTTGCTCAGCATAACTAGCAAAATAATTTATAGATTTGTAATAATTTTACCTCGTTATCTCCTCGGCTATTAACTCAGCTTGTTTTATTGTGTTGTCTATAGCTAACTTTTCCATATTTGGCGGGTATTTAAATTTACGTAAAGTTTTTCTAATAGAAACCCTAAGCTTAGCTTTTACACTTTCTTTTTTTGTCCAGTCAATAGAAGCGTTACGTTTTACTTGTTCAGTTAAATTTACAGCAAGCTCTCGTAATTTATCTTTTTCCATTAATTCTCTTGCACTTTCATTATCTGCTACTGCAGAATAAAAGGCATATTCATATTCAGTAAGCTTTAGCTCTTTTGAGCTTTGATCCATCTTTTCAATGTCTTTGGCAATTTTTATTACTTCTTCTATTACCTCTGTAGCGGTTATAGTCTTATTGTGGTAACGTTTTATTGAATCCTCTAGCATGTTCATTAAAGATTTGCTCTGCACTAGATTCTTTTTTGTCCTGGTTTTTATTTCGTCATTAAGAAGTTTTTTCATTGTCTCAAGAGCAATATTTTTATGCCCCATATTTCTTATCTCTGCAAGAAAATCTTCTGAAAGTATTGAGATATCTGGCTTTTTAATACCTGCTGCATCAAATACATCTATCACCTGACTTGATACTAAGGCTTTATCTATAACCTGACGAATTGCAGTTTCCGTTGCTTCGCTTGCTTCTCCAGACTCTAAGCTAGAGAATTTTACAAGCCTAGCTTTTATCGCTTGGAAAAACGCTACTTCATCCCTAACTTTTACCGCACTCTCATGAGTAATAACAATAGAGTAAAAAAGAGATAATTTTGTTACCTCTCTTACAAATCGCTTTTTTCCATCTTCAAGTCCAAGAATATATTCTTCTGCATCTAGGATAATAGAAAGTTTTTCTTTTGTGCTGGCATCAAAGTATTTGCTATAGTTGAATCCATGTAGCATAGAAGAAATTACTTCCATTTTTTCTAGCATCATATCAACAGCTTGCTCTTGAGGAGTTGCTGGACTTCCTCTGCCTCCGTTATCTGAATAAAAGGATAAAGCTTTTTTAAGATCAGATGCAATACCTAAATAATCTACAATAAGACCTCCTGGTTTATCTTTGTAAACCCTATTTACTCTTGCAATTGCTTGCATCAAATTATGCCCCTGCATTGGCTTATCGATATATAAAGTATGCATTGATGGCACGTCAAAGCCAGTAAGCCACATATCTCTAACAATTACTAATTTTAATTCGTCACTTGGATTTTTCATTCTATTTGCAAGGATACGCCTTTGTTCCTTTGTTGTATGATGTTTCGATATTTCAAAACCATCACTTGATGCTGAGGTCATAACAACTTTTATTACGCCTTTATCTAGATCATCATTATGCCATTCTGGTTTTAGTGAGATAATGGCGTCATAAAGCATTACAGCCACACGGCGTGACATAGCAACTACCATAGCCTTACCTTCAAACACGGATTGTCTTTGATCAAAGTGCCGCACTATATCTTCGGCTACGTTAGCCACACGCTCTTTACTACCAACTAATGCTTCAAGCTGAGTAAGTTTAGTTTTTACTTTTTCTGAATTAGATAGTTCTTGGTTGGATAAATCTTTATCTAATTCTGCAATTAGTTTTCTTCCTTCTTCGCTTAAGGTTATTTTTGCAAGGCGACTCTCATAAAAAATACGAACTGTTGTGCCATCTTCTACTGAGCGAGCAATATCATAAATATCTATGTAATTGCCAAATACGGCTGGTGTATTAATATCTTTCTTCTCAATTGGTGTACCAGTAAATCCAAGATATGTAGCATTTGGTAGAGCGTCACGCATATATTTTGCAAAGCCGTATACAACTCTTTTTCCTATGACATTGCCATCAGCATCTTTATCATCAATTGTTTTTGCACCAAATCCATATTGCGTGCGATGCGCCTCATCTGCGATTACTACTATATTCTTTCTATTAGATAGTTCTTCATAGATATTACCTTCAGATGGCTGAAATTTTTGAATGGTAGTAAAGACTACTCCTCCAGAAGCTACTTTTAATAGTTTTTTTAGTTTCTCTCTACTTTCTGCCTGATTAGGTATTTGTCTTAATAATTGCTCAGAGGATGCAAATGTATCAAATAATTGATCATCAAGATCATTGCGATCAGTAATAATCAAAATAGTTGGATTATTTAAGGCTTTAACTATCTTACCTACTGCAAAGACCATAGTAAGAGACTTACCTGACCCTTGAGTATGCCATATTACTCCTCCTTTGCGATCTCCATCATTGCAGCTTGCTGTTATTACCGACGTAATCGCTTTATTAACAGCATAATATTGATGATATGCAGTGATTTTCTTTATACTCTGTATTGTTGTAATACCAGTTTTAGAATCGATGGTTTTAGACCTCTCAAAGACTATAAAATTGCGAATAACATCAAGCAACGTGCTTTTATTTAGCATTCCTTTAATAAGAGTATATAGCTGAGGTATATTGCTTGAATCTTCTACTTTACCATCAGATGATTTCCAGGACATAAAGCGAGATAATTCGCTAGATACAGAACCAGCCTTAGCATCAAGTCCATCAGAAATGATTAGTATACTATTGTATATAAAAAGAGAGGGGATAGTTTTTATGTAAGTCTGTAGCTGGTTATAAGCAGATGCTATGGTAGCGTTTTCATTAGCTGAGTTTTTTAACTCCAGCACTACAAGTGGTATACCGTTTACAAATAGAATAACATCTGGTCTTTTCCTTTGGTTGTTATATGTTACTGTAAATTGATTAACTACAGTGAATTCATTATTATCTGGATTGTCAAAATCAATGAGCTTTATATAATCTCCACGATCTTCATCGTCTTTACGCATTATAACGTTCACACCGTTTGTCATCATCGAGTGAAAAGACTCGTTGCCCGATATGACCTCTGATGAATCAACTCTCTTTACTATACTCAACACTTCATCTTGAGTCTTTGCATCTATATTAGGATTAATACGAAGAATTGCTGATCTTAATTTCTTCTCTAGTAATACATCATCAAAACTATTTCTAAAAGAACCATTATTACTATCAGAAGCATTAGGGGCATCGATATGTTCGTAGCCTTGCTCTTTTAATAGTTCAATTGCAAATTCCTCTATTTTAAGTTCTGTGAGCTTTGTCATGATGCCTCGTATTTAACTCTGATACTACCGCTCATTAGCTTAGGCAGCAGGGTGTTGAGAAGAGATTCTAAGGTTTTGATTTGTTTTTGGTTTGAAGATATTTTATTAAATATGTGTAATACTTTCGCTTCATAGTTTTCTATTAAAGTTAAATTGTATTTAAAAATATCTAAATCCATTAAATGACTTGGGTAAATATGAGGCTGGGCGCTACCTTCCTGTTGGTCATAAATTTCTTCTTGATAGCTCTTTAAAAGTATATAAAAGAAAAAAACATAATCTGTTATAGAATTATCTATGAAAGATGAATCGGAAGACCAAACTGGCAAAAAATGTAAATTTACAAACCCAGCGTTTGCACCTGAGGCACTAATTGTAACTACAGGGGATTTTGTATTACATTGATTATGATAACAGGATGGAGATAATCCTCCTGCAATCACAGGATATTGACCATGAATTGTTTGTAGTTTTGTAATATTTTTTCCTTTTTGTGGTTTTATAATATCACCTAGCTTTCCCTCCTCCCAACTATCATCAGCATCCTCAATAAACCACTTACGAAAGATTACCACAGCCATTGATTCAAGTGTCTTATTCTGGCGGTGTAGCAAGTCTATTTTATCGTCTAGGCTGGATAATACAGATGCTATTGCTTTTTGTTCGGGTAGGGTGGGGAGTGGAATCGGGACTTCCTTAAGAATAGAGGATTTAATCCCAAATACTGTAGTGCCAGATGCACGAGATTCAAGTTTATATTGTCCAACATCACTTTGAAGATAGTATTTTAGAAATTTACTGAATAGTATTCTAGGGTTACTTCGTAATGTTATTATCCGCTGAGCCAAAGCAATATCTTTATTTTTTATTAAGGCCACTTCGCCCACAGGAGCCTCTGTAGTAAGAACTACATCATCAATTTCAGGATACCCTCTTTGCATCCAATTCTTGTAATCTTTTTCATTTATAAACTCGTTTGGTTTTAATATACGGCCATTCTTTACAATTTTTGCAGTGACAAGAGGAATACCATATTGACTTTTTTTTGGTGTTTTTCCTCTATAGTCAATAAATTTATCTATAACCTCGCCTAGAGTTTTTTCGCCCCACTCACTCATCACCGCCCCCGTGATTTTCTATCGCTTTATGCTTCTTCTCCAGTGCCTTTGCCTGCTTATCAAAATCCGATTCTATCTTTTGCGTTTTGTTGAATTTTTCATATTCAGCAAAGGCCTTTTGTTCAGCCTGCTTGCGTGTGATTTTGCCGTATCCCTCCAATATTTTATATTCATTAAATTCAAGGAACTTATTTACGCTTTCGGCAAAGCCTTCCATAGTAAAGCTGTTGCGCCTTTCAATGATTCCTTCAATATAATCAAAAAAGGCAGTGATAGTACGCTCTAACTTTTTAATTTCATCTTCTTTAAGATAATTCTTACCGATTGTGGTATCGGATTTTAACACCCTGCCATCAGGAGCATTTTTATAGCTCAACATTACCATTGCCGGCTTTTGCGCGTCCGCATTTTTGTAAATAATTTCTGAAGCGGTATTGCCTGTTATGGCAAAATGAAATTTATCCTGCACATGAGCATAAAACTTTCTGGTTGTTTCTGATTTTGGGTCATAATCAATACTGCATTCTGCGAAAATATCGGTGATCTGTTGGTAAATCCTGCGTTCACTCGCACGAATTGAACGAACTCTTTCGAGAAGTTCTCTAAAGTAATCTTTCCCGAAGTAACGACCGTTCTTTAGCCGTTCATCATCCATGGCAAAGCCTTTGATGATATATTCCTTCAAAAGCTTTGTTGCCCAGATTCTAAACTGTGTTGCTTGCGTAGAATTAACCCGGTAACCTACTGAGATTACGGCATCAAGGTTGTAATATTCTATCTTGCGAGTTACGTTACGACCACCTTCTTTTTGAACCGTTTCCAAAATGGAAAGAGTTGCCTCACGGTCGAGTTCGCCTTGTGTGTATATATTTTCTAAATGCTTTGATATTGCAGGAACGCCTACATTAAATAACTCAGCCATACGCTTTTGTGTAAGCCATAATGTTTCATCATTTAGCAGCACCTCAACCTTAATTTTACTATTAGGGGTGCTGTAAAGCAGAAATTCTGTAACTTCATCCTGAACTGTTATTTTTTTACCCATTGACTTTTACCTTCGCCAAATTATCAATAATACGCTTGTTAAGCTCAGCTTCTTCTTTTAACTGCTCTTGGAACTCAGCTTGTAATGTGGCAAAACGTTCTTCAAAATTAAAATCTTCTTCTACTTCTTCTAAACCTACATATCTTCCTGGGGTAAGCACATAATCTAGCTTTGCCACTTCTTCTGTAGTAACAGTCTTGCAGAAACCTTTTACATCTTCATAACCATCATCTTCTGACTTCCATTTGTAATAAGTATTTGATACTTTCTGAATATCTTCTTCTGATAGTTCTTTTGTACGGCGATTTATCAAATGACCAAGATTTCTAGCATCAATAAATAATATTTCGTTTTTACGATAGGACTTACCACGACGCATAAACCAAAGAGATGCTGGAATCTGTGTGTTTAGAAACAATTTAGCGGGTAGATTTACAATACAGTCTATTAATCCATCGTCTATTAATGCTTTACGAATAGAGCCTTCTCCTGATGTTTTAGAAGTAAGAGCACCTTTTGATAGAACAAAGCCAGCATGACCTTTTGGCGCAAGATGATATAGAAAATGCTGAATCCATCCATAATTAGCATTTCCAGTTGGTGGTTCTCCGTATTTCCACCTGGCGTCGCCCCGAAGTAACTCGCCACTCCAATCACTTACATTAAAAGGAGGGTTTGCAATAATATAATCTGCCTTTAAGTCTTTATGGGCATCATTAAGAAACGACCCCTCATTATTCCATTTTATCTGGCTACTATCAATTCCACGAATAGCTAGGTTCATCTTAGCTAAACGCCAAGTAGTTTGATTGCTTTCTTGACCATAAATAGATATATCATTTACTAACCCTTGGTGTTCTTCTACAAACTTCTCGGATTGTACAAACATCCCCCCAGAGCCACAGCATGGGTCAAATACTCGTCCCTTATAAGGTTCTAACATTTCTACTAACAATTTTACCACTGATAATGGTGTATAGAACTGCCCTCCTTTTTTACCTTCTGCAAGAGCAAACTCTCCAAGAAAATATTCAAAGACATGACCTAAGATATCAGAACTTCTTGTTTTGGTATCTCCAATATCTATATTGCTAAATTCATCAATTAATCCTCCAATACTCAAGGGGTCAAGATTACCTCTTGCAAACACCTTTGGTAAGACACCCTTTAGCGATGGATTCTCTTTTTCTATTGCATCCATAGCATCATCAATACTCTTCCCTATTTCTGGTAGTTTTGCACGGGATTGTATATATGACCATCTGGCGATATTTGGAACAAAGAATACATTTTCTGCTGCGTATTCATCTCTACATTCTGGATCTGAGCCTTCATATTCACCCTCTCCAGCTTTTAGTTTTGCATACAAGCTCTCAAAGCTGTCTGAAATATATTTTAAAAAGACAAGACCTAGCACAACATGTTTATATTCTGCGGCGTCAATATTTTTGCGTAACTTATCAGCAGCTTCCCATAATCGCTTCTCGATAGGCTTTGCTTCTTTTGACTTTGGGGATTTGGATTTGCTTGTCATATGATTTTATTAGTGGCTAATTATGCTTTAGTGTTAATTGTGTTTCTTATTAAAAATACTATTAAAAATCTTATTGAAATATTTAAAATAACTTTTTAAACTAAAAATTGAGTAAATTTAAATAAATACACGTAAAATGTCATATAATATAGATAACTCAATTTTTATTACTTTTCTAGTGATTAATCTTTTAGTAGGTTTGTTTTATAGTAGAAATATTAAAAATATAAGAGAATATGCTGTAAGCAAGCGTAATTTCTCAAATATAACCATTGCATCAACCGTTGCTGCAACTTGGATTGGCGGCGGGGTTCTTTCTCAAACAATAGCTGAAACTTATAAACAAGGTTTATATTTTATAATACCCGTAATAGGTGATTCCTTAGTATTGTTAGTGGTTGGGTATTGTTTAGCTCCTCGTATGGCTGAGTTTATAGGAAAACTTTCTATTGCAGAGGCTATGGGTAGCCTTTATGGCAAATCTGTAAGAACTATAACTACACTTATTGCCTTAATAAGCTGTATAGGAGCTGTTGCAGTTCAGTTTAAAGTTTCTGCTACAATATTACAGATGTTCTTTAATGTTTCAAGCTACTATGCTGTTTTAATAAGTGCAATAATAGTTATTGTATACTCATCTATAGGCGGAATTAAAGCAGTAACTTTTACCGATATAATACAAATTTTTACTTTTGCAACAATTATACCCATAATATCTTTTATAATTTGGGGCAGTATTGGTAATCCACACAAAGTATACTCTCTAATTACCGAACATCCATTATTTGACTACAAGCAAGTTTTTAATTTTTACAATCCTAAATTTTTTGACTCAGTTTTGCTATTTTTATTTTTTATTATACCCACGTTAGAGCCGGCAATTTTTCAAAGAATATCAATGGCTAAAAATACTACTCAGATAAGAAAGTCTTTTGTTGTAGCGTCGTTTATTTGCCTTGTCATATCTTTTTCAATATGTTGGGTAGGTATTCTGCTTCTTGCGGATAATCAAAACTTAAATCCGAACACCCTTTTACCTTATATCATAGATAATTATAGCTATACTGGATTAAAAGGACTTATAGCTATAGGAATTATGGGAGTTATTATGTCAACATCTGATTCTTATCTTAATTCGGCCGCTGTGCTGTTTAGTAATGATTTGTGTAAACCTTTAGGTATAAAATGGTTTACAGATCATAAGCTTTTTTTAGCCAGAGTTTCGTCACTTATCATTGGAATTATCGCTTACTTTTTAGCATTTAATACGAAAAGTATATTAGAGCTAACATTCTTAATATGGGGCTCTTACATGCCGATCATTTCAACTCCTTTATTGTTGGCTATTTTTGGATTTCGTAGCACGCCAAAATCCGTAATAGTAGGTATGAGCGCTGGAATTATCACTATGCTAGTTTTTAAAATATTTAATTTTAAAATAGATAGCACTATTCCAGCTATGATAATTAATACCTTATTTTTTATGGGAAGTCATTATTTACTAAATCAACCAGGAGGATGGGTTGGAATCAAAGATAAATCAGCCTTAATCAATTTAAAAAAAGAGCGCAAAAGAAAGTTAGGCAAATTAATTGAACTTGTTAGAAATTTTAACTTCTTTGAGTTTTGTAAAAATAACTGCCCCAAGCAAGAGTACATTTATTCAATTTTTGGTTTATTTTCCATAGTTTCAATATTTTCTGCAATCTATTCTATACCTATAGAAATTCTGCATCAAGAATTATATCTTTTACAGTTAATAAATCACTCAGTATTGATAGCTTCTAGTATTTTAATAACTTATCAAGTTTGGCCTAATAACTTTAAAAACACTAATTTTATTAGTGCATTCTGGAATATAGCTTTGCCTTATATATTAGTGTTTATACCAACATTATTAATATTTATTAGTGGCTTTGATCAATTGCAACTTATGATTTTAATGGTTAATATTATAATTCTTTCAACTTTATTAAGATGGCAAATAGTTATATGCTATATGTGCTTTGCCGTGTTTTTGAGTTTGAAATTCTACATCTGGTATAAAGGAGACAATCTTATAGGTACTAGTTTTAACCAAACTCTACAGTTTAAAATAATATATTTGTTGCTTATAGTTAGTAGCGTATTAGTGATCTTTCTTAAGAAAAAACAAGACCAAGAGCAATTAACTCAACAAAAAGCTTATCATCTTAGCGTAAGGATAAATGATATAGACAAGGAGTTAAGAAAATCACTTGAAGTAAAAAATGAATTTCTCCGTAATTTAGAACATGAAGCGCATACACCTATTGTAGGAATAGCTACTATGGGACAAGTACTTTTTGAAAATTACGATAAGTTAACCGAACTGGAAAAGCGTAAGGGGTTGGAAGTAATTGCAAAAAGCTCTGAGCGCCTAACTAGTTTTGTAAATAATATGATTGATGTTTCAAAGCTTCAAAGTCTTAAGTATGAATTGCAAAAAAAACAAATAAATTTAAGCAATCTGATATATAGCTGTTTAGATAATTGTAAAAAAGCATATTTGGATGATAAAGAACTAGAATTTATCTGTGATATAGAAGATAATATAATTGTTAATTGTGATGAGCGCTATTTAACTTCTACTTTAGATAACTTAATTATTAATGCTATATCTTATAGTAAATGTGGAAAAATAACTGTAAAATTTAGAAGAAATAACAACCAAGTAAATTTTTTGATAACTGATGAAGGAATAGGAGTGCCTAAAAACGAGTTATATTCTATTTTTGAACCTCTGACAGTTAGCTCTAAAACCAAAACTCCAGCAGGGGGAAGAGGAAACGGACTTGCGGTTTGCAAAGGCTCTATAGAAGCTCATAAAGGCAAAATATGGTGTAAAAGCAACGGTATAAAAGGCTCGGCTTTTGGATTTATAATACCAATCGATGGTTAACATTTTCTAATTTTACCAAACGGATTTATTGACTCAATTATATCAAAAAATCCTAATATTATTTATAAATTATCATTGGCTTTTTTCAAATCCTGTATCTTTAATAGCATAGCTAGAGTTTTTTCAAACTTTTTATCTAAATGATTTTCATATCTTACATATTTATTTACATCTTGATCAGATAAAAAAGCCCTTCCTAAAATCTGCTTTTTAACTTTTTCTCTATTTTTAAGCTCATATATAAGTTTTTCATAGTGATTTATAGCTTTAACTACCCAAGATAACAAACTTTCTGCCGTATCAACATACTTACAACGATCACTAAAGCTACCGTACTTGTCGCCTTTAAAACCCTCTTCATTTTCCCAATTATTACGATCATCAATTGGTAAGGCTTCTAATCCATCCTCATAAGAATTAGTTTCTTTGAGTATTTTTTCTGCTTCTAGGCAGCTATCTAAAAGCTTTTTTGCTATTCTTAATTCATCTTGTGTTTTATTATCTTTTAATAATATTGCTTTTTTTATATTAAAATTTTCTACCTCACGCGATTTTGCAAGTAGTGCATCTTTTGCTGAATCATTGCTGCTATAAAGGTTATCTATTCCAACATTTCTGCTTAATGATGATTGTAAACTTGCAGTTTCTGCATATCTAAGCCTCATCTTACGCCAAATGATGCCAGCTAGCTCTACTACTAAATGCTCTTCGGTTATACATTGAGGCGAATAATCATTTATTAACGAGCTTAAAAGCGAGTTGTACTCATCTCTATTCTCCCAATGCATAACTGTATATTTTGAAAGCACACCATGTTTTAAGGCGTTATACTTTGATTTATTGTAATTAGAGGTTGAGATACTAGTATTATTATTTTTTGCTACTGCCGAAGCCATTTCTAACATTTATAGTGACCTATTTATTACTTAATATTACATAAACTTTACCACAAACTCATTAATTAATAAATTTAATCTTTCTGAATTATATATTTCCATGCTATAGATTCAGATTCATCACGTGATAACCCCTGATCAAACTCTATTATAGCAGAGAATTCTTCTAGTAAAATCCTTGCATCATCATCTAAGCTATTGTAACTTTGATTAAAATTTACTCTATAATTACTTAAAATACCCAAATTACTATCTGTATTGCTTTCAAATTTTTCAAAATTAAAAGGTATATACTTAATCATTATTCTTGCACCCAATAATTTTCCAAGTATCTTTTCTTAAGTGATTATTTATCATCAATTTATCTTGATTCTTTTTAAGCCAACCGTGATCCTCCAATATTTTTACAACCTTTAAAGCCTTAGATTTTGTGTTAATTGAGTTCAAACTTCTTTGGTATATATCTGGTAATGAAATATTTTCTTCTTGCCAATTATTCTTTAGCCAATCAATAAATTTTTCTGCAAGAAGAATATCAGGGTTAATTACACCTTCGGAAAAAAGTCTCAACGCCTCTTGTGCATAATATTCTCCAAGCTTAATCGCCATTTTTAAATATTTATATTCCAACCGCTCAACTTCATGATTTTCAAATAATGCAAAAGTTGTTGCAATTCTTAGAACATGTTCAGCAAGCTTATTAGCAAAACCTTTGATAGACTCGTGCGGTGCATTAGGCACTATAGATTTCTCTATATGATCTGCAAATTCATAATAAAGTTCTTTTGTATCTTTATTTAAACTGATTACTCTTGGATTAAGCTCATTTAAACAATTTTCTTTAGTATTAAATGGAAATCTTAAAATATCCCTTAGCCTCAATTTAAATTGCTCTAAGTGTTGAATAGATTCTTGGGGTACTTGATGATTTAATCTACTACCTGCTATTGATTTAGGTGCTACAACTAATATCCTTGAAAGCATTCCTTGATTTTGTAATACGCTATCAGATAAAAAACTTGTAGCAATATTAGGCTGTACCATTAAGTGCATACATAACCTTCTGCCATTTAAAATTATTGTGCCATCACCTCCTCGCACTCGTTTTATTGCTTTACCATCCCACATTTCAGATAATGCTGCTGCTGTGCGTATCTTATTATCTTCTTTCATTCCGTAACCAGCAATAAATTGACCACCTTCAGATGAAAAAATACCAAGACTAGGTAGCCCTTTAATCATTAATTTACAGAGACCTTCAAAAGTTGGTTCTGGGCAAATTAACAAAGGTGTAAGCGGGGCTTCTGGCTCTTCCCCTAATTCATCTAATGCTTTACTCATGCTTGCATAATCAGGATATTTCTTTGCATTATTTTGAATCTTACTGCGTTGCTTTTCCCAAGCATCTTGTTTATTTTTCCATTTAAATAAATCTTGCTTATATTGATTATTCAGCTCGCTCTCATATTCTTCTACAACCGATAATATTTCATTATCACAGCTACTTTTTCTTTCCCCACTTTCTGCTATGGTTAAAAACAAACAGGAAACAGGGCGTTGTTGACCAATAGGGAGCATTATATTTGCATGCCCTTGAACGGCTAAATTAGTTGCCGCTAAAACAGATTGAGTGCATATTTCTATTGGAGCTTGTATCTTGTGATGTAGGGCAAGCGCAGCCTTCCTTAGTAGCTCTGGTAAGCAATCAATGGGGAATTTATTTGTACTATTATTTTCCCTTCTAAGCGGTTGAGGTGATTCTAATTTTACCTCTTGTGAGCTATTGATAATTTCGCCTATTTGTGCAATACTCATTATAGCTCCTCCTGTAATATATCATTAAAATCTCTATTTGCGGGAGGGAGTGCTATATTTACTTGATAATCTTCTTCTAGTAATCTTAACGAAAGCTTTGAAGCTGCTGTTATGCCAGAATTATCATTATCAGGTGCTATTATAATATTGGGTGTAATATTTTTAGGTGGTACTGTAATATTTATTAAGCCACTTGTTGAAAGACATGACCAAGTGCTGATTTTAGTTGCTTTATATATGCTAAGCGCAGTTTCAATACCCTCTGCGACAATTAATCTTGGGGCAGTATCACCAAATCTTACAGCGCCGCCTTTAACTTCCCCTAAGATCATTTTATTCGGCTTTATACTTGCTTTATTTTTGCCTTCTAAATATGTACGTTGTAAACCAATGATTTTATCACTGCCATATCTAGTTATAGCTGATACCATAGCTGGCAAGTAACTAGCTGTAGGCTTATGATATAGATTAGGGTGATGACGTATATATTTTGGTGTATTTTGTATTAGTAATCCACGATTTGCTAAATACTCCTCTACTATAGAATCTTTTATACTAAAAGTTTCATCCCATATCTTATAAAGATATTGTTTTGCACTAACTTTAGGTGCTTTAGGTGGTTTAGGTGCTTTAGGTGGGGTAATGGTCAAATTCCAATTTTTTGAAGATCCACTATTTCCTAATAAATATTGAGCTGCTTCATATTGACTTATACCATTTAAATAAGCATATAAGCTAATAACATCACCGCCCTTGTCATTCGTTGCAAAATCATAAAACTGTCCAGTAGATAAATTAACTTTAAATGATCCTATTTTATTATCATCACGTGTTGGATTTAGAGCTACCCAATGCTTACCTTCTCTTTTGCCTTGAGGCAAAAGCCCCCTTACCATTGACTCGATACAAACACTATTTTTTACTTCGCTAAAAATATTATTATTCATGGATACTAACTCCTTGTTCAATAAATTTCTCTAAATCAGCAATTCTATATTTAACAAGGCTGCCGATTTTGACTGATGCTAAATTATAGCGACCAGTGCATTTCCAATGAGCCAAAGTAGATTCTTTTACTCCGAGGAACGCTGCTGCCTCTTTGCGTGTTAATAGTTTGGTTGATTTTAATTTGTTATTATTCATAATAAATTCTACTTTTTTTATTAATTAATACCTCGTTGCCTAGAGGTTGTACTATATATATGTAGGTAATATGAGGGAGTCAAATCAGCATTATATTCGCTCATTAGAGATAAATATTGCTTACATGCCTAGTAACATCAGTAATGTAATGAGGATGAGCATTTTATAATTTTTGATTTGTATAAAATCTCAACAAAAATTTGAATAGTTATTTAGTGTCGTAAGTGTCTGTAATATAAATCAATAAAAGGTTCAGAAGCACAGGAAGAGAGTATTATTGGGGTAATCTTCTAACGAGCTTTTATTCATTGATTGTCTAAATTTAATGAGGGAATATTGAGGTTTATAAAATTTATTATGATTCTTTGTTTTTTATAATTCTTTTAACGTTATTAATTGGATATCCAAGTTCATCAGCTATTTGTCCATAATTTTTTGTTGGATTCTTATTATAAAAAGTTTTTATTTCCTGCGATCGAATATCTGAAATTATACGACGAATTGTTTCTATTGATAATTCTGTTTTCGTCTTTTTAAGTATAAGACTTGATATATGCATATCAGATTTGTCCGTAGACTGATTTAATAATTCTTTGTATAACTCAAATATTTTATGATGGCTTTGCTCTGTTGCTTTTTTATTATTTGCTCTTTTATCATCAATGCCTAGAACTTTCTTTACATTGGTATCTAAGTAAGAGCATTTTTTGATATCTTGCAATAATTTAGCGAGTTCTGGAGTAAATTGTATTAAATTTTTTCGTTTTAACGTATCAATTAGATGGTTAAGACCTATGTATAAATTATCTATCTGTTGATGAATGACAAATTGGTCAAAATGTGTTTCTATGCTTGGGGCAAAAGACGCTTCAAAAAAATTAATATCCAGTATTTCTGTTTTACACCAAAATTCTAGTAATTCCCTAAATCTATATTTTTCATTGTAACCTTCTTGCTGAGAATAAATCATAAAATCTTCAAACTTCTTATTGTTAAAGTCATCAGTAATCCATATTTTTATTTTTTTTGCCACTTCTTTATTTAAAAAAAAGTCTGATATATTTCGAATCTGAAGTAAACCTTTAGGATTTGTGTATAAAGCAGAAGTAATATAAGCAATGTTAATGATATTATCCATAATATTAATATTACTTTTTGATTATTTATAGTATTGACTCATAACAGATAATTTATAGCATTCTAGCAGATATTTATACATTTATATAAGCGTATATAAAGTTTTACCTAGCATGTTTTAGCATAGCTTGAGCGGCTTTATCAACAGAATCTTTTACTGGATCTATACTCAATCTAGCGTAAATTGCAGTTGATTGCTGGTCTTTATGACCTAAAGAACGACCTATAATATAGCTATTAGCACCTGTTGCTGCTTGCCAACTACCTAGCGTTCTTCTTAAATCATGTAATCTTAAATCCTTAATATTAGCCCTTTGTAATACCCTTTTCCAGCCAGATTTAGGCTCTACTAAATGACCAGTCTTCCCAATACTTTCAAAAACCCACTCATTGCCAGAAGATTCTGATAATCGTTTATGTAAAATTTCTAATACCTTTTCTGTTAAATGTATCCTTAAAGACTCGCCATTTTTTGTTTCTGGTATTAACCATTCGCAACGCTCAAAGTTAATATCTTCCCATTTCATACATAAAACATTAGATTTTCTAGCCCCAGTAAAAAGTGAAACATAAATATAATCTTTTATCGTAGTATTTGGTTCGTTGTTTAAACTTTCAAAAAAACTTGGTAATTCATCTGGGTGTAAAAATCTATCTCTGGATTTTTCTTTGAACTTCTTTATACCTTGTGCTGGATTTGCTCCTTGCCACCCCCATTCTATGGCTTTTGTGTATATAATGCTAATTCGTGCTAACATTCTATTAGCCTGATATAAGCCATTTTCTTTTCGAATTTTCTCATGCATTAAACGTATATCCTGACTGTTAATATTGGATAATTTTTTCTTAAACCATTCAAATAAAAATCTTCGCACTTCTGTCTCATCCGCTTTCCATGTTTTTTTATTCTGCTTACTGTATCGCTCCATAAAAATATTAAACATTTCACCAAAGGACGTTTCATATTGAATATTTTTCTTTTCCTCATTAGGGTTTTTACCTTGAATCATCTCAGCAATCACCTGACTTGCAGTATTACGTGCA
>Ga0233444_10002969_pt1 | contig 17211 bp, 28 predicted proteins | sample SI_124_October20_6_FD_182792 | JGI IMG/M metagenome (GOLD analysis project Ga0233444, IMG submission 182792) | Seawater microbial communities from Saanich Inlet, British Columbia, Canada - SI_124_October2016_10_MG | ecosystem: Environmental > Aquatic > Marine > Inlet | place: Canada: British...
AGATGACTGCGGGACTGCCATCCCACTTAACGGTGACATCTGTGTGACCGCCTTTTTCCATATTGATAAGACTTTGTAAAGCACGATTGGCTCCTTTACTAGGCGGCAGTTCTCTAAACACTAAGTCTTCTAGGTGTTCAATACGAGCACCTTCTGTTAGAGGCTGTTTGTTATTTTGTTTGAATTCAAAAAATCTCATCTTACTAATGTACTCGTTAAATTAATAAGTCTAGAAAGTTGTCTATCTGCTAAACTTTCTGTTTGTGTAAGTTCACTAGGTACGCCAATATCTTTTACTGTTCCGTTTTTAGCAAAACTAGTTTTAATTTTCTCTACTTCGTCGGCTGCTAAGTTCTTTTCAACTGCTGCTAGTAAACTTTCAAAACTATTTAAATCTTTTGCGCCATCTAATCCTAATGCTTTAGCAATTTGATCTGGATTTTTAATTGGCTTTTGTATAGGTGTATCAATATTCTTTTTAGTATACCCTTTGCCGTCTTTGCGTTGTGCTGGTACACGTTTAATTCTTACAAGTCCTTCTGTAGGGCTCCAAATCCAACGTTCTACTTCTGCTGAACGACCATCGTCAATTGTTTCGCCTGATGCTCTACTGTCACGAATGGCTGCAATAGTTGCAATCATTAAGTTACGAAACACACCTTTATACTTAGACTCTTTGTCACTTGGTGAATGGTAGTATGTTTTCATCCATTCCGGATCACCTGGCATAAAGTCAACTTGTACATATCCTGTACGTGGTTTAGTTGTTTGTTTACTTTGATCAAAGCCTTCAATTTTAACTTTTGTCATTATAACTGAACTTTTTGCAATATCCATAATTAAAGGACACGCTTCGATCTTTTTGACTAGCTCTGGAATTTTGTCTGCATCAACTTGTATTGCAACATCAATATCGCCGCTGAACTCTTTTTTACCAACGCTACCAAGAACATTGTTTTTTAGGTCAATACCTAGATGCTTTTCTAATGTATCTAGAGTAGGGTTAATTTCATCAATGTGAATTGGTCCTACACCTGGCATACTGCCGCCTTCAAAAAGTTTATTGGTCATTCTTTTTACTCTCAATTACTTTAGTGATACCACGTTTAAATTTACGAGGGTCACCACTTTTTATACTGTTTAAAAAACGTCTTTCTAATTCGCCAGCAGTATTTTCATCATAAGTATTGCCAATTCTATTAAGTAAATTAATAGCACTTTCTATAATATTATTTGCTGTAGTTTCAATTAAAAGATCATTGTCCTGGGCACGACCCAAGTTATTCAATTCATCTAATATACTTCTAGTACGTTTCTTCATCGTTTAATGCTCCGTTATTGTATTTAGCGTAGATAAACTATAAATATATATATTAAGAGACATTACACTAATAGGGGCTAATATGGGTATTTCAAAAATGACTTTCACTGAGCGTTCTCTGTTGTTTGCAAAACTTAGTAGTATTGCTTACAATGATAACATCAAAGAAGTAAAAAGTCAAGTAAAGCAATTAGGATTTACAACAGTAGAATTTTACAATAAAGAAGGGGCACAAGCATACCGCTTTATGAATAAGAACGATCTTGTCATTGCGTGTCGCGGAACACAACCTACTGAATTCAATGACATTAGTGCAGATTTAAAGGCATTTCCTGTTGTTGCTGAAACAATTAGTAGAGTACACAGAGGATTCAAAGCAGAAGTAGATGAACTTTGGCCTATGGTGTGCGAAGATATTGCACGTACAGTTAACATAGGCAAGAAATTATGGATATGTGGACATAGTTTAGGAGCGGCAATGGCAACTATTATGGCCAATCGTTGCGAATGTAACATAGAGTTAAATGATCCAGTAGAGCTTTATACTTATGGTAGTCCAAGAGTAGGTTGGCCAACATATGTCAAGAGCTTTGGCACTGTACACCACAGATGGAAAAACAATAATGATATAGTTACAACTGTTCCACTTGTATTAATGGGCTTTAGGCACTGTGGTACTGAACATTACTTAAATGCATATGGCAAATATCGTAAACCTACTGGCTGGCAAAGAGTTAAAGACAAGTTGCGCGGCTTATGGATGGGCCTAAAGCAAGGTAAAGTAGATAGCTTTAGTGACCATTCAATGGACGAATACATTAAGCATTTAACAGATCTACAAGAACAAGTTTGATACTGATTCTTCGTTAGACACACGCCTAATTGCTTCACCAAGTAATTGAGACACGCTTACTTGGCGTGTCTTTTTACAATTCTTAGGGCAACGATTCTTAATTGTATCTGTAACTACAAGTTCGTCAAGAACACTCTTCTCAACTTTCAAGCAAGCATCGCCACTTAGTACACCGTGTGTAATATAAGCACGAACACTTAGTGCGCCTGCTTCCATAATTGCTTCGGCTGCTTTACATAGTGTTCCGCCTGAGTCAACAATGTCATCAACTAGAATAGCGTGTTTACCTTTTACATCACCAATCAGTGCCATTACTTCGCTCTTGCCTGCTTCAGGCCTGCGTTTGTCTACAATAGCAATGTCCCCGTGGAACATATCTGCAAACTTACGAGCTCTAACAGCACCACCTGCGTCTGGTGATACAAACACTGTAGATTGTTGCTGAACTTCAGGATCATCTACAATACCAATACTACGTTTAATATCTTTTGCAAACACAACACGGCTTGTTAAATCGTCCACCGGAATATCAAAAAAGCCTTGTATCTGTCCTGCGTGTAGATCCATTGTAAGGATTCTATCTGCGCCTGCTGTTACTAACAAATTGGCAACTAGTTTTGCTGTAATAGGAGTACGACTTGCACTCTTACGGTCCTGCCTAGCATAACCAAAGTAAGGAATCACTGCTGTGATTCGTTTAGCACTTGAACGTCTTGCCGCATCAATCATAATCAACAGTTCCATTAAACTATCATTAACTGGTGTTGCTGTACTTTGTACTATAAAGACATCTTCGCCCCTAACGTTTTCATCAAACTCAACGCTTGTTTCTCCATCCGCAAATGTTGAAATATTTGCTGGAACTAAGCCGGCAAAACAGTGTTCTGCGATTCCTTCGGCTAATGGTATGTTTGCATTCCCTGAGATAATTTTCATTTTCAAACTTGGTCCTTTCCCCGTGTTGTTGTGTATATTATATAAAACTATGTGTTACTTGTCAAGTGGATTTTTCTTTAATGTTTTCCAAAGAACTTCTTTATCTCGTTCTTTTAAAAATTCTTCTTCGTCTGCGTATGTGCTACACTGTTCAAGCTCGTCTTCAATATGCCAAAGTAATTTGTACAGGTCTTGTTTGCATCGCCAGGTAACAAATCCGTCCATTCGAGGATCGGTGCCCGCAAATGTTATTTTGCGTATTTCATTTTTAATTTGGTCTATGTTCCAATCTATTATCATATATAGTATATAACAAAAATAGAGAAACAAGTCAAGAAAAAAGGCAGCGCCGTCGAACACTGCCTTTCCGTTTTGTTACAGTCCGTTAGGAACAATAACGTAATGTATTAACAGTACAAGGGCAACACTTGCTCCAAGTCCTATCATCATTTTCATAAAGTCTCTTCCAACTAATGGAAATACACTTTTAAATTTATGCTTGCCTGTAAACTGTGCAATAGCAAGTTCACGTCCAGCTAACATACCAACGAACACCCAAGTTGTTGACATAGGTATATCGTTCAGCTCTTTAAAGAAGTACAAACACATCCAATAGAACAAGTCAATTAGCGTTGCACTTCTTACATAACGAGTGTTATGTTTTTCTAATACAATATTTTGTATCTTGCCGCCACGTTCTCTAAACATAAAGAACAAGCCTCCTACAAATACAAAACTAATCAACACCATTAGATCCACAGGTACTACTCTTGGAAGGAACACTGCAATATTGGCCATATCGTGTGACAACCAAGTCCACCACAAGCCTCCTGTTGCAAACCACTGTGCTATGCGCCAATAGTTTTTGTTCTTCTCTTGTACTGCTACACCTTCGTCAAGTGTTCTGCTGACTACATACCATACTCCGTATGCAAACATTGCCGCAATACCGTAGCCCATAATGCTCTTCATCAACATCTTTTCTAGCACAAAAGTACTTGCAAAAGCACTCAACACTAGAAAGGATGTTGATACCGGGACACCAAGTCTTGTTAATAACACAAGTATGCCTGGGGCGGCTGCGTGATACCATTGTATTTCTTCCCAAGGTATTTTATTAAGTCGACCGTAACTGATGTCACCGCTATTTGTATACCAACCATACCAGAGTGTTGCAAGTAACACTGCACTTGCGGCTCCCCATAATGTTGTATACTTGAATCTCTCATTGTTCGATGCCATCCAAGTACCGAGAGTTTGTACTGAATCATTTGCAATCACAGCATATGCTGCGAATAGGAACCCGACTAGGCTCCATAAGGTGAGTGCGTCCATTGTTTTCTCCTCTGCTTGCCGCTTTTTCCACGGCGCTCACATAATAGGTAGGCTCGACGTTGCCTACCATTTATTTATTGTACAAAACTATTTGTGTAATGTCAACCGAATACGATATGCGTTTAACGCATAACGGGTATTTGCAAATAGCATTTGATTTTAGCCCTAATACCGTGTATTATGTAATAGTAAAGTATAAATACAAGCGTTAAAGCAACTGCAATGGTGGTTTTGACAACACACATAGACACATTGGATAGACAATGCGGATCATCCATCCGTTACAAGTGATTGACGAGCACCAAAGGTGCTTGCACCGCCGGGGAAGTTCCGGGGTATTGCTTTCCTCAAGCATCCTAAAAACTTAATCAAGGAGATTGAAATGTTTAAAGATACATTCAGCGGTCTTGTGAGTTTACTTGGAAACCCACTTCCAACACGGAAGTTCGAAAAAGAGATGCTCACATACGCAAAAACAGAGTACGGAAAAGATTGGCGATATGCTTATTCTTATATGCTAACCCACGGTGGTCGTGGTCCAAGAGCAGGAGTATTCAACTAATGGCACATTATGTAATAGAAGCGTCAAGTTGGATTCAAGATGCAATCGAAGGATTCAATGACTTACGTAGAGCAATGAAGCAACGTGCAGAACGTAGAGCATCATACAAACAAACTTATAAAGAACTTAGCAAGTTAACAGACTTTGAATTGAACGACATTGGTATTTGCCGTGGCGACATTAGAAACATTGCACGTGGTGATAGAACAATCATACGTGGAATAGAAGTTAACGAAAACTTGAGAGGATCTGTATAATGACTGTAGCAACAATGACACAAGCAACAACAGGCTTCGGCAAAGCAATAGTTAAAACACTTCTTGCAATATGGATTGGCTTCATAGCATTTGGTGAATCAGCAGGCAGAGCAAGAGCAGCAAGCGAACTACATAGATTAGGTTATGTAGAAGAAGCTCGTAGATTAATGTTGGATGAAAAGCTATAATGTTTAAGAAGTTTTTAAAAGCAATGGAATACAGAAGTTACTGTATGAGTATTAGACAACTTAGAGATATGGGCGAGTTTAAAAAAGCTAACGAGATATCTGAGTTTAAAAATAATATGTATAAGACTAGCTAATGTTAGATCCAGATCACACATACACAAAGCCCAAGGGCGAAAAGAAAAAGGGCGGCAAGTAGTCGCCCTATACGGAGAGATTATGAACGTACTAAAATTAGTAACAGGTTGTACCGGCGAACTATGCGATGCTATTGGCATTGGCTTGGTTAGTGTTGCATCAATGACTGTAATTTTTGTATCTATCAGCCAAATATTATAGTGTTACAAAAAAGAACTGTTAGCCGAGCTTTAAAGGATAACTATTAGTATGAAGCCTAATGGTAATTTTAATTTAACAGTAAAAGATATAGAGCATATTGAACGTGCTCTACATCTACTTCAAACATCGTTTGATAGCGATGCAGACAAGAAAGAAATAGTCAATTTATTGGCTAGGTTGTACCATCAAAAGAATTGGTTCCGGCCAAAGAAAGATTATGTTAGTGGTTGACAAGCACTAAATAATACGTTATTATTAATAACACTACACACATACACACAAGGAGAATATTATGTCAAAAGTAGAAACTACATACGGTGAAACTATCTTGAAACAAACGCAAGAGATTGCAGATATGTTCAAGCAAGCAATGCCAAAAGTAAACACAAATAAAAACGGTTACGAAATCCGCACCAAAGTGCTAGAGATGGCACAAAACAATGTATGGCAAGACTACCACGCCAAGCTAGGTGCATTTGAAACTACTGTTGCTAGAGAAGGCGACGAAGTTGTAACTACAGTTACAATGCCAGAAGTACCAGGTGTTGATGCTGTAATGGAAGCAGCTGATAAGTTTTATGATTTTGTGAACGGCAAGCCAAGCAAATAAATTATAAACAAGTAAAGAATAAAGGGACATAGTCCTTATATAAAGTACATTAGACAGCAGCCCCTAGTTATTAATTTAGCTAGGGGTTAATCTTATACAAAGTTCGGTCCGTGGACCCATCCTACTAAACTTTTACGCACACCTTTTGTTACCGGTTTGACACAGTGTGGCATTGAACTTGGAAAGAATATTGCTGTATTACGAGCAGGAACAAAGACATCGTCCTGTCCTGGACTGCCAGGTATTTCTAACTCGCCGCCTTCATAGTCATCATTGAGCAACAAACTGAAACTTAGTTTTCTATTACTGCCCATAGGATTGTGTAGTCCTGTATCTGTATGCACGTTGTAGTGTCCGCCTACTCCGTACTGTCCGTACTGTACAGTCTCTAGATGCTGTAAGTTCCAATGGTAATGCTGTTCGTTTGCATACTTTACTAGGCTATGTAATAATCCGTAGGTTGATTGCGTTGCTTCTTCTTCCGGATCTAGCCAAGCAATATCAGTAATTCTTACTTCGTCGTCTTCTGAAATATTAGACTGTGTTTTTGCTGCCTCTAGTTTTTCTTGTGTAAAATATTCTTCTAAAAACTTTAGCTGCTCTTCGGGGAACACGTTTTCTACAACAAAGATAAACTGTCCGCTTAGTTCTGGGTTCATTAAAGGTATCATACAGTATTTAATGTTTCTGATCTATTATAATACAGATAGTGATACAATAAATAAGTTACTATGATAAACAATAAACCTTTTCAAGATAAAATTAATGAGCTAAAACAGGAAGGCAAGTACCGTGTGTTCAATGATATACTCAGAGAACGCGGAAAGTTTCCTAAAGCTATTTGGTACGGCAAGTATGCAATCAAAGAGATTGTAAACTGGTGTAGCAATGATTACCTAGGAATGGGGGAAAACAAAGTTGTCATAGATGCAATGCATACTGCACTAGATCAAACTGGAGCAGGAAGTGGTGGTACTCGTAATATTGGTGGTACATCACATTATCACGTTGCATTGGAACATGAGCTGGCTAAGTTACATAACAAGGAGTCAGCTTTACTTTATACGTCTGCATATGTAGCAAATGAGTGGACGTTAGTTTCTCTTAAACAAATCGTTTCCGACATTGTGTTTTTAAGTGATAGCATGAATCACGCCAGCCTTATACAAGGCATTCGACACAGTGGTGCTGACAAGATTGTTTGGCAGCACAACGATTTAGAGGATCTTGAAGATAAGTTAAAACAGTGTTCAGGTACTCCATGCATAGTATTTGAATCCGTGTATAGCATGGATGGGGATGTAGGACTTATCAAAGGCATTTGCGATTTAGCTGAACGTTACGGGGCGATGACCTATATAGATGAAGTACATGCTGTTGGCTTGTACGGAGAAACAGGCGCAGGAGTCTGTGAAAAAATAGGAGAAGACCGTGTTGATATAATCAACGGTACGTTAGGCAAGGCTTATGGAGTGCAGGGCGGATATATTGCAGGGAATGCCGCCGTCATAGACGCTGTTCGTTCTGTTGCTTCAGGCTTTATTTTTACAACTAGTATGAGTCCAGTAACTTGTGCTGGTGCTCTTGCTAGTGTAAAATATCTTAAAGATCATAACGAGCTTAGAGAACAACATCAAAGACAAGCAAGGCGTCTTAAGAAAGGCTTTGAATCAAATGGTATTGAAGTAGCCAAAAGCACTACAACACATATTGTACCAGTAATGATACGTGATGCTGTGCGCTGTAAAGAAATAAGCGATAAATTATTAAACGATTACGGAATATATGTACAACCAATTAATTACCCAACGGTAGCTGTAGGACAAGAACGACTAAGGTTTGCTCCTACTCCAAAGCATACTGATGCAATGATAAGCGAATGTGTAAAGGCGATGTCTGAGTGTTTAAAAGAATAATCTTCTGCGGCTGTAGTAATACCTACGGTCACGGCCTGCGTGATATATCGTACCCAACTGGTAAGATAGATTACTCTAAAGGCCCAAGTAAAAAAGGATATCCTAACAAACTTGCTAAGATGTTTAAAAGCAAAGTAATAAACTTAGCAATGCCAGCGTCATCAAACAAGCGTATTGGATACAGTATAACTAGGTTAGAAGAACTAGGTTATGATCCATTAGGACCAAAAGACGCTGTTATTTTTGCGTGGACTTGGAATTTAAGGCATGCATCTTTTAGACACGAATGGGGCGAAGAACTTTACCTTCATGCAAACCATTCTCCAGGGGCTCATCCACAAACAAAAGTAAACGCATCTAAAACATGGCTTAAATTTAGAGCGTTTACTGATCCAGACGGAGTTGACTTAACGCACGAGAATGCAGTGTGGATGCACTTTGGTAATACACATGCCAAACAGTTTACAAATAGTGTATTCAATATTGCAGTAGGCAACACTTGCCCTCCTGAACTTTTAGACATATATAATGTAAGACTACTACGAGATTACACAAAACTTTTAGATGCTGGCGACAAGGCTCTAGATGGAAGTCACCCTAGCGAAAGTACTCATCAAGAGTTGGCAGTTGACTTACGAGAAAGAATTATTGAAGCAATACAAATGAAAAACATTAACTAGAAAAGGAGATCCCAAATGCCAAAATTAAATATTAAAAAAGCATTGTGGTTCAGCTTAGGCTGTATACTACTGGGAGTTGCGTTTGTTGGAATATACCTTCCAGGTTTACCTTGGAGTACTCCAGCAGTAGGCGCAGCATATTGTTTCGCAAAATCAAGCGATCGTATGCATAACTACATAATGAATCATAAACTATTTGGCCCGTTCCTACGTGGCTGGTCTGAGAAGAGAGTCTTCCCAACTAAATTCAAATACTTTATGTTGGTAACTATGTCATCGAGTGTAGCCGTACTTTGGTTTACTACAGGTAATCCTAAAGCTGTACTATGGAGCGGAGGCTTTATGGCACTGGTTGCTATATGGGCTTGGAGATATCCGGGTTCACACGAAGAGCATCAGCGCCGCAAAGATGCTGGTAAAAGGATAGCGTGGATTAAATAACAGTATGCCAGAGATGAAAAGCACAAACTATATTGCAAAAGACAGAGAATCAATGTATGATCCTATGGAAGATAGGATGCATGATGAAGATCCATTTAGCTCGTTAATGTTAATTGACTTAATGACTACAGAGCTATGTAACTTAACTTGCGACTTTTGTCCGCGAGCTCATGGATATCCTAATCTAAACTTACACATGGATTTAAAGTTAATTGATAAGATAGGCAAAGAACTTGCCAATAGTCATTATGAGAACAGACTATTGTATTGTGGCTTTGGCGAAAGTTTATTATATAAACACCTAACTGAAAGTATCCAACTGCTTAAAAAGCATATGCCATGGCAACAGAATATACACATGGTAACAAATGGTGATAGACTTACTTACGACAAGACACTTGAACTACTAGACGCAGGAGTTAATAAATTCTTTGTTTCAATGTATGACGGTGAGTGGCAAGTAGAAAAGTTTACAAAGCTATTTGAACAAGTTGGTATGAATAAAGAACAATATATCCTGCAACACTATTATAAGCCACCTGAAGAAAACTACGGCTTTCTTTATCTAAGTAATAGAGCAGGATATTTATTTGATCAAAAACTACCCGAACTAGGATGTAATATACCTTTCTACGCAATGAGTATACATTGGGACGGCGATGTGCTATTATGCTCACATGATTGGGAAAAGAAACAAATCATGGGCAATGTAGGCAAACAAAGTATACAAGACATTTGGCTTAAAAGTAAAAAGCTATGGGAGTTTAGACAAACACTAGCTCAAGACAGAAACTGTCATCCGTGTAATAAATGTAACATTAAAGGTGTGCTTTACGGTAACGTTAGTAAAGACACGTTGTTTGCTAATGAACAACAACTAGATCCTGCTACAAAACAAATTAAGATAAAAAATGTAAATGTCTGATACACTTGACTTACATGGTGTTAGGCACCATGAAGTTGACTGTAAGGTAGAAAATTTTATCCTAATGAATCAAAAAATATTACCTCTAACCATCATTTGTGGTAATAGTCCTGCTATGATTAAATTAGTTCAAACTGTAATTGAAAGAATAGACTGCGAAGAAGTAACAATGTATCGCTATGGCGTTATTGTAGTTAGGCGTATCTAACTTAACCAAGTACTCCAACTAGGATGTTTTATTTCAAACTCTAATTGTTTACGTTTATTGGCTAGTTCGTAATAGTCAGGACGATAAGGGGTATTCTTAGGCTTTATTAACTTACTACCCTTTCTACTATTACAAGGATTACACGCACTAACAATATTCTCCCAAGATGTTTTACCACCAAGGCTAGTAGGGTGTACGTGATCTAATGTTAATTGTGTTTTGGGAAATTGTGTTGAGCAGTATTGACATTGAAACATGTCTCTTAGGTGGATGTTGTATTTAGAGAAGCGAGGCGAGCGCCGCCGTCGATACATTTCTTTCATCATAACAACTGCCGGTACTCTAGTTTCCCAAGTATTACTACGCACTATCCAATCATCATACCAATCAAGTACAGTGACTTTGTCTAACCAAATGTAGGTTACTGCTTCTTTCCATTTAATTGTCGAGGGCGGTAGTAGGCTAATAGGCTGTCCGTCTGCATTTAACACTAGGGTGTCTGCCATTTGTATCCTCTTAAAGCTGTGGTCCAGAATACGGTTCGAATTCTCTACCGTTTTGGACTAAACATGCTGTGCCGTCACCGTATACTTGTAGCATACTCCAGGTGCCTGTTTCTTGATTAGTAAAGAACATCATGCCGCCCATAAAGCCTTTCCTGTCTCTTGCTGAGAATGTCATTCCTTCACCTGTGAATAATAACTCTTCTTTGTATCCTTTAATCACATCTAACATGATTGATAATTTATCACAGGGTTGAGTTGTAATAAAACTTTTTGCGGTTGATTCTTCTTGGGCTGTAGCAGGATTTATCATAGTCAAAGAGCCTACCAACAACAATAAGGTTAGTCTCTTAAACATTGTTATGTTCCTTTTCTAATATTTACTTTGTATTTAACTTCTAGAAGTAGTTATTAATCATTTCTTGACTGCTTCGTTGTACAGCCTTGTCCCATTGTCTTTGACTATCATGATCAAAAACTACATCGTCATCGGCATCAGCAATCAACCAACTATTTTCAGGTTTGAACGGAGCCTTACCTTTGAATTCTGCATTAAGTTGTCCTGGCGCCCATCCACTTACTCCTACAAACATTCTATAATAACGTGGGAAGTCGCCCATAGCAATCTTTTGCATCATAAAGTCATCACTACTCAATGCTATTCCTGGAGTAACTGGTACTGTACTGCTTGAATACCATCCGTCTGCATGTAACATTAAAACTTGCTGTGTTTTAAGTGGCCCACCAAAACGCATAGTTTCTTTCTGCATAGGTATCTCTAGTCCTCTGCGTCTAAAAAAATCAGTAATGTGAAATTCGCTTGGCTTGTTTAAGATTATGCCTTGTGTACTTTCGGCATCGTCTTTGTATAATAAGATTACACTCTTATAAAATGGATTTGTACTTGTTAAATTCGGATGAGCTATTAATATTTTACCCGCTCTACTCATTGGTTACACCTTAACTATAATTCTCAATTGCTCTAGCGTTTCCAAGTCCTGCATATTGTGCAACGCCAGCAGGTACTCGCCCAGACCATGGTTGCCAGCCATTACCGGTTACTGCCTGATCTAGTGCAAATCTAATTTGATTTGTAATACCTTCAACAGTGTTATCTTTTGTTAGATCACGTCCTGTAGTGTCTTGATAAACATTGCCCAAACCATTACCTATGTATAACTGAAACGGTCCAAAGCTGGCTTCTTTGCCGCCTAGTGATCCGCGTCCTGTTCTTGGTATTTGCGACTGATAAGCACCTGCGCCTTCAGCTCTAAAAATTCGTATAGCAATATTTACATCTATGTTTCTTAGTTTTGCCTCTTCAGCAATAATACTTTCCATAGCACTTCTAGTCATCTCGGGCGGATAACCTGGTGAAACAAAGTTTGGGTCACCGCCAGCTACTCTTGGGTCACCAGTTGAATTGCCTGTTGGAGTTGGATCATCAACTGGGCTTGCTGTTTTTAGTGCTGCAATAGCATCAGCTGTGATTGCGCCTCCATCATAGTTTGCATTAGTAGGTGTTGCTTGGCCAAAGTCTCTCTGGTAGGCTTTTACTGCTCTACTTGTTCTTGGACCATACTTACCGTCAATACCTGTTGAGCCTACTGAGTAACCTAATCTTTCTAGTTCTGTTTGTAACTCTTTAACTGCTTCTACTTGATCCTGTGGATAAGGTGGTCCTGATTCTAAACCGCCTTCCATATCAAACACACTGTTGTCTTTGTCCATCTTGTTGCCAACTGCATCGTCTGTTGGTATTGCTTCTACTATTTTAAAATCGTTATATCTCATTTGCGTGAACCCCAATCTGGTAATGGGCCGCCATACTTTTTACCACGTATTTTCTTGCCGCCTACTGTTACTCTGCGTTTTGCAATTTTATGACTCTTTTTGCCTTTACGCTTTCTATAACCTTGTGACTTACAACTAGCAAGGGCACTAGCACCTATAGCTTTATCGGGCTTATCGCCTAAGCACAAGTCCTTACTAGCACGCCAATCGTCTAGTTGTTCGTCATCTGTTAATACTTCATCTACTCTCATGTAGATATTTATCTTTAACGGTAGCGGTCCGCTGGATTTTCGTAATCTGGTGATTCGTTGCAAAGACGGAATGTAAGAGCCTTGCGAGGACCTTTGGTTGTATTGATTGAGACTTCTCCTGTTCTCTCATGATACTCGATCTTGGTAATCGTAGCCGGCTGATTGTTTTGGCCCACTAGGATAGTTTGCCCTAACTCTAAGTTAAGGTTTAAGTTCTTTAATGTCATTGGAGTCTCCTCGATTGCTTGCTGCATAATTTTATTTATATTTTATTGTTGACAAGGTTACAAAAATGCTATATAATATACGTATATAACATGGAGAATAATAAATGTACGATTCCATTGCCGATGTAAAAGAAGGCACAAGTATTGCTTGTAAGTTTAAAGTTCATACAATGCTCGACACGTTTGGGCGTCCGCCTGGATTAAGCGACACACCGTTAAAAGGCCCGGGCGATTATGAAAGCCTAGGTGTGATTATGAAAAGAGATTCTGAAAAGCAACTTGTTGAACTTGAAGATACAAAGTCAAAAAGAGTTTTCGTTGTCAGTTGGGACGACTGCTGGGATATTGATGATGTAGATTGGAACGAACCTTTAGTCACATCAGAAGAATAAACTGTTTTAACAGTTTAAATACGATATGCACATAAAGATTAAGACTGACACAACAACTCTGACTATAGAACTAGCTAACACTCCGTTTGCAAAACAGTGGGGTGCTTATGCACGAAACCTTACCAAGGATAACTTTTATATTACAAGACCTTGGAGTATGTTAGACGATGAGAACTTAGAACGTGCTAAGAAAGCTCATAATAGTCTTGTAGAATGTATAGACTATGTTTCAAAACACATAACTGATTATGATTGGAGTGAAACAAAAGACGCTGTGTCAGCTGTAATGCAGGATAGACAACAAAAACATTGTAACACAATACATCGTGCTTTTACATTTATGGTTCTAGAAGGTCATTTAAACACGTTCTACACACAAGAGTTAGATAAGCAAGTACACATTATCAATAGTGCTGTACACCAATTAGAATCGTTTTATACCTATCAACAACTAGAAACTAGACAACAGTTCAACGGACAAGTACAACAGATTCTATTTACAGATGCAGGCAATATGGAGGGCAAAGACTTTTCTATGTGGAACACACCTATAACTGAGCCATTTGATCATACTATACAAGAAACAAACTATGACGTATGGCTAAACGAAGATATACTAGGCAAGGATCTAGTAAGATGTTTTTTAGACAACGATGATCCTAATAACCCAGACATCACAGGAAACTTGTTCTTAACACCTAGTTTATATGTTGACATAGATCAGATATATTCTAAAGTTCTTAATAGTCCTGAGTTTAATGAATGGCATCAACGTTTGTGTCCTAACAAAACACTAGATAGATATCCTATTGGAAATGTTATTGAACGCAACGGAGTACAGGTTAACCTAAATGAGCCTGTCAAGGAGTATTCAATTGAGTAACTGTAAAACTTGTATCCTGCCTTGGATACACCTACACACATGGCCTAACAATGATGTGTACCCTTGTTGTCTTACTCCGCAAACTGATGTAATAGGCAATTTAGACAAACAAAGCCTCAAGGAAGTATTTAACTCAAAAGGCATGCGAAGTATACGCAAAGATATGATAGCTGGTGTGGAACCTCCTAGCTGTACACGTTGCTTCGAACAAGAACGTGCTGGGTTGTTTAGTATGAGAAACGACTCAAACGAACGTTTCAAACATCACAACAATCTAATAGCTACTACACAAGAAGACGGAACCGTAGATGAAATGAATCTAGTCTATTGGGACTTTAGGTTCTCAAACATCTGTAACTTTAAGTGTCGTTCATGTGGGCCACAACTATCATCAGGATGGTACAAGGACTTTAAACAACTCAACAATGGTGTGTTACCTCCTAACTGCCCTGACCCAGACAGACCCATTACATTATGGGAACAACTAGAGCCATTGTTTGACTCAGTAGAACAAATATACTTTGCAGGGGGCGAACCTTTGCTTATGGAAGAACACTATCGTATACTCAATCGTTTAATTGAAATGGGCAAGACAGACGTACACATACGTTATAACACAAACTTCTCAAAAATGAAGTACAAGCGTCAGGACGTAATAGAACTATGGAAACACTTTTCAGATGTAAAGATAGACTGTAGCATAGACGGCATGAATCAACAGGGTGAATTTGTACGATCAGGAATGGATTGGCAACAGGTATTAGACAATCGTGAGCGTCTTAGAGAACAAGCACCCCACGTATGGTTTGGCATCAACTGCACAACATCAATACAAAACGCATATCATGTAGTAGACTTTTGGCGTTGGGCCTACACAACTAATTTTATAGACACTGCTGAACACTTTCATGTTAACCTAGTGCAAGACCCACAATGGTTACGCATATCAGCATTACCTGCGCATCACAAGCAAGCACTATCTGAATTGTACACATCTGCTCAACAAGAATCATTGAGGGTGAACGCACCCAATACTGCACGTGACTGGGCCAGTGCTGTGAAGTTTATGATGGCCACACAAGAAGATACTCTTGAAGAGTTTCGTTATAAAATGCTGTTGGTTGATCGACTGCGTGGCGAAGACTTTGCACAAACATTCCCTGAACTAGGAGACTTGATGTGCGAGTAGCTGTTGGTTGTTCATACACTGCGGGCACAGGCGTTGATGGTTGCGAAGCATACCCTACTATCATGGGCTATGAAAATTGGGCCAAGGCTGGCGTAGACATTGAGTATACGTTGTGGACTGCACATCGAGCTGTAGAGCATGGTGCAACACACTTGTTATTTCAACTTACTTCATGGGATAGATCTACCCTAGCCAACGAAGGCACACACAACTTTGCTCACAATAGAAGCTACACTGGCGTACCTAAAGTAGAACACTACACTGTAGCAGACTATGTCAACTCACGTGATGATAACTTTAAATGGTATTACGAAACACAAACGCAGAGCAATTGGCGCACAGAGAATCTAGCACAAAGACTGGTTGAGTTTCGCACATGGGCTGGCTGGAACGACTGTGAAGTAAAGTTCTTTGATTGGTTGCCTAGACACAAAGGCATAAACGTACACCCTCTGGTTGCTACACTGTTGCCCAGTCAAAGTGTATTAGATTGGTTAGGCGATGACTATTTTGTAGACGATCACTATCATGTGAACGCAGGCGGACATCTAAAGATTGCGAGAGAATACCTTGGAACATAAGCCCTGCCTACTGCCATTCATACACATAGAAACAACACCCACTGGCGGTGCTAGACCCTGCTGTCAATGGCAAGGTGCAGACATAGGCAACTTCAATACACAAACACTTGATGAGATATGGCACGGTGAACCTTTGGAATCACTGCGTGAACAGTTCCGCAACAACGAACAGCCTCAAGGGTGTCGCAACTGTTGGGCAGCTGAAGCAAGTGGATATCGATCAAAACGACAGAATGACAATGACAGATTCGCACACTATGCACACGGTACCACACTTGAAGCGCCTGTGTATTTGGATCTAAAGCTGGGCAGTCTATGCAATATCAAATGTCGTATATGCTCAACTGAATACTCACACAAATGGCAAGAGGATGAAACACTGATATATGGTGCTCCCAAACATCGTACTGTGTTGGGTTGGATGGATGAAACTTCACAGTTTTGGCAGGACCTAGCTGAAATAGCACACACCATAGAGTTTATTGACTTCACAGGTGGAGAGCCGTTCCTAGTCAAAGGACACTGGCGATTGTTGGAACGTCTTGTAGAGCTGGGCGTGGCTGGCAACATAAGCATACACTACAACACCAACGGCACTGTGTTGCCCAAGCAGAGACACCTATGGAGCAAGTTCAAGTATGTTGAGGTTATGTATTCATTTGACGGTGTAGGTGCCAAGTTCAACTATCAAAGACACCCTGCTGATTGGCGCACCTGCGAAGCGAACTTTCAAACTGTGCTTGGCGAAGGTGTAGCTCGAGTACAACTGTGTCACACTGTGAACATATTTAATGTGTTGGACATGCAGAGTTTTGCTGCGTGG
>Ga0233444_10002970_pt1 | contig 17210 bp, 13 predicted proteins | sample SI_124_October20_6_FD_182792 | JGI IMG/M metagenome (GOLD analysis project Ga0233444, IMG submission 182792) | Seawater microbial communities from Saanich Inlet, British Columbia, Canada - SI_124_October2016_10_MG | ecosystem: Environmental > Aquatic > Marine > Inlet | place: Canada: British...
CAAAATTGAAAATTTTTCGTCTGCAAACTAATAAAAATATTGCAATAATTAATAAAAAATTTGAAAAAGTATTTAAGAATAAAAAATTTCTTAGCAAACTAATTATTCCAAAAAAAAAAGATTATGAGCAGATAAAGCTAAAAATTAGCAATAAATATATTACTTCTGATATTAATGAAGAAAATATGAGCTTCATCTACACTTTTGCTAAATTATTACGTATTGATGAAAAATCCTTTCTTTCATCAATTAATACTTTTAAAGGTTTACCTCATAGGTTTGAATTTTTTTTAAAAAAAAAAGATATTACTTTTATTAATGACTCTAAAGCGACAACATTTAACGCAACACAATCAGCCTTATCTAGTATTAAAAATATTTACTGGATATTAGGAGGTCTGCCAAAAAAAGGAGATAAAATAAAATTAGGAAAATTGAAAAAAAATATTATTAAATGTTATTTAATTGGTAAAAATATAAATTTCTTTAAAAATCAAATTAAAAGAAAAATAAATTTTTCAATTACTAGAAACCTTAAAGAATCGGTTATTCAAATTTGTAAAGATATCAAATTTCACAAAAAAACTGGTAAAATCATTCTATTAAGTCCAGCTGCAGCCTCATTTGATCAATTTAAAAATTTTGAAGAGAGAGGTGTAGAATTCAAAAAACTATGTAGGAAATATGTTAGAAAAATCATATAAATATAAACTTACAAATTACTGGAGATGTATAGACAAAAAAATTTTATTTAGTTTTTTTGTTCTTTTTTTTTTAGGTTTATTTTTTTCGTTTTCTTCAACATCTTCTCTTGCGGGAGAGAGACTTAACAAGGATTATTATTTTTTTTTTAACAAGCATCTTATTTTTACCATTTTAGCTATATCTGTCATGATTTTAATTTCAGTCATAAAAACGGAAATTTTGGTAAAATTAGGCACACCATTATTCTTTTTATCATTTATATTTCTAGCGTTAGTTCCAATAATTGGAGTTGAAATAAAAGGAGCTAAGCGCTGGATAGATTTTAATTTTTTTAGATTTCAACCAATCGAAATATTAAAACCTTTTTTTATTGTAATGACAGTAAAAGTTTTAACCTATAAAAAATTTAATAATGATCAAATAAAATATTTTTTAAGCTTTGTATTGCTTTGTTCTATTATAATTTTATTAATAGATCAGCCGGATTTAGGTCAGTCTATATTACTAACATGTTCTTGGATTGCTACTGTTTTTGTTTCTGGCGTGAGTTTAATTTATATATTTATTTTTTTTTTAATATTTTTAATATCGATTGCTTCTCTACTTTTCTTTTTACCAGAGAAATTTGGTTATATAATTAATCGTTTGTTAGTTTTTTTCGATCCAAGTCAGGGTGACAAATTTCAGTCATCTTCAGCTCTTGATGCAATAAAATTAGGAGGGCTAACCGGTCGAGGAATGGGCGAGGGAATATTAAAAGAGAGCGTTCCCGAGGCTCACACAGATTATGTTATAGCTGTTATATCAGAAGAATATGGTTCAATAATTTCAATATTAATATTAATAATTTTTTTGTATATTTCTTTTAGAATCATTAAAAATTGCTTTAATCAAGACAGTCAATTTTTAAAAATTTCTTTAAGTGGATTAGCAACGTTATTAATATTCCAAACATTTATACATGCTGGAGTAAATATCAGTTTATTGCCAACTACAGGAATGACTTTGCCTTTTCTAAGTTATGGAGGATCGTCTTTAATTGGGAGTGCAATTTTAGCAGGACTAGTTTTAAACTATACAAAAAATAAATCTTACCTATATGACTAAAAAAAATATTTTAATCGCAACTGGAGGCACAGGAGGGCACGTCTTTCCTGCTTATAGTTTAGCAAATTATTTAATGAATAAAAACTTTAGTGTAAAATTAACATCTGATAAGAGAGGATTAAAATTCTTAAAAAATTATAAAGACCTTAATATTATTGAAATACCCTCAACTCCTTTAATAAAAAAAACGTTTATCAAATATTTTATATCTATAATAATAATTGTTTTTGCAATTATTAAATCCTTATTATTTTTATTGCTAAACAGGCCCTCAATTATTTTTGGGATGGGCGGATACTCATCTTTTCCAATTTGTATAGCTGCATTAATTTTAAGAATTAAATTTGTTATTTATGAAAATAATTTAATAATTGGTAAAGCAAACAAATTTTTATTGCCTTTTTCAAAGAAAATTTTTGTTGCTTACAAGGAACTAGAAGGCATACCCTTGGCATATAATAATAAACTAGTTGAAGCAGGCAACATATTGAGAGAAGAAATAATAAATTTAGATTTTAATGATCAGGAGAATAGATTTGATAGAATAAAAATTCTTGTCTTAGGAGGCAGCCAAGGAGCCAAAGTCTTTGCCGAACAGCTTCCACAAATTTTTGAAAAATTGAGAAACGATGAAATACCAATTAAAGTTTATCAACAATGTCAAAATAAACAAAATGGATATTTATCTGAGTTTTATAAAAAAGCAAAGATAGATTTTGAATTGTTTAATTTTACAGATAAAATAATTAATTATTATTCAAAAGTAAATATGGCCATAACACGTTCAGGTGCCTCAGTTTTAGGTGAGTTAGTTAATTTTAAAATTCCATTTATATCAATACCTTTGCCAACGTCAGCAGATAATCATCAGTTTAAAAATGCTGAGTTTTACAGAAAAAGAGCTTATGGATATGTAATTGAAGAGAAAGATATAAAAAATAAATTGTATGATTTAATTAAACTTATTTTTAAAGATAAATCTTTATTAAATAATATTGTTTTAAAACAAAAAAAATACTCAGATAAAAACGTTTTTAGTAACTTATACACCCAATTAGAAAAACTTTTAGATGAAAAAAATTAATTTAGGACAAAAAGATATTATTCATTTTATTGGAATAGGTGGAATCGGAATGAGTGGTTTAGCTCAAATAATGAAAAATATGGGTTTTAATATTCAAGGCAGTGACCAAAATAAAAATAAAAATACCACTAGCTGTTCAAAATTAGGAATAAAAATATTCAATGGTCATGCTTCTAGTAATATTAAGAAAGCAACTATTATAGTTAGTTCTACCGCCATTAAAAATAATAACGTAGAAATTAAATATGCAAGAAAAAATAGATTACCAATTTATTCAAGAGCAGAAATACTAGCTGATGTTGTGTCTTTAAAAAAAAATATAATAATTACCGGCTCACATGGAAAAACAACAACTACCTCTTTAGTGGCAAAAATTTTGTCAGATCAAAAACTAGACCCAACAATAATTAATGGAGGAGTAATAAATTCTTTTAATAGCAATGCAAAGCTTGGAAAAGGAGACTGGGCAATTTTGGAAGCAGATGAGTCAGACGGAAGTTTTTTAAAATTACCAATTAATTATTCTATTGTAACTAATATTGATTATGAACACTTAGATTATTATAAAAATTATAAAAATTTAGAAAATTCTTTTTTACAATTCATAAACAAAACTCCACCAACTGGTAAATCAATAATTTGTACTGATAATAAGAATATTAGAAAAATTCTAAATAAAATTAAGAATAAAAATATATTAACTTACGGAGAAAATAAAAAAGCTAATTATCAAATAAAGAAAATCAAATATAAATTTGATAGCACAACATTTGATTTAAGTTTCAAAGATAAAAATAAAAAAATTAAGAATATAAACAATATAAGCGTAAAACTTTTAGGAAAACATAATGCCCTAAATGCAGCGGCAGCATTAATAGTCTGCATAAACCTAGGTGCTAATATAAATATAATTAAAAAATCACTAAAAAAATTTACAGGCGTTCAAAGGAGAATGACCAAAGTATTTTCAAGAAATAAAAATGATTTCTACGATGATTATGCTCATCACCCCACTGAAATTAGTTCTATATTAGATGGAGTCAAAAATGTAAATTCTAAGAGAAAAATAATTAGTATTTTTGAACCACACAGATATTCTAGAGTTATGTCCTTAAAAAATGAATTTTCAAAATGTTTTTCTAAAGCACATTTAGTTATATTATGCCCTCTTTATGCTGCGGGAGAAAAAAAAAATATAAGTTTTGATTTAAAAAAATTCTCAAACTTAATTGCAAAAAATTCAAATACACAAGTGATAATAGTTAAAAATGAAGTAGATCTTAGTAAATATTTAAAAAGGAGTCTCTTAAGCGATGAGATTGTTATTGGCATGGGGGCTGGAGTAATTTCAAAATGGATAAGAGGACTTAAATACTCATTATGACTTTAGAAAATAACTTTGTAAAAAAATTCAAAGATAATTTTAGGCTAAATGTAAAACTTTCAAATTATAGTTGGTTCAATACAGGAGGAAAAGCAGAGTATTTTTATAAAGCTAAAGATAAAAATCAGCTTATTGAATTTTTAACTGAGGCAAAAAAAAATAATTTAAAGACAACAATATTAGGTGTTGGCTCTAATACCCTAATTAGAGATAAAGGCGTGAAGGGTGCTGTAATAAAATTAGGAAATAATTTTGCGTATACAAAATTATTAAAAAAAAATATCATAATAACTGGTGCCGCAACGCTTGATCGAAAAGTTGCTAACTTTGCAAAAGAGAATAGCATAGGAAATTTGGAGTTTTTATCTTGTATACCAGGATCAATTGGAGGAGCAATTACAATGAACAGCGGCTGTTACAAAAATGATATTTCAAAAGTCTTAATTTCTATTGAGGCCATTAATATTAACAATTTATCAGTAATAGAAATTAAAAAAGAGGATATTAAGTTTAAATATAGAGGAACAAATTTGCCAGCAAATCTTATTATAATTTCTGCCAAGCTTAAAGGATCTATAATGAAAAAAGAAAAAATAGAAAAAAAACAATCTAATTTTATTAAGAAAAAAAAATTATCTCAACCGAGTCAAGTTAAGACATGTGGGAGCACTTTTAAAAACATAAGTAAGGAAAAAAAAGCATGGGAGTTAATTAAACAATCTGGATGTGGCAGCTATCAAGAGGGTGAAGCCATCATATCACAAAAACATTGCAATTATTTTATTAATAAAGGTAACGCTAAATCTGCAGACATTGAAAATTTGATTAAAAAAGTAAAAAATAGAGTCTTTGAAAAAACTGGAGAAAATCTAGAGTTAGAGATTAAAATTATTGGTGAATAAAAAAAAATTTAAAAATGTTTTAGTTGTTCAAGGCGGGACCTCTGGGGAAAGAAAAATTAGCTTAGAGACTGGAAAGGCATGTATTAAAGCATTAAAAAATAAAGGTTATAAAGTTTTAATTTTTGATCCTAAAATAAAAAATTTTAATTTAATAAAAAAAAATAAAATTGATGTAATTTTTAATGCTCTACATGGTAAAGACGGGGAAGACGGAGTTGCACAGAGTTATTTTGAGTATTTAAAGATACCATACACACACTCAGGTGTTATCCCCTCTTTTAATGCCATGGATAAAATTATCTCAAAAAAAATATTTATTAAGAATAAAATTAGAACACCTAAATTTTTTTCTATTAAAAAACTAGATTATAAACCAAACAAAATTTGGAAACTCATCAATATAAAAAAAATTAGTTTTCCAATTGTTATCAAGCCGACTAATGAGGGATCTAGTATTGGCGTTGAAATCTGTAAAGATAAAAAAAAATTAAATAGGTCTACTCACTGTCTTTTTAAAAAATACGATGAATTAATTTTTGAAGAATATATTGGAGGCCAAGAGGTACAAGTCGCAGTAATTAATGGAAATTCATTAGGAGCAATTGAGCTTATACCTAAACGATTATTTTATGATTACAAAGCAAAATATACAAAAAAAGCTAAAACCAAACATGTGATGCCAGCAAAATTAAAAAAAAAAAAATATAATGAGGTTTTAAAAATTGCTCAAAAAACACATAAAGTTTTGAATTGTAGAGGCGTTACAAGATCTGACTTTAAATTTTTTAAAGGTAATTTTTATTTATTAGAATTAAATACTCAACCCGGCATGACAAGTTTGTCTCTAGTCCCTGAAATTGCAAGTTTCGCAGGGGTTTCTTTTGAGAATTTAGTAGAGAAAATTTTACTTGATGCAAGCATCAATAAATGAAAAAAAATACAATAATCTCATTATCATTATTGATATTATTAACCACAATAACTTTTCAACAAAAAATAATTATTTCAAGATTTAATATTAAAGAAATAAATATTGAAAATAATTTATTGATAAAAAATGAAGAACTAAAAAAATTATTAGAGCCAATTTATAATAAAAATATTTTTTTTTTAAAAAATAAAGAAATTAAGGAGATACTAATTAGAAATTCATTTGTGGACAGTTTTGATTTAAAAAGGAAATACCCTAATACTTTAAAAATTAAGATATACGAAAAAAAACCTATTGCTATATTATTTAATAAAAAAAAGAAATTTTATTTAAGTGAAAAAAATAAATTAATTGATTTCAAAAATTTATCTAACGTCAAGAATCTTCCTTATATTTTCGGAGATGAGATTAATTTTAAGATTCTTTACATAAAATTAAAAAAAATAAATTTTCCACTAGACCTTATAAAAAAATATATGTTTTATGAGACAAACAGATGGGATATAGAAACCAAAGATAATAAAATAATAAAACTTCCAATAAAAAATTACACTCAAAGTTTAGAAAATTATTTAAAAATAAAGTCTAAAAGTGAATTTAAAAAATATAGAGTATTTGATTACAGAATTAAAAATCAACTAATTTTGAAATAGTATATGAAAAAAATTCCTTTAACACTTTATTTAGAAATAAATAATTTTAATTTTATTTTTTTAGTCGGAGAATCCAATAGTTATGAAAATTTTAAGATTATTTATAAAATGGAAGTCTCCACAGAAGGTATTGAGCAAAATAGAATTATAGATTTAGAAAAAACTTTTAATATTATAAAAAAAAATATTTTTTTAATTGAACAGAAATTAAATTATACATTTAAGGATGTAGTTTTAATTCTGGATAGTTTTAATATTAAATTTATAAATATATCAGGTTTTAAAAAAATGAACGGGTCTCAAATTCTAAGAGAAAACATAACACACATTCTTAATAAACTAAAATCTTGCGTTGACGAAACTGAGTTAAAAAAAATTATATTACACATTTTTAATTCCAAATTTTATTTAGATTATAAAAAAATAGAAAACTTACCAATTGGATTATTTAGTGATTTTTATGCCCACGAATTATCTTTTTCACTTATTGATACTAATGATTATAAAAATTTAAATTATATTTTTGATAAATGTGGTCTAATTATTAAAAAAATTTTAATTAAAAGTTTTATAAAAGGAGCAAATATTAGTCATAATTATAAAAATATTGATACTTTTTTTTGTATAATGATTGGGAATAAAAATTTAAAAATTTTTTACTTTGAAAATGACTCACTTAAGTCTGAGCAAAATTTTAATTTTGGAATAGATATTATATTAAGAGATATATCTAAAATAACATCTTTAAAAATGCATATAATAAAAAAAATCTTAGAACAAACTGAATTAAAAAAAGAAGAAATAACAGAAGACGACTTAATAGAAAAAAAGTTTTTCGAAGAAAGCAGTTTTAGAAAAATTAAAAAAAAATTAATATATGAAATAGCAGAAGCAAGAATTAGGGAAATTGTAGATTTAGTGATATTTCAAAACATTAATTTTGGGCATTATGTGAAAAAAACAGAAAATATTTTTCTAGAAATAGATCAGATAGAAAAATATAAATTTTTACATTCAATTTTTAAAGATATTTTCTTAACAAAAGCTAATTATAAATTGAATTTTTTAGATGATTCATCTAATGAAAGCATATTGAGTTCAGCAAATAAGATTGTCCATTATGGCTGGAGTAAAGAAGCAATACCAATTACTGAAATGAAAAAATCGATAATTGCACGATTTTTTGAAGCAATTTTTGGTTAATTTATTGTTATTTTCAGAAATATAATTTGTTTTAAACTCGAATAACTACTCAAGTATAACCATACAAATGAATGAAATATTTCAATCAACAATCTCTCACAAGATAAGTTTTAAGGGTATAGGCTTACATACAGGGAAAACATCTAATATTAGCATATTGCCTGCTAAAGAGGATGAAGGGGTTGTTTTTAAAAGAATTGATTTAAAAAAAAATAATTTTATTAAAGCAAATTTTAAAAATGTCACTACAGCGAGATTATGCACAACTTTAGAAAATAGCTTTGGTGTAAAAGTATCGACAGTAGAACATTTATTAGCAGCCCTGTATTTTTCTGGAATAGATAATGTTTTAATTGAGATTGATAATGAGGAAGTTCCAATAATGGACGGATCGTCTAAAGATTTTCTTGATGTTCTACAAAAAACATCTCTTAAAGAGCAATCAAAAAAAAGAAAATACTTAAAAATTTTAAATAAAGTTGAACTATTAGAGGGCAGTAGAAAAATTTCGATTGAACCTAACGAGTCATCTCTAGAAGTAAACTTCCAATTGAGCTATGAAAATAAACTAATTGGAAATCAAAGAAATAAAGTTGATTTTCAAAAAGATTGTCTTAATGAAGTTGTAAATTCCAGAACATTTTGTTTATTTGAGGATATCGAAAAAATTAAGAAAATTGGTTTAGCAAAGGGAGGTTCTTTAGACAACGCTATTGTAGTGAAAAATGATAAAATCTTAAATGAAGGCGGGTTAAGAAATGATAAAGAATTTGTTAATCACAAAATTTTAGATTTAGCAGGTGATTTCTTATTATCTGGTTTTAGAATAATTGGCAAGGTTACTTGCCATCAAGGAGGCCACGAGTTAACAAATTTATTTTTAAGAAAAATTTTAAATTCAGATTCTAATTTCCAAGCTTACGAAATAAAAGAACTCGAAATATCAAATAAATTCCACTCAAAAGAATTAGAAAAAATAGCCGTTAACGCTTAAGAAAAATATTTAAATATTATTTTTATCAATATCTGTTATTAATCCATTAATGATATTAAGGATAATCATAATTTTTGTTTTTACAATTTTCATATATTCTTGCTCAAAAAATAATAAAGAGATTTATACTCCTAAGCAAAAAATTAGTTCTTACGAACTATATAAAGAAGCTTTGGAAGCTTTTAATGAAAATGAATTCTTTTATGCTAGCAAAAAATTCTCTGAAGCTGAACTAAACTTTCTTGACGTTGAATTAGCCGCCAAATCAGCTTTAATGTCAGCTTATTCATTTTACAGTATAAACTTTTATGATGAAGCTCTAGAGGATCTCAATAGATTTTTAAAAATATATCCTTCTGATAAAAATACTATCTACGCACATTATTTAATAGCAATTATATACTTTGAACAAATCACTGATGAAGCAAAAGATATTGAACCATTAATTAATGCTTACGATAAAGTAAATTATTTTCTTAATACTTATTCTCAAACTGATTATGCGATTGATTTAAAATTTAAAAAAGAACTTATTGAAAATCAATTAGCCGCTAAAGAAATGTATGTAGCTAAACACTACATATCTGTCAAAAAATGGATTCCAGCAATTAATAGATTAAAAATTATTGTAGAAAAATATTTTGACACTATTTTTATCGAAGAAGCCTTACACCGGCTTATTGAAATTCATTATCATATTGGTTTAGAAGAAGAAGCTAAAAAATACGCTAGTATTTTAGGATACAATTATAATTCTGGTGAGTGGTTCAAACAATCATATAAGGTTTTAAACAAAGATTATAAAATTAAGAAAAAAATTAACTTAAATGATAAAGGTAATAAACAAAATAAAAGTATTATAAGAAAAATTATACAAATGATTAAATAAGTTTCATGAGTAAAAAAAGTGAAATTATAAAAAAATTCAAAGGTTTGATTTCTGATCTAAAAAAACATAATAAATTTTATTATTTAGAAGATTCTCCTAAAATTTCTGACTCTGAATATGATCTATTAAAAAGAAACATTTTAGAATTAGAAGAAGTTAATCCTTTTTTAAAAAAAATTGAGGCTGTTTCAAATATTATTGGTGCCAATCCATCAAATAAATTTAAAAAAATAAAACATTTAATTCCGATGTTATCGTTATCAAATGCTTTTGTTGAAAAAGATATAGAGGATTTTTTAAAAAAAATAAATAATTTTTTAAATTTAAAAAAAAATGATATTGAGCTTATTTCAGAACCTAAGATAGATGGAATATCTGCTACATTAATTTATGAAAATGGTAATTTAATTAAAGGCATGTCCAGGGGAGATGGATATATCGGAGAAGATATTTTAGAAAACTTAAAAACAATTAAGGATATTCCTAAAAAAATTAATTCAAATAAACTCCCAAATTTATTAGAGGTAAGATGTGAGATTTATATTGGAAAAAAAGATTTTTTAAAAATTAAAGATCGATTTGCAAACCCTAGAAATGCTGCAGGCGGATCTTTAAGACAAAAAGATCCAAAGGAAACTGCTAAGATGCCTCTTAAATATTTTGCGTATGGCCTTGGAGCAATGGAGCCAACTAGTTTTGAAACCCAATCTGAATTTTTAGAAGTAATTTCTAATTGGAATTTTAAAACCAACCCATTGATAAAAGTTGTTAATGATATCTCTGAAATAAAAAAACAATATGAAAAAGTTAATCAGATAAGATCATCATTAGACTATGATATTGACGGACTTGTATTTAAGGTAAATAATATATCATTACAAGGTAGGTTAGGAAGTACATCTAATTCACCACGATGGGCTATTGCTTATAAATTTTCAGCAGAGAAAGCAGTTACTAAAATTAATGATATTACCATTCAAGTTGGCAGGACAGGAGCGATTACCCCGGTTGCTAAAGTTGAACCAGTTAATGTTGGGGGGGTAGTTGTCTCCAACGCAACTTTACATAATGAAGATGAAATTGAGCGTAAAGATATTAGAATTGGAGACACTGTTCAAATTCAAAGAGCTGGAGATGTTATACCTCAAGTAGTATTAGTTGATAAATCTAAAAGAGATAAAAATAGTAAAAAATTTATCTTTCCAAGTAAATGCTTATGTGGTTCTAAAATCATAAAAGAAATTAGTAAGAGTACTAAAAAACTAGACGCAATTAGAAGATGTTTAAAAGGATATAACTGTGATTTTATTGCTAAAGAAAAACTTAAGCATATTGTTTCAAAAGAGGCATTTAATATTGATGGGCTTGGAAAAAAAGTAATCGAACAATTTTGGGATTTAAACTTAATAAAAAAACCATCAGACATTTTTGATCTAAACTACAACAAGATTAAAATGTTAGAGGGTTGGGGTGAGTTATCTATCAATAATTTAAAAAAGGCTATCGAAAAATCTCAGATGGTACCATTAGATAGGTTTATTTATTCAGTAGGTATTAGACATATAGGCCAAGAAAATGCGAAAATTTTAGCAAGCTTTTTTTGTTCAATAAATGAATTTAAAAAATTATTTGATTTTAAAAATAGGAAAAAAATTCTATTGAATCTGGTTGATTTAGATGGAATAGGTGAGACACAAATTCAGTCAATAGATAGTTTTTTTTCTAATGACACAAATACAAGAATAATTAAAGATTTAATTAATAAACTTAATATAAAAAGCTATAGTCCACGAAATAATGATGGAAAATTTTTAAATAAAAAACTGATGTTTACCGGTGCTTTTAAAAATATGAGCAGATCAGAGGCAAAATCTATAGCCGAGAATAATGGAGGAAAGGTATTGGGATCTATTTCCAAAAAACTAGATTTTTTAGTAGTTGGTGACTCCAAACCAACAAAAAAGAAAATTGAGCAAGCCAAACTATTGAAAGTTAAAATTATTCTAGAAAAGGATTGGAATAAAATTTTAAATAGCTGAACAAGCTTTTTGAAGTTCAAATGCTTCAATTTTATTCATAAATTTTCTTAAATTTCTAAAAACAGTCTTATGATAATTATTAAGCCATTTTTTTTCATTCTTATTAAGACTTTCTCGAATAATTAAATCTTTCTCTATAGGTGCCATTGTTAAATTTTCAAAACTTATTTTTTTTTTATTTTTTTTAACATAAATAAGATTTTCGATTCTAATACCAAATTTGTTTTTTTCATAGTAACCAGGTTCATTAGATACAATCATTCCTTTTTGAAAATTAATTCTATTTTTTTTTGATATTGCATGCGGCCCTTCATGTACATTTAAATAATATCCTACCCCATGTCCAGTTCCATGTGCGTAATTTAATCCAATTTGTTTAAGGTATTTTCTCGCACTTTTATCAATCACTGATCCAGAAGTACTTTTTTTTAATTTAAAATTTGCTACTGCAATGTGCCCTTTTAGAACTCTTGTAAAAATATCTTTAATTCTTTTATTTGAATTTTTTAGAGAAATAGTACGAGTAACATCTGTTGTTCCAAATTCATATTGCCCACCTGAGTCAACTAGATAAATATCTCCTTTCTTTAATTTTCTATCTGTTCCTTTTGTTGCTTTATAATGTATGATTGCTCCATTCGGCCCTGTTCCTGATATTGTTGGAAAACTTAAGAATTTAAATTTTTTATTTTTTTTTCTGAATTTTAATAATTTTTTCGACGCGCTTATTTCAGTAATTTTTTTTTTGTTATAATTTTTCTTAAGCCAAAATAGATATTTAGTCAAAGCAACACCATCATAAATATGTGCCTTTTTTATGTTTTCTATTTCTTGCTTCCCTTTAATAGCTTTAAGAAAATAGATGGGGTCGTGAAAATTGAGTATTTTATTATTCTTACTAATAATATTTTCAAAAAAATAAGAGCAAGAATTTTTATCAATTATAAATTTTTTCTTTTTAATTTCTGAAAGAATTTTGGAGCAAATACCAATATCCATAAATTCAATTTCTTTAAAGTATTTTCTAAAAGATATTGATATTTTTTTTAAGTCACAAAAAAATTTGATATTTTTATTTTTATCAATTAAAATATAGCTATTTGGTATAGGAGAATATTCTGTATCACGGCCTCTTATATTAAGTAACCAAGCATTATTTTCACTTGCGGTTATAAATAAAAAATCAGATTTTTTTTTCTTTAAATAATCTTTGATTTTATAAATTTTAGATTGATATTTCTCACTCACTGATTTATTTGGTAGTAAAAAAAATTTGTTACTACTTATTTTTATTTTTCTTTTCCAAATTTCATCAATTAAATTTTTAGCAAGTGGTTTGTACTTACATTGACTTTTTCCAAAAAATAGAGATAAAGTTTTTTTTGTAAACAAATTTGAGTCAAAGCCAATTGTTATTTTTTCCTCTTTAATGATATCGTATGGCATTTTATCTGGAATAGTAATAATTTTAAATAATTTTCCACTTTGTTTGTTTGCTTGCAAAGTGTATCTTCCATCAACAAATAAATAGTTTTTATCTTTAAGTATTAAAGCAAGACCATATGACCCAGAAAAGTTTGAAATAAAGTTTAGCCTGTCATTATAATTTGGAATATATTCACCAAAAAATTTATCATTTTTAGGAACAATATATCCATCTATTCTTTCACTTTGAAAAGTTTTTTTTAATTTCTCTATTTTTTCCATTTTAGCATTTTATTTTTTTTATATCGATCCCATCCAGGGCTTCTATACTCTTCATCAAATTCAATTGAATTGTCTTGATTGAATTCAAAATCATCGTTTTCTTTTAGGCTTACTTCATTTTTTTCTACATTTTCATCTGGTATTTCGCTTATAAATCTTGAAGGCAAAGCATCCATCCAATCACCATGATAAGCTCTTTTCATAGCAAAAGATAAATAGGCTTCTTTTTTTGCTCTAGTGATACCAACATAGGCCAGTCTTCTTTCTTCTTCTAAAGCTAAGTCTCCTTTTTCTTCTAATGACTTTTGATGTGGAAATAATCCTTCCTCCCAACCTGGTAAAAATACTACGTCAAATTCTAATCCTTTAGCGGCATGCATTGTCATTAAATTAACTTTTGCACCTTCCCACTGTTGATCTATTGAAGTTGCTAACGCAACATGTTCAAGAAAACTTTGTAAATTTTCATAATCTTGCATAGCTCTTAAAAGCTCTTTTAAATTTTCCAGTCTATTTTCATTCTCTAGATCTTTTTTATCTTTTAACATCGATGAATACCCCGATTCATCTAAAACAAGTTTTAATAAATCAAAATGTTTCATTTTTAAGGAGTCTTTACGCCACTTTTGAATCATGTTAATTAATTGTGTAAGCGAAGTTTTTATCTTAGGTTTAAAGTCTCCCTTTTCAATTATTTTGGTAATAGAGTCCTCTAAACATAATTTATTAACTTTACCGAATGCATAAATTTGATTTAATGTACTTTCACCAACACCTCGTTTAGGAACACCGATAACTCTTTCTAAAGCAAGATCGTCAAATTTTTGATTGATAATTCTTAAATAGGAAACAGCATCTTTAATTTCAGCTCTCTCATAAAACTTTATGCCCCCAAGCACTCTATAACCGATACCTACTTGAAGGAATCTTTCTTCAAATTCTCTAGTTTGATAAATGGCTCTTACTAAAATTGAAACATCATTAAGAGAATACTTTTTTTTAATTTTTTGCTCAATTATATCACTGACACCTTGAGCTTCTTCTTTTCCAGTTCTGTAACAATTTAGTTTTACCAGCTCACCCTGATTTGCTGAAGACCATAATTTTTTGCCCACTCTATTTGTATTGTTTGATATCAAATAGGAAGCGGCATCTAATATGTTTTTTGTGGATCTATAGTTTTGTTCTAATTTAAAAACTTTACAATTTTTATAAATTTGATCAAACGTTAAAAAATTTTTAATTTCAGCACCTCTCCAGCTATAGATTGACTGATCATCGTCACCAACACAACAAATATTTTCCCTGTAATTTACCAATAAATTTAGCCATTTGTTTTGAATAAAATTAGTATCTTGAAACTCATCTACTAGAATATATTTAAAATTTTTTTTATATATTTCTCTAATGTCTTTGTGATCCTCAAAAAGCTTAACACAAAATAAGATTAAATCACCAAAGTCGAAAGCATTCAGATCTTTGGTTTTATTTTGATATATTTCATAAACTTTTAAAATTGATTTAATTATGGAGTTTTTTTTTTCTATTTTTATATCTTTTGGTAAAAGACCTTTATTTTTCCACTGATCAATGTGATACATGATTAATTGAGGAGAAAATTTTTTAGCATCCAGATCTTCACCTTTTACAATATTTCTAATTAATTTCTTTTGATCGTCAGTATCTAAAATTGTGAAATTACTTTTATACTCTAAAGCTTCAGCGTGTCTTCTTAGAAACTTGACGCTAATGGAGTGAAATGTCCCAAGCCAAGGTACAGCATTAGAGCTCCCCTTAACATATTGCATAACTCTATTCTGCATCTCTTTTGCAGCTTTATTGGTAAAAGTTACACACAATATTTGATTAGGCCATGCTTTTTTTTGATTAATAATATGAATGAGCCTTGTAGTTAAAACTCTAGTTTTTCCAGAGCCAGCTCCAGCAACAATTAAATTTGGACCTTCAGTGCTATGAACAGCTTCTTTTTGCTCTTTGTTTAGGTTTGCAATTAAATTATCTATGTTATTCATAAGCGAGAAAATTCATTTATATACTAGTTATAAAAATAAAAAAAATGATAAATAAATTCTATAAAATAATTAACAATAAGTATTACAAATTTTTTAGATTTATTTTTTTTTTAAGATATTTATTTGGATTATTTTTAGCCTCTATTGTCCTGTTTTTATTAGTTCCAAGCTTCTTTAACTATGAAAAAAAGTCAGAAGTCCTTAAAGATTATCTTTTTAAAAATTATGATTTTAAAATTTCAAAATATGAGAAATTAGAATATAAATTTTATCCATTCCCCAATTTTGAGTTTAAAAATGCAGTAGTAAATTTAGATTCGTCTTCAATAGAATTAAATATAAAAAAATTAAAAGTATATCCAAAATTAATAAACATTTATAATTTTAAAAATTTTCAATTTAATAAAATAGTTTTAAAAAGTGGTAATATTGCTTTAGAAATTTTAGATTTCAAAATTTTAATAAAAAAAATCTTAACTCAAAAAAATAAATTACTTTTAGATGATTTAAAAATAAAAATTAATAATAACACTCAATTATTAGCTTCATTAGAAAATATAAAATTTAGCAATTTTGGAAATAGCAAAAATACAGTAAGAGGAAATATTTTTGATAAAGAATTCAAAGTTGAATTAAATGACAATGTAAATAATATAAATTTTAAACTTATTAAATCTGGCATTAATATTGATATAAATTTTAATAAAGATAATAATAACAATTTTATAAATGGAGAACTTAAATCAAAAATACTTAACACAAAATTAAAATTTAATTTTAATTACGGTGAAAACAAATTGAATATTTATAACTCATTTTTTAGAAGTAAAAATCTATCTTTTAAAAATAATAGTTTAATTACTTTAAAACCTTTTTTAGACAGCAGTGCAAAATTTGAGATAGAAGATATAAATATAAAAATATTTAATAAATTAAAAAAAGATAAAGTATTAATTTCTAAAAATATACTTAAGAAAATTAATACTAAAATTGAAGTAAATTTTAACGAAAAAAAGTATAGCAGGAGCTTTATTGATAAATTAAATTTAAAATTCGATTTAGCGTATGGGAGATTAAACTATTCAAAAATTTTTTCTTTTTCAGAAAATATCTTTCAATGCAGGGGTAACTTAAACTTGATAGAAGAATATCCATTATTATTTTTTGATTGTTCGGTTAACTCAAATAATAAAAGAAATATTTTAAAAAAATTTAATATATATAAAAAAAAAGATAATAAAATTTTCAATTTGGATGTGAAGGGCAACTTGAGTATTTTAAATAAAAAAATTAATTTTAAAGAAATTTCATTGAATGAAAATTATAAAGCATCAAATGAAGATTTAAGTTATTTTAAAGAGAAATTTGAAAGTATATTGTTTGATGAAGGTTTCTTAGAGATATTTAATTCAAAAAAAATAAAAGAATTTATTTTAGAGACCTCTTGATTATCTAGGTTTTGTCATTTTAAGCGGATTCATTATTTTATCGTATTCCTCCTCTTTAATTAAACCTGCTTTGATAACTTCCTGTTTTAATGTAGTTCCATTTTTGTGAGCTGTTTTAGCTATGTGAGCTG
>Ga0233444_10002973_pt1 | contig 17197 bp, 24 predicted proteins | sample SI_124_October20_6_FD_182792 | JGI IMG/M metagenome (GOLD analysis project Ga0233444, IMG submission 182792) | Seawater microbial communities from Saanich Inlet, British Columbia, Canada - SI_124_October2016_10_MG | ecosystem: Environmental > Aquatic > Marine > Inlet | place: Canada: British...
CCCTAGGTTTGTCATAGTTCCAGAACCTGTAACATCTCCTGTAAGAGTTATCGTAGGGTCTGCACTTAAAACAAAGTCAAGATTTTTATTTGTAGTATCATAAGAGACACTTAAACCTGTTTCTGTGTTACTAGTAACCATTCCACCAACAATATCCTTGATCTCGTCATCGGTTCTAATATCACCATCTAAAGCAATAGTACCATCATTGTCTGGAAGTGTTATAGTCCTGTCAGCAGTCGGTTCTCCAATTGTAAGAGTTGTCTCAAACTCATCAGCAGTAGCACCCTCAAATACAAATGCATCTGTAACATTAATTGCTGTTTGATTAACAGTAACAGTAGTTCCCTCTACATTAAGGTTACCCTTTATTGTTACAGTATCAGAACTTGCATCACCTAAAGTAACATTACCACCAACTGTTAAAGTTCCATCAACATTAAGACTACCATCAATTTCAACATCTTTAAAAGTTACATCTGAATCTGTTGCAACCTCCTGACCAATAGAAACTTCACCACCAGTTACTGTAACACCAGTGCCACCTGTAATAGCAGCCTGAGCCATTGCATCAGTATATTGGGTGATAGTGGTAGATATTGCTCCATCGGTTATAGAGATACCTGTACTTGCAGATATATGTGCTCTTACTTCAGCAGCACTAGGTCCTGTATATGTAAATACACCTGTACTGTTATTGTAAGAAAAACTACCATCACCTCCTGCATCAGATGCAGAAATCATTGCTCTTACTTCAGACTCATCTAGTTCGTCTTGTAAGTTAAGCCAGTTACTTCCGTCATAAAACTGAAACTTACTTAAAGAAGTATTAAAGATAACGTGACCTGCCGCAGCAGTCATTGCGTCTCTTTGAGTTGTAGTTTTATTATCTAACTTTACATTTTGGATCTCATTATCGCTGAGATTAATGTGGTGTAAATATTCTATTGCCATAGTTTTTTAATTTAAATATACTTTACCTTTTGAGAGGGTTCGAAATGTTATTTTTATAACGTTCAAATTTACGTATTCTACTGCCCCGTACACAATATTATCGTATTCATCAACGAGTGTTACCGAAGGTTTCTTGTTAAGGCTATGCGTAACATCCCATTGTAAGGATGATGTAGCAAATGTTTTTTCATATGTTGCAAATGGGTTATAGGTTGGAACATCCTCTATAGATGTCCAAGTAACACTAACCCCAGTAGAGTAAATTTGTAGAGATACAAGAGTTAACTCATCACCAGTATGAGTTCTAGGAACATCATTTCTAAGAATTGCTAATATGTCCCTAATAATATCTGTATTGTCGTCATCTGACAACCCCGCATCAAGTCTTTTTACTAAAAGATCAAAACTTGTTATAACAAACTCATAGTTTTTTGAGTACTTCTGATATAAGGATTTATTATATCCATCATATGTTTCAACTAAATTTCTTAAAGCATTAAAGTAAGATATCATTTCTAACTTTGTAGGTACTTTATGAACCTTTACAGTATCTCTCTTTATGCTTTTCGATTTAACACTAAACCAACTAAATGCAGAGTGTTGATGCAATAAGGTCACCTCTAGATCAACAATATATTTACTGTCGTAAATTTTTGATGTTGTATCCGCTAAAGAAAACTCTCTATCGTCACTAGAAAGACCTATAGTTGTTTGATTTGATATTGAGGAACCGGATTTACTGTTTTGGGCTATAAACAACCTGCTTATCGACCCTAAACTGTAGTTGGTTACATCATAACTTGGTGTTGTGTCTTTAACCTTTATAAGTGGAGTAAATTCATTTATATCTTGAGAAACTGTAAGTTCTATTTTCTTAAAATCGTATGAAATTGTTTTTACTCTTTTAACAGTGTCTTCATCACCAACGGTAAAACTATATTCAACTTTATAAGATCCCTTGCTAACTTGACCGTCACTTGGAGATAAAGGTAATATGTATTCAAAAACATTCAAGTCCCCAGTATTACCAGAAATATCTGCTACTCCTTCACCCTGATGACTTCTTACTATTCCATCCGGTCTAGTTATTTTTATAAATACCTTAATTCCTGATTGAGATGAACTATAAGTTGAGTTATCCGTAACCTTCAACTTTGGTGTTGAGGTTAAATCGAATTGAATTGAAAAATCTATAGATACAGTTCCTGTATCATTAGTGAATGTGCTCATACATATTAATAATAAAAAAAGCCGGTCGCAGTACTTAATTTCCTGCGACCGACCTTAAACAAACCAACAACAAATTATTTAAGCAATTTTACGATTTCTTGGTAAACTAATTCACCATTTTTGTTACTCAAAACAAAGTTGGTGAAGCCTTGTAAATAACTTGTTTTTGATGACCTTGGAACCTGTACGATAGTCTCGCCAGTTGACACCCATAAAAAGGTGCTAGAAGCCTTGTCGAACCTGATTAGTTTTTTATCTAAAGCAGCCTTACAAGTTGCCTGTATAGACTTGTGCTTATCTTTACTTAAGGTTATAAACTCTTGTGGAGTTTTTTCAGCCATAATCTCTAACTCATCTCTTAAAATAGAGATATCTCTTTTTTCATCTTTATTCATAGAAGCAATAAACTCTCTAACTTCAGCAGCAGAAAGTTCAGCAGCAACATTCATTGCGTCTCTTCTTAAATTTCTTAATTTTCTACTATCAGCAGCCTCTTTTTTAGGCTCTACTAATTTGTATAATGGAACAATGCTTGTGTCCCTGTTTGGATTAGAAGCGTTGTAGTTAGATAGCATTAAGTATTGAAATATTTCCCTGTCTCCAGTTTTACTTCCTCTTAAAGCCATCAGACCTCTATCTTTTTTTGTAAACTGTATTGTATTAAAAGTTGGTGTACCTCCAATACCTAAAGACCCAATAGATGCAATATCTATATAATCATCAGCATCTTTATCATAAACTCTGTCTACTTGAGGTATCATATGAATAGATGGCATAACTACCTTTCCAGGGTTTTGCTTATCTTCTTTCACATTTAAATATTGAAACACCTTTACCTCGTCCCTTTTTAACTGAGGAGGTGTTTTTACGTTGTTGTACTCTTTTGTTTTTATCATAATTGTTGGTTTTAAAAAAAAAGAAGGGAGGGATTACCTCCCCTCTTCTTAAGGTTTATTATTACTAAAATCCTTTTACAAGTGCACAGTGTTCTTTTCCTAATACTTCTAGACCCATAATAGCCTGGTAGTTTACGTCAAGAATTGAATCAGCACTAGTTGGAGTTGGAGCAAGTCCACCTGTCAAAGTTTCTCTGAAAGAGTAGTTGTTTCCATCTCCTTCTAAGTAACGTACTTGTAGGTAATCTTGTGATCCACCACCACCGGCAGTTTTAACTTGTCCAGTTGGTACAAGATAAATTTCTCCTGATCCAGTTACTGTAGATCCTAGTTCATTGTGATCTAAGATAGATAACTGCTTCTTGTTCCAAGTTCTTCCGTATAGGCTAAACTTGTCAACACCTAAATCAATGCTCTTTCCATCTACTGAAAATCTAGCACCAGTTAAACCAGTTGAATTCAAACCGTTTAATGCATTGTCAATAGCAATGTTAGCAGAAGTACCTAACCACATCCAGTAGTCTTTTGGTGCTCTTGCCTTGTTTAAAGCAGCAGTTAAAGTTGATAAAGTACCTAATACATCAGATCCATGATCGTAAGGTGATCCAGAATTCAAAATACCACCTGACTTAAGTTCTTGTTTAAGACCGTTAGTAGTTTGTACTGCATTTCCTCCAATATTCATATCTCCTACAGATGCTCCTGCGTAGAAATCTCCTGATCCTTTACCGAACATCAATGAGTTAGAGATATCTCCTCTAAAACGTTGTAACGCTTCGTAAGTACCTTTATACATGAAGTAAGGCTTACCTTTATACTCAACAGTAATTTTAGACGCTTTAGCAACATCAGAAATTCTGTATTTGTTTTTAAAGATTTGCACTCTGTTTGACTGTTTAGTCAATCCGTATTTGATTGGGTCTGGTGATCCAGATCCTTCTCCTTGTGCATTCGAGAATACAACAAATTTATCGTCTGCTGCATTATAATCTGCTGCAACACCTGAACCATCTACTGGTACAAAATCAATGTCTCCATTTGAAGCAATTGCTGTAAGCAAATACACTTCTCCAGATACACCCATCATTAAATCACCAACACGAGCATTACCTCTTGCTGAAGTTGCAATACCAGATTGTTTTCCAGTACCTGTTCCACCTTCAGAGATGGTGATAGTGTTATCTTTATACAATGCTTCATTTACAAAAGCGTGGTATACAGGTTGGCTTACAGGCTTTAATTTACCTAATGCTTGCATTACGTCAAGGAATCCTTCCTCTTCGTTTTGTACGTCTAAGACGCTTGATAAGATCTCTCTTCCTTGTACAAACGAATGTTGTAGGAATGATAGAGAACTAATATAACTTGAATTTTCCATTTTTAATATTTATTTTTTAATTAACGAATTATTTTTACATCTGAGTCACCTCTACTCAGAGCACCAAACAGTCCTGAAAAAGGGCTTTCTGGTGTTTTATAATCTCTTGAACTTTTTGTAGGAGTAGTGGGATTTTTTAAATCAGCAACTACTTTTTCTTGTCCTAGTTCTTGTCCATGAGAAATAAGGGACGAATCATAAACTTCAGGGTCTGTAGCGTAAGCCAATACACGATACCACTTATCAAAATCAACATCACCTTTATCATTCTTAAATAAGTCAAAAAACTTATTGTTATCGACAGTCATTTCCTGTAACGATTCCGGGTTTTCGACTTCATAAGAGAATTTATCATCACCATAAGAAATTAAAATACGCTTGTTCTCCAACACGTCTTTAGTTGTTTCATGAGATGATACAGTTTCTGTCCATTTAGAAAGTTGTTCTTCTTGGTTTACAGTTTCAGTATCTTCAGTTTCTTTTACAGGCTGAGTAAAGTTTTTCTGTTCGTCAACATACTTATCTCTTAGTTTAGAAGCATCTGCTGCCAGAAGTTCTTTACCAAGTTCTACCTCATCCTCATCAAATCTATCTTCGTCTAAAGAGTACTTGTTAACTATTTCCCTAGTATACAATCTTTCAATTGCACCTTTTGAAAGGGTAGGGTTAGCCTGTTCTAGGTCACGTCTCATGACCGATTCGTCAGACATTTCTGAATAGTTAACTGAAGTTGCCTCTAAATACGGAGTCAAGTTTCCAGTTTTATTGTAATATTCGACTGCATTTTTAATGAAGTCATCTTTAAATTGAGCATTCGATGAATCTCTCATCCTTGCATACTCGTCAAAAAAGTCTTCTAAGGTTTCGGCTTTACCGTTGCTTAAATCCTTAGATATAGCGTCAAGTTGACTAAACAACTCGTCTGGTTTTCCAACCTCTTGCTCTGTTTTTTCTTCAGTTTCCTTTACCTCTGATTGATCTTCGGAGGTAACCTCTACCTCTGTTTTCTCTTCAGGTGTAACCTCTACCTCTGTTTCTGCTTTTACTTCTTCAGTTTCAGAAGCCTCTAATTGCGTTTCTTCTTGTGGGATTTCCACAGGTTGAGCCTCACCATTGTCATCAATAACTTTGACTTCCGATAAATCAAATTGTTCTTCCATAATTATAATTTGTTTTGTTGTTTGTTAATTATTATTCATGTTGCTAACCGCCTGGCTGTTCCATCATCTTCACACCCATTTCTTTAGTAGGAAGATTATCCATTGCGTTTCGCTCTATGTTTGATGCTTGTCTTATACCTTCTATTTCTAGTTCGTACTCGTACTTTTCTTTCTGTAACTTAGATGCTAACTCAGCCTTCATTTTCTCCATCTGCATCTTCATTTCCATTTCCATTTGCAATGTCTGTTGTTTAGACTGTTCTGCTGCTTGAGCAGATTGCTGTTGGATTTGACCATTCATTTGCTGTTGTCTTTCAGCGTTAGCCTGAGCCTCTTCTCTTTTCTTTTTCATCCTATAAGCAAGAACTTGTTGTGCCTGCTTTAGGTTTGTTATTTGCTCAATATAAACAGCATCCTCAAAGTCTACTTGTCCTTGTGCAACGCTACCCTGAAGAATCTGCATTAACCTTTGCTTTTGCTCTTCGGTTGGTCTGTCTTCTATTTTAACTCCAAACTCATGTTTACCAACAGAAGGAGATAATTTGAAAAACTCCATAGATTTATTACCAAGAGATCTTACATAGCCTTGAATCGGATTTTTCTTAACACTGTCTTGTAATCTAATAATTACAGATGACGCTAAATTTTCCAGTAAATATCTTTCACCTTGTTCAATATGTGCTAAAGCATTATTAGTTGCTTGGGCTGCTAATTTTGCAGTTGTAGTTAAAGATCTTGCATCAGGTGTAGACCCGTCAGTGAATTCATTAAGACCCGTAATCTGTCTAATCATTTCAATGTTGTTCTGAATTACTTGGTAGTAAGTCATAGCATCTCTACCTAAACCGTTCTCTAATTCTTCAATTGGCTTGTAGTTTGTTGCTTTTCCACCAATATCATTCTTTCTATAAACTAACGTACCTGTCTTGTTAAACAAGTCGATGACATCCATTGGCTTCATTTGCTGCCCTCCTGATCCTAATGGAATATCCTCAAGAGCACCGAGTTCGATCATAATCCCTTTAGGTCTCGCTTGATTAATTGTATTTTGAAGCCTATACCATGAGATCTGTATTTGATCAGCAATAGGAAGTAATTGTTCCATGATACCTAATGGCTTCATGTTATGGAAATCTGGTGAAAACAAATGATATGATAAGTCAGTATCCATTAATTTTGACTTTACCCTTTTCATGTCATTACACAAACCATAGTCATAACAATATTCAGAATCTACAATCCATGATATCTTGTACACAGTTTTGTACGAAGACCTTACATATTTGTTTTTTCTTTTGTTTTGGCTATTGTAACCTGCTCTACCAAATCTTTTATTACCTCTTCTATCTGTTCTAGATTCATGAACCATTTGATCAACAGAAAAGAATTCCATTTCTAATACCTGTATCTTACTGTCATCATAATCTTTAGAAAACACCTTGTTAGATGTATTCATTCTTGTAAAACCTTTTGTACCTGAAAATCTTTCCGCAATGTCTTGATATTCTTTTTCACTAAACTGATCGCCTGCTCTTTGCTTTAAATCAGCGATAGACATTTCAGTAACTTCACCAATATGTATCTTGTCAGAAAAATCTCTTTTATTACAGTGAGATATTAATAACTTTGATGGGTTTACTACCCTAACTTTTACAGCACCATTACTGTCTATATATTCCTTATATCCCGCAACACCAAAATCAAATAAATATTCCATTACTTGTTTTCGCTTTTCATCCATTCCATTAGTATGAAACACAAGGTCAATACCTTGTTCCATTTCAATTGAGGCATTATGCTTGAAAGTATAATCCATATGCATTTCAAGTTCCTCGTCATTTTCAGGATCTTTTGGAGATTTTTTTAACGCACTAAACTCCTCCATTCCTGGAACAGTCTTGGAAAGGGATTTTCTTAAATCCATCTTTGCTTTTGTACGTTTGTAGTAGTCTTCTATATCTGCCTGTGCTATAGCATCAATAGGAGTAGCGGTGATATTGTATTCTGTTTTGTTTAATTTACCAAGTGCAATTCTTCTAAATTTTGGAACTATAGGAAGTATTGTGTAATCAATTGCCAACCAACTTTCATTATCAGACTCGTCTACATTTAATAATTGCTTATACTTATCAACTGACTGATTTCCTTGTGCATAATCCTTAATCTTAGAATAAGTTCCACGATTATTATGAAATGATTGTGTACCATGATTTTTATAATCAAACCATGATGCTTTTGCATATGACAAACACCAATCTTTACCCTTTTGACCAGGATCTATATTATGGTTTGGATAGTTTGCCTTACTCTCGTTTTTTATCATCCGACCTTAAACTTTTTAAACATTGTTTTCGCTTCTACTAGATTACCTTTTGCGTGATAATTTCTTAATAGAATATTTTTATCTGCTATTAGAGTGTACCCTGCTGCCATTGCAGCATCAAATTTTGTTGTTTTACTTATATCAAATCCTAACCAGTCTTTTAACAGTTCCGGAAAGCATACTCTTTCTATATTATTTTCTATATATTCTTCAGTCACTTCTGCTATTTGTTGATGTGTTCTCACAGACCCACTCATACCAGGTTTAGCACTACCAGGCAAATACATTAAAAAAGAAGCATAACCTCTATCTTCAAAGTAATTCTTTATACCTATCTTGTTATCTTCAAAAAGAAGTTGACAAGAATAATAGTGACAGCACTTTAAAACATCTTCATAAAATTGTCTTGCGGTACTTGGTCGGTAAATGTATTCAACTATGAACGAACTGTCATAAAAATTTGATACTGAGTTGTGCTTCTTGTACACATAGAAGGCTCCATTCGATCTTCTTTGGTCTACAGTACTATCATGATCATATGGATCACAACCTATGACAAATTCATTCTTTCTTGTAGGTAAATAATTTTTACCTCTTTTTACAACATTATTTGCGTCTTTTTTATCGTCAAATAAATAGGTTATATTAAACCTTCCGTTTGACATAGGCTTAAATTCTACATGTCCTGTCTCCCTATCTCCAACCCATTCAAAATTACCTTTTGTATAAAGGTTCTCATTCCAAGAAATACGATCTATTTGATCATTTAACTTCATTGCGTTAAACAAAGATCGTTCACCGTCTATCCGAAAAGCCTCTTCAATAGTGAACGGATTCCTTCTAATAATACTTGAAAGAGCACGATCATCATTGACAAGATTTGCACGTTCAGCCAAATAATAGTCCTTAGCACGTTCTTCATCTGCTTGACCATATTTATCGAAGTATAAGGTTTTATATGAGGGAGTAAAGAATCGAAATAATCCACTGGGAGTTCTACCATGAGCGTTTCTATCTTCCTGGTTACTGTTGTCCCATAATCTTTTAAATGACTCACCACCTGATTCCATTTCCTCGACAGTGGTTGTGTAAAGTAACTTTCCAATATACTCCCCATCCAATTCCGAACAGAAACGTACAACGTTATGCCTTTCCCAGACATCCACTTCCATAGTTTTTCCAACCTCGTCACCAAGGTATCTGTGTAATTTTGTTCCATCATATCCGTATTTTTCTGAACTCTTCCAATCTATTTGGCTTTCAAGTTCTGGTTTTCCTAAATCTTCTAAAGATTTTTTTCCTCTTTTTGTAGTTCTATAAAATCTTAATTCTGAGGTTGGGGTGACCCCTTTTGATTGATCGTATACAGGTCTAAAGAAATCTGGTAGTTTCTTAAAAGGTCCTACTATAGACTTTGCAAATACATTGTTTTTTGCGTCACTTGCTGTCTTAGATTGTATTCCACCGTTCTTGTTTTTAGATCTTGATATTAAGTCAAACATAAACACACCTGCTCTTACGGTTTTACCTTGTCTACGTTTTGTTAACTCTATCATCCCTAATGAATTAGGATCATCAATAGATGCTTGTAAAAAATAAAAATACTCCTGATCTACTTTTCTAAAACTAGGGTATCCAATATCAATCTTCCACCAGTTCAAAAACAAATAGTGCATTCCAGTCAAGTATTCTGGCTTTCCGTTATTCATAAACCAAACACCATTAAGTCTTCTATCCCACTCTTGTGATCTAAAGTTCTCTAGTTCTACATCAAAGAAATCTTTATCTTCCGCTTGTCTAATTAACTCTTCTTTTCTCTTATAGTTATAACCATCGGGGAGTGTAGTCCTTATCCAAACTTGATCTTCCTTTTTAGAAGAACTAGTTATTATAGGTCTCTTTTCTATTTCTTTACTTATTACATTATAGATTTTTCCCTTTGGAGGTAATGTAAAATCTACTCCTTGTATATTTACTGTCATAAATTGGCTATAAATTCTGGAGTTAATCTTTTATCTGCTTTTATAGTTTTTAATAACTCTTGATCCTCTCCATAAAGTTTCATGTAGTAAGAATCTAACCTGTCGTTTATAGTATTTAAGTCATCCATTATCTTAGACTTTATTTGCAAAGCCTGTAGGATATCTTTATCTCTTTCTCCTTCAACAGGACTTAATAATTTAGTCTGATATTCAAAGAACGTTTGCTCGTTGGAAACTATCATTGACCATATTCTATTGCTTTGTTTTCTAAGAAACTCATCAACCATGCTTACTAACTTAGAGTTACTAAAGAAGAATATTTGATGTAATATCTCAGCGTCTTTTGTTAAATTATAGCCTGATAACTCTGCTGCCTGTTCCTTTCTAATTTTTAAATCTGGAAACTGTTCTTTTAACGGAGTATTTTGATCGTACATGTAGAGCACATACGCAATTAACTGATCCTCAGCAGTTTGAAATGTACTAAACATTTTCATCTTTGGATACTTTTTTTTCAATGAACCTCTAACCTTAAAAGGATTGAAGATCATCTTACTAAAGTCTTCAGTATTGAAGATTTCTGTTAATGACATATTGTTGGTTTTGCGTAAAAATATATCAATTATCTTGAAGGGTTGTCAAATTTTACAATCCGCTTTTACACACTATTCTGGGTATTAAATTTTTAGTCCATTTTTATAGGTAACAATTATATTTACCCTTTAATTAATTGACATGGCACTGCATCAAGGTAAGAACGTTACGCTTAATAAAATCATGAAGTCAGAGCGTGTAGCAAAAAAAAGTAAGGTTTATGTAAAAAAACCTAACGGAAAGGTTACTGTTGTTCACTTTGGTGACCCTAACATGAAAATTAAAAAAAACATCCCTAGCAGAAGAAAATCTTTCAGGGCTAGACATAAATGCGACAACCCAGGTCCAAGATGGAAAGCAAGATACTGGGCTTGTAAAACATGGTAAAATAAAATATGGCACAGAAAATCAGTGAATCAACAGAGGTGCAACTCGACTTAAAAACTATTGGGGTTATAATTGGCTTTGTAATTAGTCTTGCTACAGTATTCTTTACTTTAAAAGCAGATATTGCTTTAGCAAAAGAACTTCCAAAACCTCCAATAACAAGATCAGAATACGATCTAAAGGATCAGTTGGTAAGAGAGCAAATAATGAATACAGGTGCTCAAGTATTGGAAAATGGAAAGAAGTTGGATCTAATAGAAGAAAGACTATATGAACTTAGTATAAAAAAATAATTTATTATGAAAAATGTATTCTTTGGAATTTTATTGCTATTCTTCCCCTTAAACTCTAACTCTGTAAAGAGTAATATTTCAAAAAGTGAAAAGGTTAGTAAAATTGTAGTTTATCAAATAAACTCAGAGTGGAATGAAAGGAATTCAATAAAAAACCTAGATGATTTAAGAGGTTGTAAATATGTTTACGGATATTTAGAAGATCAACCTGATGTTTTTAAACAAAAAATTAAATCTGTTCCTGCTGTTTTTATTACTAATAACGGTAAAATTATCTACAAATATCAACCGGGACTTTCATTAGTTCCAACAATTAAAAAATCACAAATTCAAGAAATTGTAAATAAGCATAGATAAAAACATGGACGAAGAAAAAATTAAAAGACTCAGGGAGAAAATAGCCTACTTAAGAAAGATGGGTAACGAAGAAAAAGCCATGAATCTTGAAAGAAGAATCGAACAAGCAGCGATAAAAAAAGAATATAAAGAAAAGAGAAAACCTTCTAAAGTCGGAAATGTTTTACGCAAAATTAAGAAAGGTGTATCTAATGCTGCTAACACTGTAGTAAATGAGGTTAAAGAAACTGTAAATACAGTAAAGAAAGTTAAGAAAGCAAAAGTAAAGAAGGAAAAAAAACCTAAAACTAACACGACTACTTCTTCTACATCTACTAGTGTTTCTGGTACATATGGTTTAGCATATGGAAAAAATGGTGAGAAAGGAGTTGGATCAGTAACTTATAATGGTAAGAAATATAAGCCAGGTGATCAAGGCTATGAAAATGCAAAAGGAGTGTTTATGAAAACTATTAATCAAAAAGAAGCAGCAGAAAAAAGAATGCAAGAATTAATGAAGAAAAAAAGAAATAAGTAATGGCATATTCAAAAATCAAAAAAAAGTGTAAGTGTGGTAAACCATATAGTAAATGCACTAAATGTGGTAAGTAATGGCAGCCAAAAGAGACTATAAAGCAGAGTACAAAAAGTTTCAGTCATCACCTAAGATGATTAAGTACAGAACCATACTGAAAAAGTACAATAGAGATAGAGGTACTTACGGTAATGGGGATGGTTTAGATGCATCTCATAGAAATGGTAAAATTGTTGGTTTTGAACCATCAAAAATAAATAAGAGCAGAAAAGAAAAAAGCAGACTAAAAAAAACAAACAACAAATAATTATGAGCAACACTGTAGAATTAAGAAAAACGGAAAAAAAGGATCATTTCAGACTTTTGCTAAATGGAACCGATGTAACTGGAGAACAAGAAAAAGGAACATTCAGACATATACTAGAAGTAGTAGACAAAGGTATTGACTCAGGTAATTAAAATTATTAGTTTTGAGTCAAGACGAAACAATAAAAGATATTTTGAATGAAATAAACCATATGGTTGATGATTTAAGATGGGAAAAACAAATCAAAAAAATTAAAAAAGCAATAACATGTCAGAACACATAGTCTCTATAACAGATCAACAAACCGTTGACGTATTAGCAATAAGAAAAATAGAAGTACTATTAGATGTACTGGCTGCTTTAGAAAATTCAAATGCACCTGAACTTTATGGTGTTAAAATTACTGTGATCGACAAGATAGAGCGAGCAGTAAGTAAATTATAAACTATCCATTAAATTTTGTAGTCCTCGTATGCTAGGATGATAAGGATGTTCTAACTTAAGTGATAATATTAAAAGCATTATCTCTTCTCTAGTAATTTTTTCAACAGGGATACTAGTCTGAGTTCCAGGTTTTATAGATTTCTTTGAGTCTTTCATGGTGCATAGTTGTTAGCATTCGTTTAAATTGTTTTTTATCTCCAAAGTAACTATGACATTCTCTACATAACGCTTGTAGATTTTCTGGGGTGTCCTTTTTATTTGACCCTCCCATACCTCTGGGGTTTATGTGATGAATATCTACAGCAGTCCTATCACAAACTTCGCAGCCAATCCAATCTCCTGGATCTAGACAAAACGCATCGTGATATACCTTTGTGTGATTTTTCATTGTGTAATTAAATATATTAGGTAACCAAGAATCACATTCAAATTGACAGCAACTATATTCCATTGCTTGGCTACAAAAACTTGGGGTAGAGATAAGATGCCACCTATTACATATGTAATCGCTCCCATGCTGTCGTACTTTAACAGATAGGGTGATATCATAATAAACGCTGTTCCCATGTATCCCAGTCGTTGGGAAATTTTTTCTATGGGGGTAAGTCTTCGTGGTTTTACTAGACGCTTTAAAAAGTCTTTAATCATAAATTAACGATTTCAATAATAGCAACAAAAAATAACACCGCACCTATCATAGTTAATAGAAGAATATCTGAGTCCTTTAGGATGTACTCCTTCTTCTTATTACTAATTCTGTTGATCCACTCGTTTAATGATTCGTCTGGCTTTCTTTTTAGTCTACTCATTTTAAAAAAATTTTATTTGGGGGGTTTACATATCCCAACACCATATCGGTGTCTTTTCTCCTACATAACCTCCACTTACATTGTAAGTAAAGTATTCCATAGCATCCATTTCATTCATTTCTTCTTTAAGTATCTCAATACATAAGTGAACTGAATAAATCAAAACCATCGTATTTATTTCTACCCCTATGACAGCATCATCGAAACCGTCTGCTTTTAAGAAGTCTTCATCTGGGTAATTATCTAAAATTCTTTCTAACATCATTGTTCTTTATTTCCAATCTTTTGGGAACAATATTTTTGCTACCTGCTTACTAAATACTGTAACGATTATTGCGATCATAATCCATCCTAGTGCTTCTACCATATTTTTAATTTTTAGTGTTTAAATCGGGGGTGACATATCTATACTGTCGCTTATCAATCTTATATTCATAATACTTGTTCCTGTCATTGATAGTAACCACATTCCAATCCTTAATTTTATCTTTTGTAAAATCTAACAGTAAGTATCTTTGATCTGATAGAAATAACACAAACAAGACATAATCAACTTCTAACTTGTCTATCGTGAACATGTTGACCTTTAGCGATCTTTCACAACCCTTAACATCTATCTTCTTACCATCAACTATTAAATCTGGATCGCTTACACCCTTCTCTTTTACGAATGCTGAGGTTGTATAATTAACCCCTTTTAAATCAAAATGATGCCTAACTAAAAGTTCTCCCAGTATTCCTTTGAAGTCTGTATAGAACTCATTGTCTACCGGCTCATCAAATAATATAGGATGCTTGTACTTGTAACTTCTAGACTTCCAATAAAGTTTTTTGTAGTGGTCACGATTTGCCATGACTCTTGTGTCAACGTATAATTTTGCATGTTCAAATATGCACTTAGGTATGCTGTATATTTCCTCCATTTAGAATCTTCCCAAATATGTCGTCCTGTTTCATTACGTAATAATCCGTACCCTCGATTGTATTCAGAAATGCATTCCTTTCATGAAATCGTACCATGTCTCCTGAGATTAAACCCAGGTCTTCAAAATCTTTGATGGGTGTACCTATATGAATTAGATTACCCTCTTCCTCGCTCCGAGTGGGTACACCAATGTAAATTGAACCAACCATCTCTTCGATCATTAAAGGCTCAATTAAAACATGATTGGAAATAGCAGTTAGACTTCCCCCTCTCAAAAAGCAGAAGCACTCTTCTAAGTCAACAAGATAAATGTCCTTTTCGCCAAATACTAGATTGTCCTCTTGCACTGTCAAGTAGTTGAAGTAGACTAAATCTCCAGTCTGCAACTCTTGTTTCAAAAACTGTCCTCTTGTATTTTTACACCATTTCCCTCTAGGTAAAGCCACGACACTTCCGCATATGGTAACGTGCTGCTCAGGACTCCAAGTAACATCTAAATAAAGTTTTCCAGTAGAAAATTCAACTTCATCGTTATATTTCTTTGTGATCTTAACCGCTATTTTTTGACCAATCATATTCATCTGGTCGCAATATAAATATTATGAACGATTGTTCACTTAAAATGTAGGACAAGAAATGAACAGAGATATCAACTGATGGACATACTGTCTAGCACTGGTAGACAAATTGGCTAGCCCTATATATAATATATAATATATATATAATATATATACTATACTAGTATATTAAATTAAACTAATATTATACATCTTTTGAATAGTTGCATTCATTTTAAAGGTTCTAAGACAAGGTAAAAAATCACCCGGCATATTACCATATAAATTTGTTTAAAGTTTCTTATATTTGCTCAGAATGTCATTGTAGGTGTTTTTGTGGGTTAATACATATACAATGGTGTACCGAACGAAAAAAGGGAAGTGGATTTGGGCAAGTGGGTAGGGTGCAAAAAAGAGTTTCTGAAATGGAATCTCGTCCACTTAGGACTAGCAACTATACCTATAACACGTTCATAATCAGTACAATACATAGTACATGACCAGAGTTTTGGACGATTTTTGTCCTAAAGCATAGGAAAATGGGAACCGGTGCAACAATTTATGATCCAATGAAATAATTTCAACGTCCATAAAGAGATGGAGTAATACAATGAACCAAACCAATTAAAAACAATTAACACATGAAAGTAGGTAACAAATTACGTGAGTTGTTTAGCCATCAGAAGTCTATACACAAGTACTTAAAGAGTTTAGATAATGACTTTACACCTAAGACAATTTACATCTTCTTAGCGGTCGGAATAGTAGAGTCTGAATGCTGTTCAGATTTCACATACTATGAGATCAAGCCAACATTAAAACTACTAGACAAAATGGAATTGGTTAAGTCTACAAATCCACATCAGTTCTATAGAGAACACAAGAAACTTTTGAACGAGGGTTTTATCGAACGACAAACAAAGCGAGGAAAGTATACCAAACAACAATACAACGTGACAATATACGGACGAATGCAGTTGAGAAGAATCTATAATTATCTTATAAGAGAGTTGTATACTTCCCTATAGTAATTTGATAAGGTCACCCCAAAACCATATGTAAAGTAAAAGCCAAAAACTATACAGAATACAATTGTTATGTAAAGATAATCTACGTTTTACGTCAAAAATCGCTCTCTGGAAAATTTCAAAAACATCGAAAAACACACTTAAGTTGTTGTTATACAAGATGATACGATCTATTTTCTTAAATCACATAAAATACCCCCCAAAAAAAATCTCGATCGACAAAAATGTGTGCAGGAAATGTGCAACAATGGTTTCTATGTTTGCTGTATGAAAAACTATAATTGGTCAAACCTATCAGTACAGCAGAAAATAAATGTCAAACAATATGCAATCAATCTACATGGTAAAAGATGGCACACATCTAAACCGAACTTTTGCAGTAAACTGAACTACCTTGAAATCTATAGCATACTATATAGTTAGACCTTACGCAACTAAAGTCGAACTCTTAAAACTATATAGTCTTATATAGAATTGTCTTCACCCTATAGAGATTTAATACAATGATATGGTCACCCCCCATTTGAACATCTGTGCGAAAAATTTTTTTCTCTAGGTTTTATAGGCAACAGAGAGGATTTTGCAAAAAAATCTTTATTCACATTTGGTTGTTAATAAAATAAAACATTATATTTGTACCATCGTTCAACGGTTGTGATGCACCATGTAGAACGTTAATTAACTGAAAATCAATAATTTAAACTAAACAATATGACTACAAAATTAGATTACATCATCTCCAAGTTACAAGAATCGGGAAACAAATTGCCCAAATCAGAAATCACTTTTATAGCAAGTCATTTACTAGGACAATGCAATAAGTTGAATAAATCAGTACACGATTTAGAAATAATTTAAACCAAACAATACCCGCTACCAACTTGCACAGAAATGTGCGAGTTTTTGGTGGTAAAGGCAATAATGCCACATGAATTTAAACTATACAATATTATGTATGTAAACGAAAATGGTCAACTAACAAACATTCACACTGACCACGTGAATCCTTCAGAAGCAAAACAATTACTTCACAAATTTAATCTTGATTGGAATGTTGAG
>Ga0233444_10002977_pt1 | contig 17186 bp, 16 predicted proteins | sample SI_124_October20_6_FD_182792 | JGI IMG/M metagenome (GOLD analysis project Ga0233444, IMG submission 182792) | Seawater microbial communities from Saanich Inlet, British Columbia, Canada - SI_124_October2016_10_MG | ecosystem: Environmental > Aquatic > Marine > Inlet | place: Canada: British...
CGTTACATATTAAATCTGATACCTTAGGCTTAGATTATTTTATCCCCGAAAAAGATGAAGTTCAAAATAACTGGCTTCCCGTTACCCATCAAAATGGATACATCGCTGTTGTTATTGGAGCCACCTACAACACCAAAAGACTGCCACTTGCCCGTTTGATTGAATTGTGTGACCGCATCAATCAGCCCATCATCCTACTTGGAGATGATCACGACAAATTTATAGGTGATCAAATTTATAAATTCTTTGAGAAGAAGAGCGCTCAAACACTGAGTGAAGAAGATATCGAACTAAAACTTGGAAAAAAAGCGGTCATATTTAATGCCTGCGGCAGATTCAACTTGAATCAATCTGCTTCATTAATTAAAAATGCAAAGTTTGTTTTTACACATGATACTGGGCTGATGCATGTAGCGGCTGCATTTAAAAAACATATCTTCTCCATTTGGGGGAATACAACGCCAAAGTTTGGCATGTACCCCTACCGGACTACCTTCATAGTTTTTGAAAATACACAACTTAAATGTCGCCCTTGTTCTAAAATTGGTTTTGAAAAATGTCCAAAAAGCCACTTTAAATGTATGAACGATTTGACCTTTGATTTCTATCTCCCTAATTAAATGATTTGGTAAAACATATCCTCAAAAGAAAAATGACCAAAATAAATAATCCTTTCTTCTTTTACTCTGAAAACTTACCTAAAACGCTTAACAAAATCAAAGCAACACTGGTATTCAGTACTTATCAGGCGGGAAAATTGATCTTCATCAGTTCCTTAAATGGAAAAACAATCATAAAATATGCCAAAAACTTCAAAAGACCCATGGGCATTGCCATAGATAAAAATAAAATGAAACTCGCCGTGGCCAGTAGAACTTCAATCAATGTGTTTGCTAGTAATAAAGTTTTAGCGCTTTCTTATCCTGAAAAAAAGAGTAGATATGATCAGCTTTTTATTCCACAAGTGAAATACCATACCGGTTATTTGGATACCCATGAAATTGAGTTTGGAGCAGAAAACGAACTATATTTCATCAATACCATGTTCTCCTGTATCAGTACAGTCAGTGCTGATAAACATTTTGAGCTGTACTGGAAACCTGATTTTATCACTGATCTTTTACCCGAAGACAGGTGTCATTTAAATGGTATGGCTATGAAGGATGGTAAACCTGCTTTTGTGACGATGTTTGATACCACTAACACCTCTTTTGGGTGGAAAAAAACATCCAAAGAAACCGGTTTACTAATGGAAGTTGAAACAGGAAAAGTCCTACTTGATCAATTAGCTATGCCACATTCACCGGTGTATTTTGATGATAAAATTTATTTTCTTCTTTCAGGAACAGGTGAAATCAAATGTTATGACTTAAATACCAAAAAAGTGACACTTATTACCAAAATAGATAGCTTTCTCAGAGGATTGGTTGTGCATGACGATTTTTTAATTGTGGGTACTTCTAAATTGAGAGAGGAGACGACTACCTTCAAAGGCCTTCCCTTTTCTGTAGAAGATAGTTACTGCGGTATTTATATCCTCAACCGTACTACAGGTAAACCCATGGGAGGTATCTCTTATACAGATAATATTAGAGAGATATTTTCCTTGAAATTATTATTTGATGTTCAAGTTCCAGGTATTTTGGTTGAAAATGATGAGTCGCATGATAAAAGCATAATGGCTGATCCGAATTTAAATTTTTGGATAAAACAAAAAAAATAATAATTTTGTTTAATGAAACAATTCATTAAGTTCATTTTAATTAAAAATAATCTTAAATACTATTTTGAAAAATAATCTAAAATACTTAGTCCCTGCCGCAGCAGTAACTACACTTTTTTTGGTAGGTTGTGGGGATGACGATGCTGTTGATGCTGCAGCCGCAGACTACCCTTGTGAGGGCACATCAGGTGATGAAGCACTTCTTGGAGGTAGCTGGAATCTTACCAAAGAAGATGGTGGCACTATCTCAGACTCACTTTTCACAGATGAGGACGGAGATCAATATACCTATGCGCTAATCTATACTTTTGAATGTGGTGGTGATTTCGATATTAAATCAATCGTAACTTACACCGGCGAGGAGCAAAATCCTGGAGTTTATGAATATGAAGGTAGCTGGGATTTTACCGCAGCTGATAGAACGATAGGTATTAGCTGGGAGAGTGATGATTTTGACTATGAGTGGGATTTTGATATTGAATCTGTTAGCGAGACTACTTTAAAAGGTACGTTGTACACTGAGCTAGATACAATTGCCCAAGAGTTTGAAAAAATGGACTAGAATCAGATAATTATTAATGGGCGCCTATTTTTAATATAGATCTTCCCAGAATTTAATTCATGAAGATAGGGAAATACTTTGCTAAACATGTAACGTCTCCCAATCAGATCACAAGCAGCACAGCCAGCAGAACCTCTTATAAGGCCTTATTAGTAGTGGAAGCATAGGGAAACCTTTGAGAGGTTTCCTGTAGAGATAATATTAGGGAAATGTTTTCCTTAAAATTGTTATGCGATGTTCAAGTCCTAGGTATTTTGATTGAAAATGATGAATAACATGATAAAAGCATCATAACCCACCCCAATCTCAATTTTTGGATAAAGTAGAAAAAAATGTAGATTTGTGATGACTAAACATCTAATTTATTAGCAGTGAAGCATAATCTCAAAACCATAGCCCCTGCCGTGGCAGTAAGCACTCTTTTCTTATTAGGCTGTGAAGAAGATGTGGCCAAACCCGATTGTACAGGTGACGAAGCACTTTTAGGAGGCAGTTGGCAACTACTAAAAGAAGATGATGTAACGACTCAAGGACAGATATATATAAATGATTCTGGAGAAGAGTATACCTACGCGCTTGTTTATACATTTGAGTGTGGTGGCGATTTTAAAAAATGGCAGGTTTTTTCATATTCTGATAATCCACAAAATCCTGTCAATGATTTATATGAAGGTACTTGGGAGTTTGATTCAGCAGATGAAACTATCTCTATCGGCTGGTCGAATGGATATGAAGACAGTTATGAGTGGGCGTTTGAAATTGATGTTGTTAGTGAAACTCTATTAAAAGGTAGCTTATACACCGAGGAGGATACTGTTCTTCAAGAATTCAGTAGGCTCTAATAAAAATATTCTGCAAAAAAACCTGAAATGAATGATCATTTCAGGTTTTTTTGGTTTGTTACGAGGCCTGTTAATTACAGATAACTATTTGTAAAATGGGTTTTAATGAAATTTAATTCATGAAAACACTCTACATCATTAGGCATGCTAAATCATCTTGGCATTTCAATGTTCTCAAAGATCACGATCGACCCCTAGGAAACAGAGGACGAAAACAAGTTCTAAAGATGGGTAAACACCTAGCTAAACATGTAAAACCTCCCGATCAAATCATCACTAGCCCAGCCAGCAGGGCGTTTTATACGGCCTTATTCGTAGCGGACGCATGGTGCATCGACGAGAACAAACTTACATTGAATAATGCCCTTTATCATGCCGATCAAAAAACATTGTTAGACATTATTAGAAGAACTGTTGAAACTGATGTTTTAGCAATTTTTGGTCACAATCCAGGATTGACTTCGTTGATCAATTGCTTTCATATAAATGGTATAAATAATTTACCAACCTGTGGTATCATTGGATTTACTTTGGATATAGAAAATTGGAGAGATCTCAATTCGGCTCGCTTGACACCTAAATTCTACTACACCCCCCGATCCATTGAGGAAGATACCCCGCCTCAAGAAGCTAACTAAATGGGATGAATTATTCCATTTCCCAATGCCAATCACCACCAATCATTAATTTTTCTTTTAAGTTATTATCGATCATAAACTGTCTGGTAGTTTCACTATCCATCTTCGTGGCAGGTAATTTATCCGCATCGGCCAAAGCGTATAACATCATGGTTCCAAATCGGGAAGTATTTGTGATATGGGACTCATTAACCAGATCAAAATCGTCACAATCAGAGTGATAACAACCATAAATAGACGGATCTAAATCAGAGATAACACCTAGAGTCGGCACGCCTTCTAACATAAACATCTGGTGGTCACTATGTAACCCTGAACGGTTTGAAAAGCTCCCATCATAGGCGGTGTCAATTTGCTGTATCTCCATATTTAGCTCCGTAAAAAAGTTCATATCAGCTATTTTTCCACCCGCATTGATGCCTTTGGGATTCCCTGACATATCCAAATTGAACATATATTTGATTTGATCCATGGTACCTGATTGACTGAACAAATCTACCATATATCGCGAACCAAATAATCCCTGTTCCTCTCCCATGAACAGCACAAATTTTAGGGTTCGTTTGGGTTGTAGTCCATTGGCCATAAAAGCTCTAGCAATATCCAAAACGGCAAAGGAACCAATCCCATTGTCGATGGCTCCTGTCGCTAAATCCCAAGAATCTAAGTGGCCCCCCAATACAATGATTTCGTCAGATAATGTCGATCCCCTCAAGGTAGCCACCACATTTCGCGCTTTGATCAAATCACTATTATTGGTCATCTCAATACTGGCCGTGACCGCTCGTGCTATGAGCCTCTCTTTGAGAGCAAATCCATCTTCTTTACCTATGCATACCGCAGGTATATCCAATATTTCCCCCGTTACCGAAGCAGTGCCCGTAAGTAAAACGCCACCTGCTACTTGATTAATAATAATAACTCCCTTAGCACCATATTGAATGGCCAATGCAGTTTTTTCACTTCTGTGAAGATTATTCAAGTCGGGGTCACTGTCTGGCAAGATGGATATATAAACCAGGGCAATTTTATCTTTCACAGCCTTCGGAGAGGCCAGATAATCCATTGCTAAACCATTGCCCATATCTACTACCTGACCCGACACACTGGACACCACGGGTGAATGTCCTAAAGTAACCACAGGTATAATGACTCCGTCTAGACTCAATGATACATCTCCTCGTGACCAGGCTTCTACCTCGAAAGGCTGATAGGCTACATCTTCAAAGCCATAAGATCTGAATTTTTCATACATATAAGTTTCTGCCTGCGCTCCATTAGTGGAACCTGTCAAACGATGACCAATGGTCGACGTAGCTTCTCCTAATGTAGCATAAGCCTGAGCATTGGCTTTTACTTCTGTATCTATGCGCTGAAAAGTTTGAATACGCGTCTCATGGGTGGGTGAGCAAGCGATCAACGAGAAAATGACAAGACCTCTAAGAATTACATAGCTATTCATAATATAAAATTTTTCTTTTCAAAGATAATCATGAAGTCTTATCAGGCATGATCACCGACTTTTTTAGACTTTTAATTTACATGAATGGTTTATTAATAAGATTGCTCTCTGGAAGATACTGAACATAAGTTTTCATACTCTGCAGACTAATCAATTTTATATACTCCCATGAATCAAGGCGGATGAAGATCTCTCTAATATCTCCATTTGATTATAGAAATCTATCAAATAAGTTTTTGAACCCCTCCCATGAAACTTCATCAGGCTCTGAGTTATTTTTATTTATTCATCAAAGATCATTAAATCAAGTATTCAAAATAGTTGCCTGAGCTCTCATCTGTCGGAATGTCAAATTGATACGAGGCGTCGTCACCTTTTTTGTTGGGGGTAAGCGATGCTGCCAATGATCTTGGGTCTGATCCTGCATCGTCAACAGACTTCCAGATTGAAGGAAAATAGAGACCGTTTCTTTGGTCCTAATATGCTTGAAAGCAAACTTACGTTCTGCACCAAGACTCAGCGAGGCAATGACTCCATGCTTGACCAGCTCTTTCTCTCCATCGCTATGCCATGCCATACCTTCTGTCCCAGTATGGTAAAGGTTGAGTAGACATGAATTGAATTTAACCTGTACTTTTTCTTCAGCAAGCCCTTTGATCACGTCAAGGGTGGGGGTCCAAGGCAATGCGTTCTTGGTTACCTTTGAGTAGGTATAAGCATAAGGTGCATCTCCATACCAAGCTACCTTTCGTTTGGTAATGATGCGTTTACCAAAAATAATAGCTTCATCATTCCTCCAATCAATTTCAGACCTCAGAATATCATAATAACTGGTGGTTACTCTAGGGTCTATTATAGGTCCGTAATAATACGCACAGCCATCATAAGGCAACCGGTTTTGTTGACTATCAACAGCAAAAAGTTCCATAGATTTAAATATTTTAGAAGCATCCCAAACGCATTGCTTCACAGCAAACATAGTTACCAAACACAATCCTGCAAAACCTTATGGCCTTTCGTGGCCATTTTTACCAACTTTAACGGTAGAACAAAAGTACATTTAGAGCTTTTATCGTGAAAGTGAGCTCCACTTTTTTTTAAATTAAATGATATGTTTTTTTTAATGGTTTTTTTGAGCAATATTGGTTTATGCAAATTGACATCAAAAAAGCCGCTGCACGGATATCGGGTCAAGTGCTCCAAACGCCTCTGTTCTACTCGAAATATTTAAGCGCACTGAACAAGGGTCAGGTCTATCTTAAACTAGAAAGTGAACAATATACGGGATCTTTCAAAGCAAGAGGTGCTTTGAATAAAATGTTAGGCCTTTCTTCATCCGAAAAAGCCAAAGGATTGATTACCGCCTCAACGGGAAACCATGCGCAAGGATTCGCTCGAGCCCTTGAAATAGCAAATGCTGAGGGTACTATTTTTTTACCCACAAATGCCGATCCATCTAAAGTTGAAGCATTAAAAGTCTACAAAGTTGGACTGAAATTTCATGGTGCAGATGCACTGACAACAGAATTATATGCCATGAAATTTGCAAAAACTTCTGGACAAACCTGGATCTCTCCCTACAATGACCCCGAGGTTATTGCTGGCCAAGGGACCTTGGCCTTAGAAATGACTTCTCAATTGGCTTCGATTGATGCTGTGCTTGGCTGTATTGGTGGTGGTGGCATGATGTCCGGTGTAGCCACATGGTTACATCAGGCGAGTCCCAAAACTAAAATCATCGGATGTCTGCCTGAAAACTCCCCGGAAATGTATCTCAGCGTTAAAAAAGGTAAAGTAGTTTTTATGGAAACTAATTTACCTACGCTCTCAGATGGATCAGCTGGAGGATTGGAGTCTGACGCCATCACTTTTGATATCTGTAGAAAATTAATTCATGATTATGAACTCACATCAGAAAGTGAAATCGGACTAGCCATAAAGTATATGGTAGATAAGCACCATAAAATTATTGAAGGTGCCGCTGGAGTGGCCTTAGCGAGCTTCTTAAAAAGAGCCGCTGAATTTGAAAATCAAACGGTAGTCATCATCATTTGTGGCGGTAACATAACTACCGAGAAATTAAAATCTTTGCTGTGAGTATTGATTTTAACCTGAACTCAATAAAGGAACGTCCAACTTAGGCCGTAGAATGATTCATTTGAAATGCTCCCTAATTTAAAAAATGTCAACAGATATAAATTTTTAAACAAAAAAATAAGATATTGAGCTTTATATTTTGAAAGTACAAACACATATTAAGGTACAAAAATATTTGACCCGTTATTTTTCATTGGAAGCGAATGAAACAACGATCCAGCATGAAGTATTAGCAGGAGTAACGACCTTTTTAACTATGGTCTATATCACCGTAGTCAATCCCAGTATTTTATCAGAAACAGGTATGGATTTCGGAGCGGTATTTGTCGCCACTTGCTTGGCTGCAGCCTTGGGCTCTTTGATTATGGGCGTCTATGCCAATTATCCCGTGGCTTTAGCGCCCGGAATGGGGCAAAATGCGTTTTTTACTTATGGCATTGTACTGGGAATGGGCCACACTTGGCAATCAGGATTAGGTGCTGTTTTTATCTCCGGAATTATCTTTATGATCATTAGTATTCTTTCGCTGAGAGAAAAAATAATTAATGCCATCCCAAAATCTTTAAAATTAGGTATCTCAGCGGGGATTGGTTTTTTCATCATTCTTATAGCCTTAAAGGGAAGCCATATCATTGTGGCCCAAAGCTCCACCCTCCTAACCTTGGGTGACCTCTCCTCAATGTCTAGTCTTTTTACCCTGATGGGCTTCGCATTTATAGTTGGTTTGACTGCACGAGGGGTCAAGGGTGCCCTGATTATCGGAATTTTGACCATAACCCTTCTAGGCTGGGCGATGGATTTGGTAGTCTTTGAAGGTATTATATCGTTACCTCCAGACATTACCCCTGTTTTGATGAAAATGGATCTCTCAGCAGCTTTGAACGGATCCATGATCACCGTAATTTTGACTTTACTCTTGGTAGATATTTTTGATACTGCCGGTACATTAATAGGGGTAGGAACTCAGGCAAAATTACTTAATTCAGCCGGTAAACTCCCCAGGCTTCAGCAAGCATTATTAGCTGATTCTACAGCTACTGTGGCGGGAGCCGCCCTAGGCACATCATCCACGACAAGTTATATTGAAAGTGCCGCAGGCATTAAAGCAGGTGGAAGGACTGGCCTTACAGCAGTGGTAACTTCTGGGCTTTTTATCCTCTGCTTACTTTTTGCTCCTCTTGCACAAAGCATCCCGCCCTTTGCCACAAATGCTGCATTGTTGTTCGTGGGCATCACCATGATACAATCATTGAAAGATCTGGACTGGACAGATTTGACAGAATACATACCTGCCGCCCTAACGGCTATCATGATGCCTTTGAGTTATTCTATTGCTGATGGCTTGGGCATAGGGTTTATGAGTTATGTTGCCATTAAAATAGCGTCAGGAAGGAAAGATCACTGCTCTCTGGCACTGTACCTCATCGCCATCCTATTCATGGCTAAGTTTGTTTTTTTATGACGTCTGCCAGGTCGATCTGTAAATAATTTAATTGTGAAGAAACATTATATTACGGCTGAAGACCTATTGCAAGATTCCTTCTTGTTGGCTAAGAAAGTTTTTGATTTTGGCTATCGCCCAGATCATATCATAGGTATTTGGCGAGGGGGGAGCCCTATCGCTATTGCTATACATGAATATTTTGATTACCGGGGAGTTGAAAGTCAACACCATCCTGTCAAAATATCATCTTATAACGAAATAAATGAGCAAAAAAAGCAAATCAGTATTAAAGGATTGTCAGACCTTCTTGACACTATCAAATTTGGTGAAAAAATACTCATCGTCGATGATGTATTGGATACAGGACGCAGTCTCGATGCATTATTAAGAGAATTAGGAAATAAAAATATCGCTCCACAGCCACAAAGATGTAAGATTGCTTGCCCTTGGTACAAGCCTACACGAAATCTCACATCTATTCAACCTGATTTTTATTTGAGAACAACGCATAATTGGTTGGTTTTCCCTCATGAATTAAAAGGTTTGTCAGCCAAGGAAATTTCATTAAATAAAACATCCATTTCAAAAATTATTACACAAAAATAGATATCCATTCAACCATACATTTTCAATGTAAAAAGATGCAATTTCAACTGATGGTACCTCATAAAATAAATGACCTCCTAAATTAATAAATAATTAATCTATCTTTATCAGCTAGCATATAAAAGCTTAAATTCAAATCCCACTAAATAAATGAAAATATCAAAGATGTTATTGATCCTTTTCATAGGGATGTTCATGTTTTTAAATTTGAAAGGACAGCCTAATTATTCGTTGAATTCCAATGATATTACTGAAGGAAAAAGCGCCAAAATTTCTAATAAAGCAGCCAAGAAATCTTTTAAAAAAGGAACTTATAACGATGGACTTGTCCATACTACTCAAGCCTTGCAAAAAGCAGAAAATAAAAAGCAGGTTTCTAAGGCGCAAAATTTTTTAATAAGCCATTACACCAACACAATCAACAAGAATTTACAAAAAATAACTGCTTTACAAAAGAAATCAATCTCGTTTGTCAGTGATCAGACCGTAACTCAGCGTGCTGACATACTCAACATATACCGAGTCATGAATCGATATTGTGATGTTTTGAATGATCTACATCCTGATAAGTTCAAAGCGGTTAAAAGAAGAGATACCGACGTAATCATACAGATTGAAACCTATGAAAATCAAATAAATGCCTCCAAAATATTGTTTGAAGAAAGTCTTCAAATGGCTGCAAAAATGCATTATGAAAAAGGTATTCATTTGGCTAAAAGAAATCAAAAAAAATCTAATAAAGAAGCTGCCAAGCATTTTAAATGGGCTTACGAATATATCCCCAATTACCTAGATGCTGAGAAAAAATATGCCGAATTAAAAAAGTTAGCTGTTACGAGAATGGGGTTTACTACATTTAAATCAGGAGGAGACTTTAGCCAATTGGGTGATCTCATTGTCAATAGTGTATTAAAAAAATTTATTACAGGTGCCAAGCAATTTGAATTCTTTGAGGTTTTAGATCGAACGCAAATGAATGCCCTCATGTTAGAAAATGGCTTGAGGGAATCTGAAATTATGAAACCTTCTGATGCGCCTAATTTTGGAAGATTACTTGGCGCAGATATTTTATGTGTGGGAAGTATCGATCGGGCAGACGTCGATCGACAAATGGCACAGCCTTATCTTCAAGAATTCACAGAAAGGGTTATCATTGGAGAAGAAAAATACATCAATAATAATGGTAAAGAACGCACACGTTCGATAAAAGGTGATGTTTCAGCCACAGCACAATTGAATCAAAAATTTTCGAACGCATTTTTATCAGCAACCTATAAAATTTTTGATGTAGCAACGGGTAAATTGCTAGATATGGGTGAGGTGAATGGAGAATACGAGTGGAACTACATTTGGATGTCATCATTTCAAGGAGACAAAAGAGCTATTCCTAATGAGATGCCAATAACTGAACTCCGTTTTCCTACCCAAAACGAAATAATGCAACCCGCTAATGAGTTTGCAGCTCAAGCGTTGTATCAGAAGATCAGTAATTATGTTCGTGAAACTTTTGAATAATTTTAAATTTTACTAGTTTTAGTATTCTCACCAAGATGATTTTAAATCCCCCCAACTACCCTTTTTAAGTATTATCATTTTAAACAAATCAAATACAAACCGTTCATCTACCCTATCATTCTTTTATAAATCTTTAAGATGAATTACTATTAGATTTTATAAATTCTTTTTCAAATTAAGACTTGACTACAGAATTATGAAATATATACTCTTTTCTATCGGCCTCCTATGGGGAGGATACCTTTCGGGACAAGATAGGTCTATTGAAATTGATAAAGTGGTCACCTCCCAACATCAAACAATTATAAAAGGTCAAAAAATAACTTTTCAAGCCACCACAGGAACCCAACCCGTTTGGGATGAGGACGGTGGAACTATTGCTGCCGTACATTATACCTATTATGAACGAACCGACATAAACCGAAAGCCTATGCGCCCTTTGGTTATTTCATTTAATGGTGGACCCGGATCGGGTTCTGTTTGGATGCACTTGGCCTATACCGGGCCCTCCATCCTTAAAATTGACGACGAAGGATTTCCAGTACAACCCTATGGAATCAAAACCAATCCGTATTCCATCTTAGATGTTGCTGATATTGTGTTTGTCAACCCCATTAACACGGGATTTTCCAGAATCACTAATCCTGAAACCAAACGAGCAACTTTCTTTGGCGTAAATGCCGATATTAAGTATTTAGCTGAATGGCTCAATACCTTTGTTTCAAGGGCCAATAGATGGGAGTCTCCAAAATACTTGATCGGTGAAAGCTATGGTACTACACGCGTTTCTGGTTTGGCCCTAGAGCTCCAAGAGCAACAATGGATGTATTTAAATGGAGTCATCTTGGTTTCACCTACCGATATTGGTATTGATCGAACTGGGCCCGTAGATGCAGCCAATGAATTACCCTATTTTGCAGCTACGGCATGGTATCATGGGAAACTTCCTCCAGATTTACAAAAAAAAGATTTAGACGAAATATTGCCAGAGGTAGAGGCCTACACGATTGATAAATTAATACCCACCTTGGCCAAAGGTGGCTTTGTCCCTAGAGAAGACAAGGAATCCGTGGCCCAACAAATGGCGCGTTACTCAGGACTCTCAAAACAAAGTATTATAAATCATAATCTTGCAGTACCTGCCCGGTTTTTCTGGAAGGAATTACTCCGCTCAGAAGGCCATACCGTGGGACGTTTGGATTCTAGATATAAGGGTATTGATCGTATGAATGCCGGCACTCGTCCTGATTACAATTCAGAGTTGACCTCATGGTTGCATTCATTTACACCCGCTGTAAACTATTACTACAAGAATGTACTCCATTATCAAACTGACCTCAAGTATAATATGTTTGGTCCGGTACATCCTTGGGATAGATCCAATAATCAAACAGGAGAAAATCTGAGAAAAGCCATGGCCGAAAACCCCTACTTAAATGTGATGATTCAATCGGGCTTTTACGATGGTGCAACCCAATATTTCGATGCAAAATATACCATGTGGCAAATAGATCCAAGTGGTAAGCTAAAAGATCGTTTTAGATTTAAAGGTTACCGATCAGGTCACATGATGTACTTGCGTAAAGAAGATTTAATCAAGGCCAATGATGACATTAGGGATTTCATAAAGCATAGTACTCCCGCAGCAGGACAATCCGCGAAATATTGAAACTTGTCAAAAGAAAAAAGACATGGCCTTTACAGATTACCAATGCCTATTCATATGATATATGAATCGACCGAATAGCGCGTTGTGAATGTGTTTTTGGAATTAGAATTTCCAATAAAAGCAATGCCATCAACTTTTCTACACGGAAGAAATATAATTATAAATTTTCAAGATCAAACTTTAACTCACTGATTAATTAGTCAAAATAAAAGAGTTTTTCAATTTTAACATTCAGCACTTTAGACATATTCATGGCTAACTCTAAACTTGGCTTATACCGATATCTTTCAATGGAAATTATAGTTTGCCGGCTAACACCTACCCTTTTACCAAGATCATCTTGAGTGAGGTTTTTTTTGTATCTACACTCTTTTAAATTGTTTTTTAAAACCATCTTAAGAGGTTCTGTATAAGTATAACTGATAGATAGACTTAATAATTGACACAAATAAAAGTAGGGAAATAATTAAAAAAATGATCTCTCCAGTATTTTGTAATATTGAATTGGTTAAAAGCATTCCAATAAAAACAAACAGAGATAACTCATAGAGAAGATAACCCAATTTGTATGATTTGGAGTTGATCATATCATCTCGTTCATCTACTGTTGTTTTGGTTTTAAAAATTAGTTCAAGCACCGCATAAGCAATCGAGAAATAAAGCACCGAAAAAATGATTATCGGTGTAATTTTCCTAATTAAATTATTAATCGAACTCAAATTATCATTTTGATTTTCGTAAAAAAGTGGCAGGAAAATGAAGCTAAATACTAATGAGAATACAACCTCAATAAGAATTGAAGTTTCTTTTTTGGATAAAGCCATCTCAAAATTTTTATTGTTGAATTACTCTTAATACCAAAATCGACAATTTTGCAAATGAAAAAGTGAAAAGGCCAAATATAGGAGATAGAATGGCTACTTTAAGTCCACCTGCAATAATCGAAGGAGCTGCTCCTCCCGTTGCTTCAATGACATCAAAAGCTGTTAATAATCCTATAAACGCTCCTAAAACACCTAAAGCTAAGCCTAAGGTTCCACTATCTCCAATGTGCTTCAACATTCTTTTTGAAGTCTCTTTATCCTTATTGAGGGTTAAAAAACTTTTGACCATAAAGTAAATTGATAATAACAAACAAATCAGAATAAGCGACATAAACAAAGCACCTCCTTCTAAAAATCTATTAAATAAAGTTGTTCCAATTAATCCTGTAATCACTGCTATCATTCTAAGTATTTTAAGTTTCATTTTAATAATGTTAAGCTTGCTTTACAATTATAGGTATTTAAATGTTAAGTAAACTTAACATTTAAATTTTTTTATCCTCCACTGAGTGAACTTAATTTAAAAGAGCGCAAACTACCTTGATTCTGTCCACTGATAATCCGAAAGCTACAAATAAAGCGCTTTAGATCCATATTTAATTTTGAAAATCATAAACAGGTATTAAGACTAGAATAGGAAACAAAATATTATTCTTTTAAATTATGCATAGGATCCTTTATATCAGTTGGAACTACTATTTTTCATTATTTTCATCTGTTAACCAGCATCAAGTAATCGAACAGGAAGGTTTTGGACTACAAAATTTCTCGGAGTGAATCAATGAATAATTGATCACTTAGGATTTCGGCGACCCACAATGCATATTGTTGTGCCGATGGGTGCAATTGATCTGCTGCCACCAAAGCAGTATCTGACAATCCTTGTTCTGAAATAGCGGTAATATCAAAATACCAAATTCCTTTGTCATTTGCAATCCTTTTGTTGATCTCGTTATACTCAGCTATTTCAGTCGTGATTCCTTCCTTATTCAAAGCACCATAAGGAGTATATCCATAATTGGGTATCGATAAAACAAATACTCTTTCTTTATCTCCACCAACTCTCTCAATGGCTAATCTGAGCAATTCCTCAAATACTGGCTCGTAACTAGCAGCTGTTTTTCCTTGGTATTGATCATTGACCCCAATGAGTAAGGAAACTAAATCATAATCAAAATTATCATGAGTAGCCAAGGCTGCTTTAAGCTCATCTGTACGCCAACCCGTCTGGGCTATGATCGTAGCTGATTCCAAATAAATTTCATGCCCCTCAAGTGAATCTATGAGTTGATTGGGCCACCTACCAGATGACTCAACACTTTCTCCAATGGTATAACTATCTCCTAGCGCAAGGTAAGAAAAGGATGGAGTAGCCTGATCTAGCAATATTATATTTTGATCTTGATTATCTGTAGTCATATCTCCGGTAGTCGCACAACTGCATAAAAAAAGCAGTTGGAAAAAAATTGATTTAAATCTTTTGCATTTCATCATAAATTTAGCCTTTAGAATGAATAATTTAAGTCATTCCTAAATAAACACGCTCTATCTATTCCTTTCAAATCGTTCATTTTAAAGTTATCTGTTAATTTCACAAAAAAAAATCTTTCTCAACCATGATTGCCGCTAACAAAATGAACATTAAAATATGCCTAAACGTTGGTAGATTTTTTTTAAATTGTAAAACAAATAAAGCCCATAATTGAATCAAAAGTGAAAGGCTATGCTTTTTCAGTCAAACTACCTCTATTGAATAGAAAAACTAATTATTATTAAACACGAAAACATGAGAAAATATGAAAAAAGTTTTTAGGATCGGTGCATTATCCTTTTTGATGCTTCTTGGGTGTAAAGAAAAACAACAGTCAGAATGGATTTATTTATTTAACGGATCAAGCCTAAAGGGGTGGCGTGCTTATAATGAGACTTCTTTACCTTCTGATTGGTCCATTGAAGGGGGTTCACTCACCTTTAATAAGGAAGCAAAAAATGAAGCTAATTATGAAGGTGGAAAAAATATCATCTACGGGCTCGAGGAATTTGAAAATTTCGAACTTTTTTTGGAATGGAAAGTTTCTGAAGGAGGCAATAGTGGCATATTTTATCATCTTAAAGAAGGATTTAAAGAGCCCTCAATAGTAGCCCCTGAATACCAACTGATCGATGATTTAAAATGGAGTGATTACAACAATAATATGGTCCTCAAAGAATGGCAAAAAGTAGGTGCGGACTATGCCATGCATACTCCAGACACAACAAAAAAAATTATCAAACCGGCGGGTGAATGGAATACCACAAAAATTATTTTTACTCCCGAAAGAGTAGAGCATTGGCTCAATGGTGTAAAATTACTCTCTTTTGTTCCCTGGACAGCGGACTGGTATGATCGGAAAAGTAAGGGTAAATGGAAAGATAGTTCCAATTATGGTAAATTCAAATCTGGATATATTGGCCTCCAAGACCATGACAACCCTATTTGGTTTAAGAATATAAAAATAAAAAAACTTTAATGCTAATCATATGAAAATGAACAAACGCCAATTTCTTAAAAATGCGGCAGCCCTAACTTCACTAACCCTACTTCCTGGTTGTAATTGGGAAACTTCTGACCAAAAAAGGCTTCGAACGGCTCATATAGGCGTGGGTAATATGGGCGGAGAGGATTTGAAGGCTATTTCATCCCATGAAATGGTTGATGTAGTTGCTCTGTGCGATGTAGATTCAAATAATTTATCAGCTGCATCTAAACGGCATCCAAAAGCCAAGCTATTCACTGACTATCGAGATCTTTTTAAAGAAATGAAAGACCAAATCGATGCAGTAATTGTCTCCACACCGGATCATACCCATGCTCCAGCTTCTATGATGGCCATGAACCATGAAAAACCTGTGTATTGCCAAAAGCCGCTTACGCATCATGTGACTGAGGCTCGGGCGATGAATCAATTAGCAGCTGATAAAAAACTCGTGACCCAAATGGGCATTCAAGTACATTCTTTCTATGACTATAAATTAGCGACCTTACTCATTCAATCAGGGATCATCGGAAAAGTAAGTGCCGTTCGGGCATGGTCTCCTAAAAATTGGGGATATGATGGTCCTGAACCGGAAGGTAGCGACCCAATTCCGGGGCATTTAGATTGGAATTTATGGCTAGGAACTTCCAAGGCAAGGCCCTTTAAAAAAGACATATATCATCCAGGTAACTGGCGTAAACTATTAGATTATGGATGCGGCACCCTAGGTGATATGGGAGTACATATTTTTGATACGCCTTACAATGCATTGGCGTTGGATGTTCCGTTAACCATCACCAACAATTGTCGCCCCCCTACCGGTTTTGGTTATCCTGAGGCCAATACCGTAACTTATGAATTCCCACAAACACAGTATACGACCGAAACCCTAAAATGGGTTTGGTATGATGGTCCCAGTGCTCCAGAAATGCACCGCGATTTAGAGTTACCAGATGGTGCCGCACTACCTGATCAAGGAGCCATGTTTATGGGAGAAAAAGGCAAATTATTGTTGCCCCATTTTATGGAGTTACCTCGACTTATTGTAGATGGGGCCTATGTGGAACTTGATCAAGATTTAATTGATAGCTTTCAGTTGGGTACCCCTATCAGAGATTATGAGGTAGAGGGCAACATGCATTACTACCAATTTGTAGATGCTTGTTTGGGGAGAGCGACAACCACCGCACCGTTTTCTTACTCGGCGAAACTGACTGAAACGATACTGCTAGGGGTTATTGCAGGTAGATTTCCCAATGAAACCCTGCATTGGGATAGCCAAAAAGCT
>Ga0233444_10002978_pt1 | contig 17184 bp, 14 predicted proteins | sample SI_124_October20_6_FD_182792 | JGI IMG/M metagenome (GOLD analysis project Ga0233444, IMG submission 182792) | Seawater microbial communities from Saanich Inlet, British Columbia, Canada - SI_124_October2016_10_MG | ecosystem: Environmental > Aquatic > Marine > Inlet | place: Canada: British...
CGCTCATCTTATTCCTAACCTCCTTTTACTTTTTGAATGGGTTGCTAATGTCCAACAATCAAAGATACCTCTACTGTAAGCAGTGTACTTTAATCTTAGTTGGGTAAAATAGTTTTCAGGACGATGTAAACTTTCATCTACAATAACGTTATCAAACGTTAGTCCTTTAACATCGTGTATGTTGCCGTATTTAATTCTGACATCTCCATCAAAATCAAAACCTTTTTTGATAATTCTATTAATATAAATTAATCTATCTTCATCTGTTTTCTTTCTAACAAGATCATAACTATCATGTTGTCTTGCATCTTCTTTTAAAAACTTTTCTTTAATTAAATAATCAACAGTATAATCTTTTTTAATCCAATCTTTAAAAGGGTCTTTGTCTTTTGACTTACCTCTAACTATTACTTTACTACCCATGTAATCCCAAAAAGCTTTTATCTGTGTAAGACTCATAGGTTCTCCTGCCAGAAACTTAGGCCAAAGATAATGACATTTTATTTCTTTTTTAGAAACATACGCTTGATTTTTTACATGAGAAAATTCTATAGCGTTCTGTTTAAAGAACTGTCTCACTCTTAGATCACCTGGTGTCTGTCGGTAAGTAAATAAAAATGTTTGTTTTGTTTCTTGAATTTTATTTAAAAGATAATCTAATGCACTTGACCCTGTAAGATTGGGTAGATAAAAACTTTTACCTTTAATAGTGTCTCCTACTTTAAACCCTTCTTCTATCTTCCCCTGTTGTAAATGTCTTTCAGTGTATACAGCTGGAGTCCAAGTTCTTTCATAACCATAGTGATCCCAAATAGGTCTTATAATTTGTTTACAAATATTATTAATTGTTTCGCCACATCTTTTACCGTTCTCTAATTCTTCTGCATCCTTTGATAAAGTGTGAAAATATTCTGGGTCTGATCCTGAGAACTCAAAGATTGTTTGATCAGCATCCCCTACCATATAAAAATTTCCATCTTTTACATTAGTTGACATTTTCTTTATAGCTTCAATCTGTGGTACATTACTGTCTTGAGCTTCGTCTATAATTAAAGCATCTATTTCTGGTGTCTTTGCTTCTGTTACAAAATCTTGAATCATATCTACAAAATCATGAATACGTTCTCTTTCTTTATAATCATCATAAACTTCTTTAAGTTCTGTTATGATTTTAAAATCATAAGGCCAATAACTATTTCTGTTTGTTTTAAACCAAAAGTTTTTTAAATCATTATGGTAACCATGACCATGAGCATCATTTAAAAATTTATAAAAAGGATGTTTCTTAGTTAAATCATCTGAAGGATTTATTTTAACTCTATTAAATAAAGCATTTTCAGTTGTTAAATTTAAATGATCTTGATAATCAAAAACATCTTTTCTTAATAGTTTACCTTTACAATACTTATGGATGGTACAGATTTTATACTCTAAAGCTTTCTTTCTTACTCCCTTTTCCTTCATCAAAGGTATATCTAAAATAACATCTTTAATCTCATCTGCTGCCGTATTAGTGTGAGATAGAATAATTATATTTTCATGACCGTATTTATTAATAAGCTCAATATATTTATCCCTAATAAAAAAATTTGTTTTTCCTGTCCCTGGAGGACCTGATATAAATTTAGGCTTCATAATCTATTTGCTGTACTTCCTCTACAACTTCTCCTTCAACAAGAATATCTTCCTTGTCAATATCTGGTTTATCTATCTTCCAATATACAAAAGATTTATTGTTTGGATCTTTACCATGTATCTTCTTACCTTCTAAAATCATTTGAATTTTCATAACAAGATCTACTCGTTTCATATTTATTTTTTGACTTTCTAAATAATCTTCAAACATATCTAGATTAAATTGTATTGAGCTTTTACCCAGATCAAAATAGGGAAGTTTATGATTGTATAATTCTTTCTTATCTGTGTAAGCTTTTTCTTTTCTAATATAAGATTTAAAATATTTTTTAAATCTTAAGTTCTCATTTGCTTCTTCAACATAATTTTCAGATCTGCTTCTTGCTTCATATTTTGCTCGCATTATCTTTTCAAATTCGACGGGTTTCATTTTAGGAACCCATACAGAAGCTTGACTAATAACTTCATCGTAAAACAAATGTTGTTTCATAAGAGTTGGACCCGTTACTATGATTTCAACTTGCTTTGGTTTATCATTAACAACCGCATTTACTTTTACAAGATATCTATTCTGTCCGTATTCTATAATGTCTCCTATTGCAGCTTGACCTTCAACTGCTTCGTTCGTAATACCTACCCAACTGAATAAAGTTTGAATAGCCGATACACTACACTTATCTCCAACAGATTGTGCAATCGTTGGCATTCCTAATTTTCTCTGTGCTTTAGCGTGTGATGTACCTTTGTTATTTCTTTTATCTGGGTCGTGATCTTTTGCTATTACAGCAATACGATAAATAAAATCATCGATGTCTTCAGGTTTCCATTTTGTATGGTTTAGTAAAACTCCTGCTATTGCTGTACAGAAATTATCTCTATCTCCTTTATCAGGATAAATGATACATAGTGCTGTAGATAAAGCTAACTTACCTACATCCATTTGTAAGTCACCAGTGTATTCATGGATACCTTCAAAATGTTCCCATTCAATTGGTTCGTTTGTTGTATGGTATTTTGTTTCCGGTACTAAAGTATATTGTTGAATGTCATGTCTTATCTCACAAAGCGTAGCTCCGTGAGCATATTTTTCATAAATTTTTTGTAAATCTTTTGGTAATATAAATTTTTTAGGTTTAGCTGTGCCAGCCCATAAATAATGATTTGTTGGACTGTTCTTTCTTCCAAATATAGCGCCACATTTCTTAATATAATAATCTGTAAAATATTTTACAAAGTCATTATCAATATCTAAATCAATGTATTTGTCTAAACGTAAACCCATTTGTTTGTTTACGTGTTCTGATCTCCATTCTTCTTTCGTAATTTTAAAATTGATGTCTGACCATTTTTTAACCACGGATCGTTTGTTCTCACATGGTATAATAATATGATCAGTATCTAACCAATCTTCATACGTCTTTGGCGCGTTATCATTCACTTTGTTCATATAAATAAAGCGAGGCGGATCCAGTCTCCCATCACCGCCTCAGTTATTCCCGCAGGAAACTATAAATTTATTTTCCTAGCTTTAGGTGATTCTTCAGTTTCTGGTTTAGCTTGAACTTCGCCTTTGCTTACGCTAGCTGCAAAATTTTTCGCTATCTCATAAACTCCTTTATCTTGAACTGGTCCAACTGTGGACACATCCCAACCAAACCAAGTTCCTTTGTCGTTAGACATCTGAACTGTTTTTAGTTTATAAATGTGGCTATATGTTGGCGGTGTGAATAAGCCGTTCTTACCTTGCATTTTCAAACCCATCATCATTGAGTTCCATTTTCTACTCACTTTTAACTGAGTAGCTTTCATAGAAATCAAAGCTGTTGTTGGGCTTTTACTTAGCAAAATAACAAAGTGATTCGCAGTGTTCTCGATATAATTACCATTCGATAATCTATCTTTGTAAGACTTATCTCTTGTAGTCTTACTCATAATATCACTACTAGCTTCATGTATTGCTACAGGAGCTCCTTTGCTCTCACCTCTGTCTTGCCATTCTACAAGTTGTCTTTTGTAGTATACTGGCAAAACATCTATCCCCTTATCACCATCAAAAACTTCGTTTGTGACAGTGTTGAGAATCATGCCTGGTTCTGCACCTTCGACATACTTCCCATCCCTTTTGTTTACTTCAGGAGATAGTTGTCCTAAGACTTTCAAAAATGGTAATGCAAGATCTTCTTGCGCCATGTTTTGAGAGCCAGCATTTGCATCTGCTTCAAATAAGTTTGTAGCTAATGCACCTGCATTTTCTTTTTTTTGTACTTGACTCATGGTTATTGTTTCCTTTTTATTGTTGTCTTATTCTCAGTGAATACACCGAAAATTTCCGTTGGCATTTCTTTACCTGCCTCGATACGTTCACGGACTAACGCTTTCAAAGTCATGGGTTCAACCTTCAACTTTTGTGTCGGTTGGAACCCTTGACCTTTTGCAAGTTCGGCATAATCAGCCGCCTTGTTATCTTCGTTGCGACCAAAGGATACGGATATCTCGTTTTTGATTATATCCCCTAGTCCATTTTTACGAAGCCAGTTAAACGCCGCTTCCTTATTAGCCACACTGATGTGTGCTCTATACGACGTTGAGACTTTGATGGATGACCCATCTTGAAGTCTTAATTCTGATAAACCCATTTCAGAAAGCATTGTAGGGATAACTTCACCTGACAATCTTTCTAATTCTTTTTTCTTTTCTTTTAGTTTATTTTCAGTTTCTTTTATATCAGCATCTAAAGATTCTAGTGTTTGAACCTGATCTGCTAAAGACTGAATGTTATCTGTTTTATCTAACAGATCTTCTTTATCTTTTTCAAAGTTGATTTGACTCATGTATTTCTCCTTTATTATAAATGTCTATCTCAATTGGATAGTATCTTCTTTCTTGTTTGTCCCATTTTAATAAATTAAATTTACCATTTGTCAAGTCTGAAACTATACAGCAGGCAACACCTATTAAAGCAGGATCGCCAGTTAGTAATAAATAATCATCTTGTCGGAAGTCTTTCAATAATCTTTTTAACTTTAAGATTAATGGTCCAGGTGAAAAAATCATTTGTGCTCTTTCGTCTAGTAGAAATTTTATTCTACCATAACCCGTTGCACCCATAATATTTATTTTTGGACGACCATCTCTAGTGCCTGCAATCTCTTGCAACACATGTACGATAGGCTCCCTATCTTTTTTTATTTCTGAGTAATTTATACTTTCTGGCATTGACAAACATATAAGCTTTATTATATAGTATGTCAATAGAAAGAAGATATAATAATTATGAACTACAAGTTTAAAACTAAACCGTATGCGCATCAGTTAACTGCGTTAGAAAAATCGTGGAATAAAGAAAGCTATGCTTACTTTATGGAAATGGGTACAGGTAAAACTAAAGTGCTTATTGATAACATGGCTATGTTATATGATAAAGGCGCTATAAATGGTGCTTTAATTGTTGCACCTAAAGGAGTTATTGGTACTTGGTACAATCAAGAAATACCTACTCACTTACCTGATCATATAAAGAATGTGTCAGTATTGTGGCAATCTAATATAAATAAAACTCAACAAGAAAAACTCAGTACTTTATTTGAAACAGGAGAAGATCTTCATATTTTAATTATGAATGTTGAGGCTTTCAGTACAGATAAAGGTAAAACATTTGCAGCTAAATTTTTAAGAACACATAAAACTTTAACGGCTATTGATGAAAGTACAGTTATTAAAAATCCTAAAGCTAAAAGAACTAAAAATATATTAGCCCTAGCTGATCTTTGTAAGTACAGAAGAATCATGACCGGTTCACCGGTAACAAAGAACCCACTAGATTTATATTCACAATGTAATTTCTTAGATCCTTTCCTATTAAACTTTCATTCTTATTTTGCTTTTAGAAATAGATATGCAGAAATGAAAACATTACATATGCATGGTAGACAAATACAAATCGTTAATGGTTTTAAGAATTTATCTGAACTATCTGATAAACTAAAAGGTTTTTCTTACCGTGTATTAAAAGAAGATTGTTTGGATTTACCTCCTAAGATATGGACTAAAAGACATATAACTTTAACACCTGAACAAGCCAAAGTTTATAAACAAATGAAAGAGCAAGCCTTGGCTGTTTTAAAAGGTAAACAAGTCACATCCGTATCTGCACTTACTCAGCTAATGAGATTACATCAGATTACTTGCGGTCACTTTGCTGCTGATGATGGTTCTGTTCAACAAATTAAAAACAACAGACTATCTGAACTAATGGATGTATTAGAAGAGACAGAAGGTAAAGCTATTATATGGGCTCACTATCAACATGATATTAAAAACATTGTAAAAGAAATAGAGAAGGTTCATGGTCCGGGTTCCGTGGTGACTTATTATGGGCTCACGCCTCAAGATGAAAGACAAGACAATATTAAACAGTTTCAATCGAATGATGAAGTACGGTTCTTAATTGGTACACCAGCAACAGGGGGTTATGGTATTACACTTACTCAAGCCAACACCGTAATCTATTATTCAAACGGTTATGATTTAGAGAAAAGATTACAGTCAGAAGATAGAGCACACAGGATAGGTCAAAAGAAATCAGTAACGTATGTTGATATTATGGCAGAAGACACTGTTGATGAGAAGATTGTAAAAGCTTTACGTAAGAAAATTAATATTGCGTCTGAAGTTATGGGTGAAGAATTAAAAGATTGGATCTAAGTTAGTAACTTATCAAAAAAGAATAAGGCCACAGTCCCCACCGCAGCTAATAATACCCAGTAGATTTTATCTACCTTACCACCCAATTTGTCAATATCTTCATGCATATGTTTTAAATGATTATTTTTAATTTGGGAAATATCTTTTTTTACTCCAGTCACGTGACCGTATAATGATATGATATGCTCTCTGGTATTTTTGGGTTGTATAGCCATGTTATATATTTTTCTTTTGAGCGATTAGATTACCTAGTTCATCTCTTGGAAATAAACTAGCATAAGTATTAGCTTGTGTCGATGGTAATTGTGTTATTGGTTGAGGAGCCATCGGCATTGGTGTTCTTAATGGTGGAACTTGAACTTGAGGATCTAATTGTGTTGCTTCTTCTTGTCGAGTTGTTTTTATATTAGAGAAATCTAATTGACCCTGCAATAAATCTAAATTTCTGTTTTCATTTATTATTTTTGTAATAGTTGGTAAAGTTGTTAAGTATGGATTAGGTAAATTTATACCTTCTTTTTGATTTAAATCTCTTGTTATCTCAGCCATTCTTGTTGCAAAAAATTTACTTGGTCTGCTAGGAGTATAAACTCCTCTCATTAAACCATCAAAAACATCTTGACTAATTCCCCTTCTTCTTACTTTTTGTCTAATTTTATATTCTGGAACACCTAGTTCTCTAGCAGCTAATATGTTTTGATTCATTTCTTTAACTTCAGCAAGTTTTCTAGTTTCAGAATAAGCATAAGTATCTAAAAGTTTTTCTGGAGAAACTCTTCCTCCCCTTAACAAACTAGCATTAAATAAATTATTAGCATTTTTTAATTGTCTACCAAATCTTGTAGTCATAAATACTAAACCTTTTTCAGGTTTACTTTGAATAGGCCTAAAACCAAATATACCTTTTAATTCATCATTAAGTTCAAAAGATTCTCCGTATTTTGGATCTGTTTTACCTAAAGCTGTTCTACCTATTCTTTTCAATTGTTCATAAGAGCCTGGTTCAAAAGATTCAGCTACGTGAAAAATACCTTTCTGTATTTTAACAAAAGGGTCATCCGCTTCTTGCCATACTCTTCTTCCGTTTTTACCTACACCTCTTCTAATAGTTGAATCAATTAAGGCTTCAGTAAAGATTGACTCAGATGCAAAGGGTTCTAACAGTTCTACTGTTCCTTCTGCCATACCTTCTCCCAAAGCTTGAGCTAAAGAATCTTTTGTCTGTGTGCTATCTCCTATTTTGTTTAACACGGCTCTAAAAGGTCTTAGCAAAGGATCATAAGCATTAGTATAACTAAAATCTATATATTTAATATAACCATTTTCATCTCTGTCTACCGGAAGTAACGTTGAGTTTTTAGACCATTCAGGAACAAACTTTCTCAATGCATTCAGCTCCTCATTACTCACATTGTTTTTTGCTTTATAAAGTTCTGTTAAACCCTTAGGTAGCGCTAGTATCGTAGACCCAAAACCAAACAATCTTTGCAGACCAATATTTCTTATGTCTGGAATACCACTCGTTATTTCATTTATAGCTTGTGCCATAATATTGTTTCCCGTTCTCATAATTTCTAAAGGAAATGCAATAAAATTTCCAAAAGGTGTTTGTCTTAAAGCTTTACCTGTTCTTCCTATGTAGTTATAATTAGGAACTAGATCTCTAACTAAACTTCCTCCAATCTCATCCAAAAAACCTTCAAAAGATTCAGCGACCACATCTTGTTTTTTAACTAGTCCTCTAAAATATTTAGCTGTGTCATCTAAAATTTTTGGTTCCATTCCTAATTCTCTTGCAAGATTATCAAATCCAGGATTAGCTGCACCTGTAGGTAAAAGTCTATCTGGTGCAGTAAGGACTTTCATATAGTTTTTTTTATTTACGCCTAAATTTTCAACAACATTACCGTATCTATTTCGTTCTACTCCCCATGTTAAACTTTTCCAGTAATCATCTTCTTTTAAATATAACTCTTGTAGTTTTCCATAAACACCTCTTAACTGATTGGTTGTCTTACTAGCTAAATTATCTAGGTTTTGATAAACTTTTTTATCCATAGCACCAGGATCTGTAAAAATATCTCTAACTAAAGCATCCATGTCTCGACCAACAACTGAACTTCCTAATACATCTACTCTTTGCATTCTTTTTCTAAGAAGTTGATAAGGAGCTGAGGCTTCTTTTCCAAACGTTCCTTTAAAACTAGTACCGTATGCTTGACTAAACATACCTTTTCCTCCAAACATTTGAGGGGCAAGAGCGGAGATGTTACCATACCCTGGAGCAAAAATTCCGTTTGCTCCAGCAAAAGCTCCTGCACTTATAAAGTTACGAACGTGCGTGATCGGTGATAATATAGTTTTTGCAACTTGTGAAATAGCTTTAGGTAAAAGAATCATCATCTTATAAGCAGTTCCAACATCTGATCTATTTAATATATTTGAAGTCACATCAAATACTTGATCATAAATAGGGGCTCTTAAATATTTTCCATCTAATGACGATAGGCCTTTGAATTCTCCACCAGCCTCTACTTTTGGAGAAGTATACTGTTTAAATCTTTTACTATCATTTAGTGCACTAGATCCAAATTGATCGACAATTTCTTTTTCAGTATAAACAAATTTACTTACTCCGCTTTTTGACCCAATAGTATTTATCTCATCTAAATATTTAATAGTTGAATTTAAATTAGCTTGTTTCATTATTGTAGCATAAAAAGTATAAGAAGGATCTTTAATAACTCCTGCTATTTCTCTTTGCCATGGCTCTAAAATTTTTTCTTTTAAAGCTGAAGTCTGAACTCTAATTCCTTCTATTTCTTTTTGAACTGTATTGTCAGGTGTTTTCTGTTTAATTTTAGGTCCTGTTGCATCAATATCTTTTTTTGAAGGATTGTCCATTACAGTTTTAGGACCATTTTTAAATTCGCTAGAAGCAACGTCCACTTCATCAATTGATCTTGTTTTTAAAAATGCATCTACTTCAACTTCCGCTCTTATTCTTGCTTTATCAATAACTTCTTGAGGAACTTTATCTGTAGGCTTTAAATTATTTTTTTTCCTATAAATATTTTCCTGTTGTTCTACAAATAATTTTACTGCATTATTATGTTGTTCTGCAGTAATTTTATATTTTTTAAGAGGCATTACTCTATTAAATGCTTTATACTCAGTAGTGAAATATCCCCCAATATTTTGACGAACTGTTTTTGAAACTTCTTCTGGTAAACCTAATCCAAGAGTAGTTAATGACATATTATCAATATCTCTTCTAACTCTAAAAATAGAATTAATTAAAGGTTGTGCAGCACCTTCTTGACCAGCCGCTTCATCCACCATTTTTTTAATTTCTTTTAATTGATTATTTAATTTATAATCACTTTTAACAAATTTTGTTTTAGAGAGAATTGGTTTAGGATTCTCTATTGTGCCTAATATTTTTTTCTTAACTTCTGGCTTTAACAATTGATCTGTAACATCAGAAGGCTCAATTGTTTTTTGAACTAATTCTAAAAACTTTTCTTGTTTAGCTTGAGAAGTTAAATTTTCTCCTACTAAAAATTTATCTTCAATAATTTTATATGTTTCTTTTAAATCTTGATTAAATCTTTTAGAAACTTTTGTTGAAACTTCATCTGCTATAAGTGTTTCTGCTGCTGCAGTTCTTTTAGATTGAAAAGTATCCAAAGTCCCTGTTGTTTGTTTTCTTAACCCTAACCAGTATTTTTCTAAAACACCTTTTAAGCCGTCCTGATATTGTTGTAATCCCGTTTCAACAAATTCAATATCATTTTTTGGAATGCTACCGTCTTTAATTTTACTTTCACTTAAAACTTCTCCAGTGCTTTTTCTGATATACTGACCAGTTGGTTTTTGCAACTTAGATACTCCTTTACCCAATCCGGCAATAGCTGCATTAAAGAGTGCTCCTTCAGTAGCAAATTTTATTCTGTTTAATAATTTTCTTCCTGCTTCTTCCCTTCCTGCTTTATCTGTGCTTTTATCCATCATTGTTATAGCATAAGGCTCTAAAGAAGTTCCTCTAGCCATGTCTGCAAATGTTCCTATATCTTCATCGGCTACAAACCCTTCTCCTATACCTCCTCCTATAATAGCCCCTGTTTTAGGGCCTATTATTTTTGCTCCATACTTAGATAAACTAAAATATTTGTTTGCTTGTTTTGCTTGAAGTGCTCTTTGTGCTAATTTTTTTCCTATAGATGTTCCTGCTTTTATTCCAAGAGCTGCTCCTCCTATTGCAACAGGAGCTATTTGAGTTATTGCTTGAACAACTTTACCAACAGTTCTAGCTTCTGCTTCATCGTCAAAGGGGTTTACTTCATCAAACCATTCTTCAACTTCTTTTGCTTTATCTGTATCTCCAATTAAATCGTATAGTTCAGCACCTAAAGATACAAATCCTTTTGGTATATTCCATACACCTGTAGCTACTCCAGCTAAAGCAGATTCAAAAAAACCTACGTTTTCTTCTTTAGGTTTAGAGCCATAAATTTCATCAATACTTTGTGGCATTTAACCTCCTTTAAGTTTCTAGTGCTTCGGCTTCTTGGACACTTAAAAATTCTTTCTTATCTGCGTTATAAACTTTTAAGTCTCCATTATCATTAAAGTAATAATGTGTGCCTTTTTTAGGAAGATCTTTTCTTTCAGGTTGTTTTTGGTTAAATTTACCAGCCAAAGGAGAGTTTGTTATTCTTAGTGAGTCTAAAGAGTTAGCAGCTTTATAACTTGCATCTGCTGATAAACCATAATTAGTAATTAAATTTTCAGCAACAGTTTCAATTCTTTTAGCTGCTATTCCTAATTCAGTAGCTGTTGGGCCATCCATTCTTTTCATGGCTGCTTGTAAAGCAAGAAGTTTAGGAGCGATTTCTTCTTCTCTTTGTTTTTCTCTTAGAGTTTGTAAATTAGTTATTGCAGGGGCTGCTGCTTTTCCAACAACCTGTGCTATATCACCTCCAGGCTGCGCTAGTATCCCTAATCCTACTTTTGCTAATTCTAAAAATTTTGATCTTTTAATTTCATCAGTATCAGGTTTTAATTGTTCTTGAATTACTGGTAAATATTCTTGAAAGTATTTTTCAAATTGACTAGAAGCGGCCTCTGGTTTTGTAAGTTCTTTTAATTTTTTTAATTGATTAGCGGTTTCATTATTATTTGTTACCGTTGATAATTTAAAATCAAGATCTAAACCTGCTGCTTTTGCTGTTTCTATTTGTTCTTGTTGTTTCGTAGCATAATCAGTTCCTCCCATTAACTTATCTCCTGTTTTAAACATCTCGTAAGCTTTTTCAGGTTGTGTTTTTATAAGCTCTAAAATACCTTCTCCTTTAAGTGAGGGAGGAGGTGATATTTGTAATCCTTCTAAAACATCTGTTTCTGGAACTCCTCCTAATTCAATATTTTTAATAAATTCTTCATATTGTTTTCTAATGTAGGGATCTGTAATTTGTGTTTGTTTTTGTAATTTTTTTCCTGCAATAATTTCTTCAAGCCCTGGTCCAGTTCCGTTAGCATATCCAGGTCTTGATTCCGTTAAACCAGACATAATACCTTCGTTAGGTGTTCCACCTTTTCTAAACATAGGTCTTTTTAAAGTTCTATTCATTATTTTCTTAAACCTCCATACAAGCCAGCGATTGTTGAACCAATACCTAATGCTGTTTGTAATGGAGAAGCGCTAGGTGTAGATGAGAATTGATATTGAGCTGGATATCCGCCCATTAGGCCCGTGATCCCTGATCCATAAAATCCTAGTCTTTCGTATGGTTCCATGGCTTGTGCTCTAGCAGCTTGTTGTTGTGCTTCTAGTTGTGCTTGTTCTTGCGCCTGTTGAATTGAACCTACTTGACCTAAAGTTCCGATCTGTTCTCTTTCCAATCCAGGAAGAAGAGTTGCTAAACCTAACTGTTGTTGTTGTGCTCTAGCTGCAGCTTGCTGTGCTTGTTGAAAACCTTGTTGTTGTAAACCTGCTTGTAGTAAAGCTCTTTCTCTTGCTGAGCCTGTACCAAACTCTGCTAGTTGAACACCTTCTCTACCACCGCCAAATGCACCAGCTGCAACAGCTTGATCTCTAATTGCTTGTTCTTGTATTTGTCTTTGTCTGTCGAACTCCGATAATGTTACATCAATAACATCTTGTTGGTAAGGAGACATGAAAGGTTGTTGTGCTGCTGTAACACCGGCAGCTGTAACTTGTCCTGTTGATGGATCTACTCCACCTAATCTTTGTGCTTCAGTTATAAAAGGTTGAAATGAACCAATACCTGATTGAGCTAATTCTGCTGCTTTAGTTTGTAAAGGATCTTGTGCTGCAACTTGTGGTGCAAACTGTGTTACATCAATAGGTTGAGCTGTTAACGCTGTAATCTGTTTAGCGTAATCTTTACCGAGTTCTTCAATAAACGGTGCGGGTAATGTTCTTGTTTCTGTAACAGCCATTATATTTTATTCTCCAATTGTTTCATAGTGTTATACATTTTTTGAGCGCCTTTATCAACACTTCCTCCACCTGCTGCTCTAACAGCATCAGCGGTGAAAACGAACTCATTTTTGCTTAATCTAGCTGGTACATCATCAGCTTTTTCTTTAGCTCCAAGAGGTACAAAACCTCCACCTCTTAAATCCATTTCTTTACCACCAAGGTCCATCAGACCTCCTTCTGCTTTACTATCTCTCATAATTTCCTTCATTAGCATTTCATAAGAATCAGGATCCATTTTATCCTTCATAGATTGTAATCGTTCTATTTGAATTTTTAATATTTCTTCTTTTGGTTTACCTTTTGGCATAACAAAATTTTTTTCTGCTTCTGTTATCTTACGCATAGCTTCTTGAAACTCTGCTGATGTTATTTCTTTTCCTTCGGGATCAGTGTATTTGACTCCATCTCTGTACTCAGCTAAAGGTCTATCTCTTTTTTCTAGCATTTTAAAAAATGCTTTTTCTTCTTTAGATGGAAGTTTAATTGGAGGAGTTTCTGGTTCAGGAAGATCTTTCTGTCTTTGCTCAAATAATTGTTTCGCTCTTTCAACTGTAGTTAAACCACCTTCAGCTGCACTTAATCTAAACGCTTGAGGTAATTGAAAATATAATTCATTAGGACTACTATATCCTAATGCAGCTTTTCTAATACCAGGAATATCAATACCTCTATCAGTACCATATGTTCTTGCAATTGCTTGTTCTAAAGTTTCTTCATCCTCTTCATCTGGTGTTGCTATGTAACCAAGTAAAGAAGGTATACCAATACCAGCAATCTTACCTAATGTTGTAAGATCAAATTTACCTGGTGTTTTTGTTAAACGTAATTTATTTAACAATCCTTTAGATGCAACTTCACCATAATCCATAGCTTGTTTACCAACTATATAATCTTTTAATCCTCCTAATGAACTCATCATTCCTGGTCTTGTTAAACCATAAGCGCCAGCCGCTAATAATGCAGCTTTACCTACATCGCTTTTTACTAATTTTTTAATTGGTCTTGTAATTTTTTTAACTAAACTTCCTAAACCATATTTTTGTCTAACTTCTCCTCCCTCAGCTGCAGCGAATCTTGGGTCTAACATAAACGGGCTTGGCTGAGCTTCTCTTAGAGATGCAATGTATTGTGCTAGTTCACTTGGTTGTTCATTCATCTGAGATGCAATATCCACAGCTGGAGATACTAATGGCATAACCGGTGTTGTATCATTTTCTGTTGTCGGTGTTGGACCTTTAAATTTTGCATTCGGATCTATCAAACCTAATCTATTTAATAAACCTATACCTAACTGTGCTTTTCTAAAAGCACCATAAGGAGGAAAAGCTGTTTGTAAAGCTACATCTACTGCACCTTTACCTATTCCTTTTGCTATTTCTTTAGCTAATTTAGTTTTAGTTATGTTATTAGAATCTCCTTCAAATCCTCCACTAGGACTTGCTTCTCTACCTACATTTGTAGCATAATCGGTTAAATCATCTTGAACACTATACCCTCCATCAGCAAATTCCACTCTGCCTCCTGAAGCCATTAATTGTCTTGCGATTTGTGCTCTAGTTATGCTCATAGTTTTAAATAAGTTGTAAATAAGGCAGGAATGAAACCTGAATTATTACTTTACTTGGTTTTTCCAAATAAATCAAGGCTTGGCATGATAACTTTGACATCTCTTCTAATGTCTTGTTCTGGAACGTTTTTAGCCTTCCATTCTTGATCATCCTTATATACTTCCCCTGTCTTTAAGTTGGAAATGGTCTCTATTATCTTCTCTGGTTTTAATGTTTGCATGTTTTCCTATGTTCTATCAAATTCTAATATTGCAACTGTTCCTTCAAAAACATCAGCTGTAGCTGCTTGCAGTTGTAGTTTGTCACTTTCTTCTAATATAATCGTACCATCTGCTATCGATTTAGAGTTACCACTATTAACTGTATGTTCTGCGAACTGAAAACTAGTTGTTGCAGAGTTGTCATATATAAAAGCTTTTATCTCTACATTACCCGCTCCAACATTAGCTGTATGTATATTTTGTATAATAGCTCTTGAGTTAGAAGGACAAGTATAAATGTCTGTCTTGTCAGTTGAGTTTAAATCAAATTGTGCGTTCTTATATCTATTAGCCACTGCTTCCTCCTGTACTAAACCATGTTAATCTTTGTTGTTCTTCTCTTAAATCTTGTTGAAAGGTAGAATTTAATTTTTGTACTAATCCATCAAGATCTCTAATTAAAGCATCAGCTACTGGCTGACTATATTCTTTACTAGGTCTGGTAAATACTAAAGTTATTTTTGCCATTATCTTCTACCGTCTGGTTGTATATCTAATCTAAAACTTCCTAGTTTCCAATCTTGAGATGAACCTGTATTCGCAACTTTTAAAGCTACCGATCTACCTCTTGCTCTTGTATCTACTTTAGTCGTAGATGAAGTAATTGTAAAGGGTCCAAGTGGTGAACTTGCTTGAGAACTATTTGAATAATCTCTTAAATTTAAAGTTACTTGTGTATTTCCTGTTTGAGATAAAAAGTCAGGTATAAATCTTCTTATCTTCATAATAAATTCACCGTCTCCTTGAAGAGTAGCTCCACCTTGTGGTCCTCTTGTAATATCAAAATCACCAGATTCTATATTAGCGGCTACAGTAGTTGTTGCTGCAGACTTAACTTGATCTGTTCCTGTTTCGTGTTGATAGTATGTTGTAGCTCCTTCAGTATTTCCAACAACATCATAAGATGTTCCTGATGCATTAAAAGATGTTGCATGAGGTAAACCAAATACAGCTGAGTCAACCCAAGTTGTTCTTGCTAAAGATCCTGTTGTCCATATTGGTCTTTGTGGAGATGATTCTGCATAGTTATATGTTACGGATCTATTAACAACTTCAGAAGAACTTGTTGGATAAAACCAAGTAATTTCACCAAACAAATTATTTAAACCAACATTTATAAGTTGTGATGCTGTTGTGTTTATATCATCAAATACGTAATCTTCTACTAAACAAGTCATGGTTTCAAGATTACCAGAGTATCTAAAGAATCCATTGTCTGATAACCAGTACGCAGCTCCATCTACTTCTAATGCAGCGTTCTGTCCTATCAATCCACAGTTTGTACCTACTTGTGCAAAAGCAAATGTAAAAGGTGAACCAACAAAACGCATTGTAAATAAAGATGTATCTGTCCAAACATAAATCGCATCTCTACCTCTTACTCCTCCTACGATCCGTGATCCGTCGGCCAGTCTCTGTGTACCTGCGGTATTGACTGCTGTCGGTGTATAATCATTAATGTTTTCTTGATCAGAGAATCTAATAAACATATCATCTTGTGTTGATTGATCACCAATCGTTGTTTCTGTTCCAAAGAATACTAAGTGTCTGTCCGGTGTAGATACTAACATATCACGTGACGCTGTTGGTGCACCTGAAATAATAGTTGCTCTTGTTGCTACAGCGTTAGCTGCGTTTGAATTCCATTCAAAAACTTGTGCGTTATGTATTAAAGCTATTATGTTATCACCAAAATTATCAATAGACCACATACCTGGATCAATAACTAAGTCACCGGATGCTGCTTCACCCCATGCTACATAGTCAGATGAGTCTGTAACCGTTGCTCCATTGGAGTGAGTTGCTGCTGTTGTATTTCTTACACCTCTTGTAACTCCTGTTAATGTATTACCTGTAATACCTGTGTATGATATTTCTTCTGATCCAATCTGAACAAAGTTTGTACCTGATGATGGAAATAAAGATGCATCACTTAATACAACAGTAGTTGTTACAGCATTGATACCGCCATTCAAAGTTGTAATAGCTTCTCCCGATACTGTTCCACTCCACTGTCCTAAACCAAAACCAAATCCTGGTGCTTGTTCTGCTGGTCCTACACTATAATAAGCTTGAACTCTAATACCACCAGATGATGAAGCGCCTGATCCTGTTTCATTAGAGGACATTGTAATATTAATTTCTGTTGAAGATACAACAGTTGTAACCATAAACTTTTTATCATCGAAATCTGCTGCTGAATAATTGGAGTTTGTAATAGCTGTAAAATTATCTAGTAAAACAATATCACCTTGAACTAAACCATGATCGCCACTAAATGTTATTTTAACAACAGCTGATCCGTTTGTTGTTGTAAAACAATTTGATAAAGATGTAGTAGATCTAATCGGGTGTATGTCATAGAACACACCACCTGTGTAAGCGTATAAAATTCTGTTTGTACCAATGATTGAAAATTTGTTTCCTGCTTTATTAACAATATGATGCATAGCTCTCGCTGCACCAGTCATATCGTTTTCTCCTAGCTGTAACCAACCGCCAATCTTCT
>Ga0233444_10002983_pt1 | contig 17175 bp, 17 predicted proteins | sample SI_124_October20_6_FD_182792 | JGI IMG/M metagenome (GOLD analysis project Ga0233444, IMG submission 182792) | Seawater microbial communities from Saanich Inlet, British Columbia, Canada - SI_124_October2016_10_MG | ecosystem: Environmental > Aquatic > Marine > Inlet | place: Canada: British...
GGTGAGAACATGGACCTAGGTGGCGACGACGCAGGTGCCAGAAATGGTACCGGTAAGACAACCATCATAAACGCACTGAGTTATGTGTTCTTTGGCGAGGCATTAACAAACATCAGAAGAGACAATCTTGTAAACAAAACTAATGAAAAAGGTATGTTGGTTGGTGTTAAGTTTGTGAAAAATGGAATAACCTACACAATCGAGAGAGGACGTAAACCGCAAATATTCAGATTCTATGCCAACGACATAGAACAGAAAACAGAAAGTAACGAAGCACAAGGTGAGAACAGAGAAACACAAGTGGAAATCAACAAACTGATGGGCATGACACATTCCATGTTCAAGAACATCATCGCACTGAACACCTACACGCAACCGTTTTTGTCTACAAAACAGGCAGAGCAAAGAGAGATAATCGAACAGTTGCTGGGTATCACACTGCTGTCACAGAAAGCAGATCTTTTGAAAGAGAAACAGAAAGCAACAAAACAGATGCTGACTGAAGAAAAATTAAAGATAGATGCCAGGATTGCTAGTAATGAAAAAATACAGGAGTCCATAGAGAGCCTACAGATAAGATCAAATGCATGGAGCAAACAAAAAGCGGACGACATAAAAAGTTTCAAAGAAGCAATAGCAGAACTGGAAAAGGTAGATAGCGAAATCGAGATCGCAAAACATAAAAAACTGCAGAAACACAATGAGATGCAGACTGCACTGAGGAGTCTGCAAAAAGAGAAAGCGTACCACGAAGATTCCTTAACAAAAGCAGAAAGCACAGTCACAAAAACAAACACAGATCTCGAATACGCAGAACAACAGAAGTGTCCGACCTGTGAACAGGAACTGCACGACGACAAACACACGCACCTCGTAGACAAACTGAAAGTGCAACTGACTGAATCCACAGACTACGTAACTAAATTAAAAACTGATCTTGCAGAAATACAACAGGGCATAAACGAAATAGGAGATCTCGGACAGATACCCGACACCTACTATGACACAATCGACGAGGCGTACAACCACAAGGGATCGTTGCAGGATCTCGAAAGACAGTTGGAGCAGACAGAGAAGAAAGAAGACACATATGCTGAACAGATCGCGGAGATGAAAAAAACTGCAATACAAAAAATTGATTATGAGAAAGCAAACGAGTTGGAAGACCTACACAGGCACCAGGAGTTCTTGTACAAACTGTTGACTGCAAAAGACTCATTCATAAGGACCAGGATCATAGAACAGAACTTGACATACCTAAATCAGCGACTGGCTTATTTCTTGGGCAAGGTGAAACTGCCACACACAGTGACTTTCCAATCTGATTTAACTGTGCGTATCGAAGAACTGGGTAGGGAACTAGACTTTGATAATCTAAGCAGAGGTGAGAGAAACAGATTGATCCTGAGTCTGAGTTGGGCGTTCAGAGATGTGTGGGAGAGCCTTTATCAACAGATCAACTTGCTGTTCATTGACGAACTCGTGGACGCAGGTATGGACATATCTGGTGTTGAGAGTTCAATGGCTGTGCTCAAAGACATGAGCAGGACACAGAAGAAGAACATATTCCTGATATCACACAAGGACGAATTGGTAAGCAGGGTGAACTCTGTATTGAAAGTTGTGAAAGAGAATGGATTCACCAACTACGCCAATGATGTAGATATAATAGTGTAATGAGGGAATACCATGTTTTGTACACAACCATTTAATCATATAGACATCGTAGTCGAGAACGACAAAGTACTTCTACAACCATGCAACGTGTGGAACGCTGAGAAACTTAACATAAAAGATTATAAAAATAACATACAACAGGTAAAAGATGCACTATCCAAAACATATTATTATCCAGGATGTGAGGTTTGTTATGATGAAGACAAAAAGAATGTTCGATCTAGGCGTGTAGCACAAAATCAGTTTGCACAGGATAACAATCTATCATTAAAGAAACTGCAGAGCCTGGGTGTTAGATATGGCACATTATGTAACAGTAAGTGCATGATCTGTAGTCACGTCAGATCTTCATCTTGGGTTGCCGATGCGGAAAAACTAGGCATCAGAGTGGAAGATCGACACAGGTATAAGAAAAACTTATTGCCGGGGGTTGATATTTTCTTTGATAATTTTGACTTGGACGATCTCAGATATGTTGAGTTTCATGGCGGAGAACCTTTGATGCAGGATTACCCTGCCGACTTTCTGCGTAGAATTAAAAAATTAGATCAACTAGTCGTAAAGTTCAATACCAATCTCACTGTATTACCGTCGTCTGAGTTGGAAGAACTTTTGAACAAATGTAAAAGAGTAGACTTTCTTCTGAGCGTGGACGATATAGGTGACAGATACGAAATGCTTAGATACCCAGGCAAATGGGACACTTTCACAAAGAACATGGAGGTGATCAAACAAAAAGGATATAGAACCATGGCCTACAACTGCCTATCATCACTAAACATATTCTATGCCGTAGAATTTTACAAGTGGGCTATCAAAAATTTTGGCAATGAAGTGCATTCTCAATTTGTAGTCGACAAGGAATACCTAGATATCAGCCATCTCCCACAACACGCCAAGGATATCGTATTAGAAAAGATAGCAAACTACAAAGGTAAAATATTTGACTCTATACGTGCAAGATTAAGTGTCAAAAAAGACAATCTTGTCGAAGGATTTATAAAATACGTTCTTGATTTGGATAATATCAGGAAAACAAATTACCCAGAGACTTTTGATGAATGGTGGAAAATTTTAAACACAAAATAAATGTATTTTATAACAATAAATATGGATTGCACACACTATCATGAATATTTTTATTAATACTGTATACCTGGACGACATCACTCGTGGTGAGAATGTGGAAAAACGATTTCCACTTATCTATTTCTGGCTGAAAGATTATTACTATCAACGTAGCCCGGAGAATTTCAAAAAAGTCAATGACTGGAGTTTTAGTGATGACCCAACACCGTTAAGAGAAAACATCGATCTTCAAAAACGCCTGTTCGATACTCCTCCCGATATTGTGGGACTAAGTCTATATTTTTGGAACGAAGAAGTTTTGTTAGAAAATGCTCGATGGATCAAAGAAAATTTTCCAAAGTGTTTGATCATTGCCGCCGGACCGAGTGCAGACAGTCGTGAGGAATGGATGAAAAAACATACCCATGTTGATATCGTTATTCCAGGACCTGCGGCAGAGTCATTTAGGCGTGTTGTAGATCTGAAGTTGAAGGATCAAGATGTGCTAGATGTTGCTGGTGTTAATTACTGGAACGGAACAAAGGCCATCAGAAATGCACCCGTCCCTAGGCACGCGGATCCGTTGGTACTAGATTACGTGAACAATTTCCGTGACGAAGTGGTCGAACTGCTAGACGAGTACACACAAAAATATGAAAAAGTTATTTTCCTTACATTCTACATGCAGGGGTGTCCTTACAGTTGTAGTTTCTGTGAACAAGGAACCAAACTATGGACAAAGGTATTGACACGTGATATTGAAAAAGTCTACAGCGAAATAGATCTTTTGGCTACCTATAAAAACTGTGTGTACGCATTTGCAGATGCTAATTTTGGCATAGTACCGGCTTACGAGGATATAGTAGACTACGTGATCGAAAAGGGCAAAGGCAATATTAAGTTTAAAAAGCCTCAACTTGCCAAAAATCAAGTTGATTTTACTAACCACTTGATGCGTAAAATGATGGATGGTGGCGTGTATTACAGTGACGCTTATGGTGTTCTTACGTTGCAAGATCCAAATCCGGAAATTGTTAAAATGAACGGACGGCCGTTCAGTAAAGAATATGAAAAAATGAAAGCATATCGGGAATTCACTAAAGATGTTGAATATAAAACAGGACATGTTGAAATCATAATGGGAATGCCTGGCCAAAGTTTTGACTCGCTGACAGACAGCCTTAATGAACTTTTAAAAAATGACTTATTGAGTGCTTACCCTCCATATTTTTACAGTGTATTTGCAAACACGACTTTAACAAGCCCGGGTAATACATACCAATTCAAAGCAAATAAGGTTTATGTAAGATCAGAACGAGGCTATAGCAAAGGGTTGATTGATCATCCAGAAAGCGATTGTGGACTGTACTACAACATAATGGTAGAAACAGAAACATTGAGCACTCCCGAGCTGGCCGGATCGTGGTACCATTGGAGTTTGATGAATCATGCATATGGTTTCCTAGGATGGATGCGGACTCCGGTAGAGTACCTTAAAAATTATCATGGTGTTAGTAGTCACGATTTCATAAAGGAATACGCAAAACAATTCAATCCAAGCAATTGGAAAAATCTGCCTGAAAGTTTTAGATTAGATATTGAGGCTCTTTCTAGATGGTTCTCGGGGGAGGATAGATTATATGATCGTTTAGATAATTCGGGTGCTTATGCTCTGACTCCTCGTCTTTCAAGCAAATACAGATTTCATAGTAACCCTAAGGAATTCATGGGCATAATGCGTACAATCATAGGCAACCTCGTTGACATCAAGTCTGATCCACATATCGAAGGCCTACTCGGGTGGCAACTGGCAAAAATTTTACCAATTGACGAACACGATAGAGAAAGAAAAAAGTATTTTATTGGTTATAATTTTGATGATATCGCAAGATGCAGAACCACAAGACACTGGAAAAGTGATTGGGAATTTGTGTGGCCAAAAGAAAATATATACCAAAAAAATCTTATCATGTTGGGATTGGCCACAAACGACGACAGCAACGATATACAGTATGTTCCAACACGTGTTTGGAACCATCTAGATAATAAGTTTTTACAAAAAGAACTCATTTTACCTAGGAAAGCGGAAATACATGACACACAACATTAAACAAAAGATAGTTTGTTCTGGTAATCCAGACGGACAGCCGAGTGACCGTGAATGGCCACACACCATAGCACATGGTGTAAGAAAATTCCTACCTGACAGTAAATTTGTACACACATCCAACGGCTATGACTTACGTCTATGGAACGATCAACGTCTTAATATCTTCCGAGAGCTAATAAAAGATTCTAATGTTTTCATAAATGCGTCAAATGTATGCCCCGGGGGCCAACTACATTTGTTGAACATAGCATACGAAACCATCATCGAAAACAAAATAAAAGATTACACTATTATAAACATAGGAAGCATGGCGGAATTTGATCCAAACCAATTTGAAATGTACAGCATAGAAAAAAATGCACTCAAGGAAAGGAGCAGGCAGTTGGCCAGCAAGGGATTCCGATCATCACACATCACGATTGATCATTTAGATAATGTGATGGACATTGGAAAAACAATCAAGTTGGTTTTAGAGCATGATCCGTTCCTTTCCATGGTAAAGATAGAACATTAGTAATATTACCAACATTTTTATGTTGACAGAACCACTTCTTACGTGCTTTAATTACACTGACGTTAATTAATGTTAATCGTACGATAATAAAGGAAGGACAATTAATATGTCAAATGAAACACACGACGCTATAATGACAGAGATACAAACTTACTCAGAAGAGAATGGGAAGTTCGTTGATAAGGGTGTGAAAGCATCTGCGACTAGAGCCAGAAAGGCCCTAGCAAACTTATCTAAACTGATCAAAGCAAGAAGAAAAGAAATTCAGGAAGTCAAGAACGCGGCAAAAACTGCGGCGTAATCGATCAATTGAATTGCAATTCTATTAACCCTCGGCTTTTGCGAGTCGGGGGTTTTTTATGACTTGAGTATTCCCTTACCGTGTACCCTTACACGGATGTGGCCGTTGTAATAATCATTGGACTCCAGAACCTTACGTGCAAACTGTTCACGTGCCTCAACATAAGATAGTTCCGCCTTGGACTTGCACCAAAACAGTATCTCCCTAGTGAACTTGTCCTTGCCCAGTTTGTTGACATCTATTGTTAGATCATCACTTGATCCGTAGTAGTCCTGCCAATCTGAATCCACCTTGTATCTACGCTTGTTCTTTCTGCCTTTGAGTGGTGGCCTGGATCTCTTGAACCGGGCCAGTTTCTTGCCTATGTACATCCTACCGCTGGTGGTATTGGTTATGAGATATACGAAACCAACTATGTCCTCTGGAATAGTGGTAATTTCTTTTCCTTGGTACGTCCAATGCATCTTGGTATTTAAAGCCAAAAAGATTGACCTAGAAATAAAACTCATATAAACAAGTGCGATAGGCAAACTACAATTTCTTAAAAATTTCCAATAGGCAAACATAGCATCGCAACCAGTGAGCAAGGAAATGCGGCTAACAAGCGACAGGTGAATCCTTAGATGCAAACAGCAAAAAATGATGAGGCTCTTAGAAAAAGTTAATCCTCAGGTTTACCAAGAACTATTATACAAGGGTTTGGTAGGCTCGCGTTGTAATGAATGAGCAAATGGGTACAGCACAACCGCCCAACTACGGTAGCGATGTATAGTGACTGCGAACTCACCACAGGGTTCAAGTCGGTTCGGCTAGAAATAGCCGAATTGTGACTGCTCATCTACCACAGGGCACGCAATATGCGTACACCGTTAATTTTTTGCTTTGCGTAAGCGTAAATTGAGAAAAACGAAACGAGCGTAAGCGAAGTTTCAGATGGCGTAAGCCGTCTCTGACTATCCATTAAGTACAACACAATGGAACTAATCTTTGATCACACACTGGGCAAACAGGAGCACCAGGATCTCGTGATATGCCGACCCATGGCCATAGTGGACGTGGATGAGGAGCACGAGGCGTTGGATAGAGGATGGCTGGCGCTGGACCACCCGGTCATGAACAAGGAAGTGTTCTACCAATCACGAAGCACCAGGATAAACCTGGACCTGTACAAGCCACGCTACAAGCAACACCTGTACAAAGGCGACGAGATAGGCGTGAAAATAATTGACGCATCCGAGATGGTCAAACTGTTGGGACTGCCACACATATACTCGCAGTACATGAAACGCAAGGAGTTCACGCAGGACTACGATCCTTTCGCACACTACCATGCCCGGGATCAGTTCATGATATTCTACACGGGGTCGGCGGACAACATCATCGGCTTCACCAAACAGAAGCGATACCGCTGGGAGGACGACCACTACAGCACCATTGACAGTTATGACTCAAAGGACCTGCACGGCCTGGAGAGCGTGATACACGCCAACACTGTGCCCATATCGGACATCACGTTGGACCTGGAGATAGAGTGGGCCGCAAACAACTACGTCAGTTACTTCTACATGGGATCGGGATACGAGACGTCGTCCGAGTACAAGGCCAACTATAAGGGATTCGAGTGGTGGACGGGCACGGAATGGAGCCGCAACAAGAAGCAGTACCGTAGGTTGTGCAAGAGGGATTCTAGGATCGAGACTTTGCGGGATCTCGGAAACCTTTCACTTCTTTCAGATAAGATTTAGACCAATTTTTATAGTAAGGACCCTTCTCCAGCATGCTGGAGAACTTGTTCAGTTTGCTCAGTCGCTGTGCCAGGAACAGTGTGTAGTGGCCGTTGTTCAATTTTACGCCCTTTACCGATTCTTTTATGTCAGGATGGTCTTCCAGGATCACTATGTCACGCGGCATGAATCTGTCGTTCAATTCGTCTGCCATGCTCACAGTCTCCCTGGCAGAAAACTGACCAGGATCCGCGATCACACACAACACGTCCTTGTCGTCGAAATCGGTGTTCCATATCAATTGATATACTGTTCGCCAGTCCGCAGTGCGATTCAGTTCAACAAAGTTGACCTTGCCATCCACAATGGCCTTCTGTGCGAATGGACACGGCGGCAGGTTGCCGAACACGGGATTGGGTTTCGATACGAAATCCTTAATCCAGTTCCGGATCGTCTGTGTGGGTGTCAGTTTTTTCTGTGCTGTCGTCATGTATGTCCTTGATTTTCTGCAGGGCCTCGTCCAGCAATTTATCCTTGGTATCCAACTTGGCTTCTAGAACTGCTATCTGCTTGTTCTGTTCACCTATCTTGTGGCCCACTGTCTGCACGTCTTGTGTGGCATGTTCCAGTTTGATCAACACCTGCTTCATCCGGCTTTCCTTTGCTTTGACCTTAGACAAGGCATCATCACGGTCTTTTGTGATTTCTACGATTTCGGCTTTGAGTTCTTTGACTAGGTCTTTTTCGGACATATGTAAGTGTTAATTATCTGCATTTTCAAATACTATAATAGTATACTATATTCTAGAAGAAAGGTTGACCACTTTTCTTGGTGGTTTCCAGGTTGTCTTTTACCAGTTGTGCTATGATCTCACGCTCGGTCGGGCTCAACGCCATGGCCTCCGAGTAGGAAAGTCCGCCCCTCATGTACCAACTGATCTTTACCAGTTCGTGTTTCAGTTCCTTCTGGCTGTTCTCCATGTCCTTCAAGGTCTTTATGATGTCAGATTCCGTTTGTGAAAGCAAGGTTATACGAAAAAATTTGATGTGTCGAAAGTTACGGGTACCTCGTAAGTTGCCGGTGCACCCTTCTTGATCTGGTCTTCCGTTGCTTTCAGTTTGAGTGGTTTCACCGCACCCTGGCCACGCAGTTGCATCAGTTTGTCTTCGATCTTTTTGACCAAAGTCGCGTTGGCGTTTTCTATGAATTCTTTGATGTGTGCAGGGTCAGTTATCTCTGTGCCATCTTGCATGGTTACTGATTCGATGTTCTTTAATAATATGCTAGAGTTCAAATCAGTGAGTGCCTTGAATGCATCATTGAATCTCGTTGCCTTGTCCTCGTCTGACAGTTGTGAATCCTGTATTGCTGTGTACATCTTCTGCTGTTGGAAAGTCTGTAATGATGTTGTCGTCATGTCCTTGTAGGTCAATGGCCTGACCGTGATTTTGAGTCCATCCTTTAATGTGATATGTCCGTCCACTTTAGTTGCTCTTAACTCATCGAGGATCGAAGGCAGGTTCACTGTGTGTGAAACGTTCTCATTCGCACCCGGCACGTTGAAATTGATCTCCATGGTCTCTCCGTATGTGGCGATCCTGATGGCAACCAGTATGGTGTCTAGGTCATAGCTCTTTATCTCCCAAGCGTCTTTGATGTCGGGAACACAACTCTGTATAACGTCTACCACGCCTTGCCCGTTCATCAGTGCGTCTGGTGTCTTGAATCTGATCTCGTCCTTGGCAGTCATGGGCATCACGCCCAGTTCACCTGTCTGTGCTGGTGTTACCACGTGTGGTGGGTAGGCAGTACCCGACGGCAACGACACATATATGGCCGGCTGTCTGAAGTACTTGTTTAATGGGTTTGTATTTTCTGTCATTTTTTTATACTATAAATATACACTAACAGCGTATAGGTGTCAATATTTATATGCGTATAAAAAGGGCTAAAATAATATCATATGGCAAGTATAGACCAGATAATCAAGGACCTAGAAGACATACGAGACTCGGGTGGGGTACGGGGTACCGGTGGTGGTAATACAGCATCGAGGAGAACGGCCGCTTTACAGGCCAAGGAGGCATTGGCCAATTCCAGAGAATTCAACAAGAACACCAAGCAGAGATTAGACCTAGAGATAAAAGCACTCAGGATAGCACAGAACCAATACAAACTTGACGAAAAAGAGTACAAGGTCATAGGTGAACAGATCAAGACCAGGGAGAGACTGATCCAGCAGAATGAGAAAATGCTCGAGATTGGTAAGAAACTTGGGGACAGTTTTGTAGGCATAGGGAAAGCGGCGTTCGAAGGTTCGGGATCGATCAGTGCTTTCACAGACAATGTCAAAGGACTTGGGTTACTCGGCAACAGGCTTGACGTAAACATAGAAACATTCAGACAACTATCGCAGTCAGGTGCAAACTTTGGACAGTCAATAGTTCAACTGAGGACGGCGGCGGCCAGTGCGGCACTGCCACTGGACGATTTCGCGGCCTTGGTTGCAAACAATTCACAGAACTTGGCGGCACTTTTTGGATCAACAACACAAGGTGCACAAGCCATAGCAAGATTAGGAGCACAGACCAGAGAACTCGGCATAGAAAGACTGGCTCCATTGGGACTTACTGTAGATGAGATAAACGAAACACTTCTATTGAATTTAGATTCACAGCGAAGAACAGGTATATTGAATACCCTCACTGACCAGCAGAGGACAACAAGTGCAATAAATTTTGCTGAACAACTAGATAGACTGGCGAAACTGACAGGTCAACAGAGAGACGAGTTGAGAGCACAGATAGAACAGCAACAATCAAATGAAAGATTCCAGGCGGCACTTCAGGGACAGACAGACGAGACACGTCAGAGGCTACAAGGATTCGCGGCAACAGTGGGAGGCATATCACCTCAGTTGGCAGAAGGCTTCCAAGACCTTATAGCAAACGCTGGAGTTCCGGTAACCGAGTCGGCACTTGCACTCGTGCAAAACATTCCAGAGGCACAAAACATAATAAGAAGCCTCATCAACGGAACAGTATCGGCGGAACAGGCACTGGTCGGAATAAGAGATGTCTCAGCGGCCAGCATTGATAGATTTAGAAAAGCAACTGTCACAGGTCAGGTAGAATTTTTATCACTGCAAGGTGGCATAATAGAACTAGGTAGAAGAGTAACTGACACAGGTGCAGTGTTAGACGAACAGAATAAGTCTGCAACAGGACTTGTACAGAGTCTTACAACATTTGAACAAGCGACAAAAGTATTGTCGAGCCAATTCCAACAGATAGAAACAGGATTGCTCCAAGCGTTTGGTCCTGCGTTGGGTGGATTCGTTAACATTATAAAAAGTGCGTTCGGCGCCGGTGGATCAGTAGCGACTGCACTAGCCAAGGCACCCGGACTGACTGCAGGATTATTAGTTGCAGGACTGTCAGGTAAATTATTATTTGATGCGGCCAAACAGACATCCATCGTAGCCGCTGGTACTAGATTAGGTACTGCACATCTTGGATTAAAAGGCGCCGCTGGCGCAGGTTCACTTATAGGAAAAGGTGCAGGGATCGCCGGCAAAGGCGTGGGCGGACTAGCAGGATTAGGAATAGCCGCGGGAGGAGTTGCACAGGCAAGCAATGCCGAGACCACAGGTGAGAAAGCATTTGGTGTTGGACAGGCGGCCATCGGAGGTGCACTCACAGGTGCAATGATAGGATCAGTTATTCCAGTGATAGGAACAGCAGTCGGTGCCGCTGTTGGAGGAGCACTCGGCGGAGCGTCAGCACTTTTTGCCGCATCAGGCGAGAGAGCATTTGGTGGAGGCATGGATGGTGGAAAAACTTACCTGGTTGGTGAGAGAGGACCGGAGATGGTCACGGCAGGAACCAAATCAACAGTGACCGCAAACAACGATCTTAAGAGCACATTTGACACATCCGCATTGGAGACCAAGATGGCAAGCCTTGTCACAGAGATGAACAGTGCAAATAAGACTTTAACGAATATGGTAAATGGCGTAAATACGCTTGTAGCAGTGGAATCCAGGGCCTTGAAAGCAGTTGAGACAACAGCACGTAAAGACCGTAACCAAGTTGGACTGGTTTAGGTTGCTAAAATGAATAAAAAAGTGTAATATAAAGCATGGCTTGGAAAAAATATTTTAAAGACGCAAACATGTCTCCCATCAGTGGAGAGAAGGTGCCAAACTTCGCCAAGAGGAACTACAGTTCTTACTTGCCGGACGTGTACACAGGACACCCCAACAGGATACAGAGATACTTCCAGTATGATCAGATGGATTCGGATTCAGAGATCAACGCGGCACTGGACATCCTAGCAGAATTCTCAACACAGAAGAACACAGAGAACGAGACTCCATTTGATCTTGTGTTCAAAGATGAGACAACAGAACACGAAGTAAAATTATTGAAGAAGGCTTTACAACAATGGACAAAGTCTAATCAGTTCAACAAGAGAATCTTCAGGATTTTCAGAAACGCATTGAAGTACGGAGATTGTTTCTTCGTCAGGGATCCAGAAACAAACAAATGGTTGTACATAGACAACGCCAAAGTTGACAGGATCGTCGTGAACGAATCAGAGGGAAAGAAACCTGAACAGTATGTGATCAGAGACATCAATCCTAACCTACAGAGATTGAGTGCGACACAGATAACACCCAACCAAACATACGGTGGTGGTGGAACGACAGGCGGCGGTACAGCGGCATATGGTTCAAGTTATGCCAACGCAGGTGCTACGAATAATATGTCAGGCTTTGCAGGCGGAAACGCAGGTGGCAGATTCTACAAGACCATGAATGCATACAACATAAATGCAGAACACGTTATTCATATGTCAATGTCAGATGGATTAGACAACCTATTCCCATTTGGACAGTCGGTGTTGGAACAGGTATTCAAAGTTTACAAACAGAAAGAACTATTAGAAGATGCAATCATAATCTACAGGGTACAGAGAGCACCTGAAAGAAGAGTGTTCTATATTGATGTAGGTAATATGCCAACACACTTGGCCATGCAGTTCGTTGAGAGAGTCAAAAACGAGATCAACCAGAGAAGAATTCCAAGTGCATCAGGTGGAGCAAACTTCATAGATGCAACATACAACCCAATGAGTATAAATGAAGATTACTTCTTCCCACAGACAGCGGAAGGTAGAGGATCTAAAGTTGACACATTACCTGGTGGTACTAACCTAGGTGAGATCGATGACTTGAGATTCTTCACTAACAAACTGTTCAGGGGTTTGAGGATTCCAAGTTCTTATCTACCAACAGGTGCAGAGGATGGTGGACAACAGTACAATGACGGTAGGGTTGGAACAGCATACATCCAAGAACTGAGATTCAACAAGTATTGTGCAAGACTACAATCGATGTTGGCGGAAACATTTGACAGTGAGTTCAAACTATGGGTCAAGAACAAAGGCTACAACATAGACAACGGAATGTTCGAGATAAAACTCAACCCACCACAAAACTTCGCACAGTACAGACAGACAGAGATGGACCAAAGCAGAGTGAACACATTCACAGCAGTGGCGGATCTGCCTTACATGAGTAAGAGGTTTGCACTAAAAAGATATCTTGGACTTTCTGAGGAAGAAATGGCAAGGAATGCTGAACTTTGGGCAGAAGAGAACAATGTACCACAGAAGAAACAGAGCAAGTCAAATGAATTGAGAGGCGGCGGTGTAACACAGTCGGGAATCAGTTCAGACCTAGACCAATTCGAGGAACCAACAGCGGATCCAGAAGCACCAGAACCAGGATCACCACAGCCAGGTGGACCAGGACAGACCCCGGGTGGACAGACACCAGGTGGCACAGGTGGCGGTGGACAGGTATAAGGATTAAATACGATTATGAAACTGAATGAATTCTTCACATACGGCGCAGATGGCTTTGAACAGGACAAAACTTATGAGCCTGAGAACGATATTTCCATTCTAGATTCGGAAGACACAAGGAAAACGAGATTAACTCTCAAACAGATCAACTCTATGAGATTGGCATCAGAGGCACACGATGCACAACAGAAGGAAGAGGCAGTATTCGTCCAAAAGATGTACGGACAACCTGCCCAAGACGATAACTTAGAGTTATAATGTCACAAACAGCATTCGTACTGGGTAACGGTGAGTCCCGTAGGGGCATAGATATCAACGACCTTAAAGAAAAGGGCACAGTGTACGCCTGCAACGCGGTGTACAGAACACACGAACCTCACTGGCTGGTGGCAGTTGATCCCAAGATGATGATAGAGATAGCGGAGACCGATTATGTCGTACATAATAAAGTGTACTCCAACTACAACAATCAATACGAGAAACACAAGAAACTGCTAGATCACGTGACCTGGTCAAAACCCAGCCTGGGATGGAGCAGTGGACCAACAGCACTTAAATTGGCCTGCGATCACGGATTCAAGGAGATCTACATACTGGGTTTTGATTACCAAGGGCATAAAGAAGACAGTAAGAACAACAGATACAAACTGAACAATGTATTTGGGGACACAAGAAACTACAAGAAGCGTAACGACGAGGCCACGTTCTACGGCAACTGGATGAACCAGACCAAACGTTGCCTGCAGGACTACAAGGACGTGCAATTCCATCGTGTGATACCCAAAGGCTGGTTCAAACCCAACGACATCGACAGACCTGATAACATGCAACACCCCACAACAGAGCAATTCCTAGCAAAATTTGACTTGCAAATCAAAATATAGCCAAAATACACCTTTTCTCACCAGTTACAGCACTGTTTCTACACCTTTACAGTAAATACAAACACTTATAAGTACAAATCGACCTAATTAGAAGGAGCACGTGTAAAATGTCAAATAATAAATTTGAGAGTTTATTAGAGTTGCTAATAAACGAAGAAAACGATAAAGCGGAGGCTTTATTCCACGAAATCGTAGTTGAAAAATCTAGAGATATCTACGAGAACCTAGCAGACGAAGAAGTGACTGCTGAATCAAAAGACGAAGAAGTTAAAGAAACTGAAGCATCTGAAGAAGAGAAAGTAGAAGAAACTACAGAAGAATCTAAAGACGAAGCAGTTGAAGAGGCTTCAGAAGAGTCTAAAGACGAGCAAGTAGACGAAGTTGTTGAAATCGAAGACGAAGCAACTGAATCAGAAACTACTGAAGAAGAATCAATTGAAGAAGTGGGCGGCGACGCAACTGACGAATTGGTTAAAGACATCTCAAGCGAAGAAGAAGGTGAAATGGATGCGGACCACGGCGAAGAAATGCCAGCAGACATGGACGCTGACAAAGACGCAGAAGGCGATGTTGAAGACAGAGTAGTTGACTTGGAAGACGCTTTAGATGAATTAAAAGCAGAATTCGAAGCAATGATGGGCAAGAAAGACGGTGAAGAAGAGAAAGAAGACGAATCTCTAGCACCAGAGTTAACTCCAGAAGTTGAAATGGAAAGCAAAGAAGCAAAAGAGACTGTGAAAGAGTACAAAAATCCAGTTAAAGCGGACACTGCCGACCATTCAGATAAATCAGCAAAATCACCAGTTAACGCTTCTGTTAAATCAGCAGGCGGTACAACGGCTAACATAGCAAAAGGCGGAGCAGACGACAACGGAAGACCGGCTCCAACTGCGGCTAAGATGGCAGGTGACTTTGAAAACACAGGTGGAAAAGCAAAATCTACTTCATTCAAAAAGAATGAAAAGGCGGACACTGCTGACCACTCTGATAAATCTGCAAAATCTCCAATTACCAAAGCGTAATTGTTGATTTGACGGAGAACATCGGATGACATCACTATACCTAAGAGAGAATCTAACATTTGATCAGGCCAGAGTGCAGGTCTTACACGAGGGAAAAGACGGTAAGGATTTGTACATGAAGGGCATCTGCATTCAAGGTGGGATCAAGAACGCTAATCAGAGAGTTTACCCAGTGTCAGAGATCGCTAAGGCGACCAAGACACTAAACGATCAGATCAGTTCTGGATACTCTGTGTTAGGTGAAGTGGATCACCCAGATGATTTAAAGATTAATTTGGACCGTGTGTCTCACATGATCACAGAGATGTGGATGGACGGACCAAATGGATATGGTAAGATGAAGATCCTACCAACCCCAATGGGCCAACTTGTCAAAACTATGTTGGAGTCAGGTGTGAAACTAGGCGTTTCAAGTAGAGGTTCTGGAAACATGAACGAATACGGAAGCGGTGAAGTTTCAGACTTTGAGATCATCACAGTAGATGTTGTGGCCCAACCTTCGGCACCGGGTGCTTATCCCACGCCAATTTACGAACACCTTATGAATACAAAAGGTGGTAATATGGCAAAGGGTTTGGCGGCTGAAGTTAGAAATGACCCTAAAGCACAAAAGTTCCTGAAAGAGGCACTAACAAACATAATAAAGGACCTGAAATAACATGATAGACGCAATATCAAAATTAGTAGAGTCTGGAGCAATCTCGGAAGATGTTCAAAAAGGCATCCAAGAGGCTTGGGATTTGAAAATTAAAGAAAACAAAGAAGTTGTAGGCGCTGAGTTGAGAGAAGAATTCGCAAAAAGATACGAGCATGACAAGTCAAACATGATCGAAGCGATCGACTCTATGATGAACGAGAAGTTATCTGAAGAGATCACAAAGTTCGTTGAAGACAGAAAAGCACTTGCACAAGAAAAAATCGCTTACAAAGAAAACGTAGGCGCTCACTCTGCCAAATTAGAATCATTCATGCTTTCTAAATTATCAGAAGAGTTGAAAGAACTACACGGCGACCGAAAAGGTGTCCACGAAAACTTCAAGAAGATGGAAGAATTCGTAGTTGGTGCTCTTGCTAAAGAAATCAAAGAGTTCCATGAAGACAAAAAAGGCGTTGTGGAAACGAAAGTCAAACTAGTAGCCGAGGCCAAAAAACAAATGGCCAAGATGAAAGAGGCTTTCATAACAAGATCTGCTAAAGTTGTAGAATCTGCTGTTAATAAAAAACTTGCTGAAGAGTTATCATCTCTTAAGGAAGACATTACAGCGGCAAGAACTGTCAACTTCGGCAAGAAAATATTCGAAGCGTTTGCTTCAGAGTACCAGAATTCTTACTTAAATGAGAAATCTGAGACTTCGAAGTTAATGAAAGTTGTGGATGAAACTGCACTTAAATTAAAAGACGCGGAGAAGGCTATCGAAGAGAAACAAGCGGTGATTGAGTCTAAAGATGCTGAGTCCAAAAGACAGGCTGACTTGATGGAACGTAAGGAAAAGATGGCTGAGATGCTCAAACCATTGGGCAAAGAAAAGAGTGAAGTGATGAGTCAACTGTTGGAATCAGTTTCAACAGCGAAACTTGAGTCTTCGTTCAACAAGTATCTACCACACGTGATGGCTGACAAGGCTGTGACAAAAGAGGGTGCGAAAGTACTTTCCGAGTCAGGCGGCGACAGAGCACAAAGGGAAGATGCTGACTTAACAAATATCCGTAAGTTAGCGGGTATATAATTAACTAAACTAAAGGAAGATTACAAATGTCAGATATATTTGAATCAAAATGGGGCGAAACTAAAGCCGCTCTTACAGAAGGTTTAGCAGGCAACAAGAAAAAAACTATGGATGTCGTGTTAGAAAACACGAAAAGATACTTAGCAGAGCAATCTACTGCTGGTGCCACATCTGCAGGTAACGTTGCTACGTTAAACAGAGTGATCCTACCAGTAATCAGAAGGGTAATGCCTACTGTTATTGCGAACGAGATCGTTGGTGTACAACCAATGACTG
>Ga0233444_10002984_pt1 | contig 17173 bp, 18 predicted proteins | sample SI_124_October20_6_FD_182792 | JGI IMG/M metagenome (GOLD analysis project Ga0233444, IMG submission 182792) | Seawater microbial communities from Saanich Inlet, British Columbia, Canada - SI_124_October2016_10_MG | ecosystem: Environmental > Aquatic > Marine > Inlet | place: Canada: British...
AGCGTGATGCAGAATTGAACTGCAGACCTCCGGGTTATGAATCCGACGCTCTAACCATCTGAGCTACCACGCCTTTTGCGGGTGCAAATATAATATAAATTTGATGTAGAACAAGTGGTTTCTGAAAAAAAATAAACGAACAAATTTCATTTTTTTTTGGAAATATTACATACATTGTGACAGAAAAATTTTTTTTAAAATGTCCAAAGTAAAATTTGAATTGGAATTTCCGATACACGCATCTCCAACGATGTTGTATCAGTACCTTTCTTCACCTTCGGGTTTGAGCGAATGGTTTGCAGACAATGTCAATTTACGAGGCAAAGAGTATACTTTTATTTGGGACGGTTCGGAAGAAGTAGCCAAGCTATTGCAAAAAAAAACACACGAGCGCATTCGCTTCAAATGGGTGGAAGATGAAAGTGCTGAAGGTTATTTTGAATTTACTATCCAAATAGATGCCATAACCAAAGACGTGTCCATTATCGTCACAGATTTTGCGGAAAATGGTGAAGAAGACGAAGCAAAAATGTTTTGGGAAAATCAAATTAGTGAATTAAAACATACCATCGGTGCTTAATTGATTTCCGTGTATATAGAAACACCTTGAACCTTTGTTCAAGGTGTTTTTTTACGTAAATTTGCTTTTTTAAATTTGAATTTTATGGTCAATTACAACGGCTCCCTTTTGGAGAGAGAAGTTTGCAATTTATCTCTTGGCAACAGAGGTTTTCACTATGGAGATTCTTTGTTTGAAACCCTTCGAGTAAAAGGAGAACGTATTTATTTTTTAGAAGACCATTACTTCCGTTTGATGGCTTCCATGCGAATGTTGCGCATGCAGATTCCAATGGATTTCACGTTGGAGTATTTTGAACTGCAGTTGAGAAGTTTGCTCGATGCACTTTCAGAACAAGAAATTACCAAGCTCAAATGTTCTGTATTTCGAAAGGACGGGGGTTTGTACACACCCACTTCCAATGAAATTGAATTTTTAATTCAAGGCTTTGCGAATCACTACAGCACAAAAGAGACCTACGTTGTCGATTTGTACAAAGATCATTTTGTAAATTCAGGCTTTTTATCAACGTTGAAATCTTCCAACAGATTGCTCAATGTGCTGTCCAGTATCTTTGCAAAAGAAAATGATTTGGACAATTGTGTGTTGCTCAATGAACAAAAAAACATTGTCGAATTTTCCAATGCAAATCTATTTTTAGTCCAGGGAAACCACATTCGTACTCCTCAGCTTTCAGATGGCTGTATCAAAGGAATCTCTCGAAAAAAAGTGATAGAGATTCTAGAGACGCATGCTAAATATACTTTTGAAGAAACAAGTATTTCGTCCTTTGATTTGCAGAAAGCAGACGAGTTGTTTTTGACAAATGCGATCATTGGTGTACAATCCGTAACTCACTATCGGAAAAAGAAGTACGCGACAGAGATTGGAGCCACTTTGTCAAAAGCTTTTGATTTATTAGAGGTATAACTGCTTTTGTACCTTAAAAACGATCAATTCAAAGAAGGGTCAGCCGGAGCATTGGCCCAAAGAGAGTAGGTGCCTCCAGTTTTCAACAAGTGATTTTTCCAAAAAGAAGCAATGTCTTCATTGAATATCTGTGGGTATTGGTTTTCAATGCAAAACCAAGAATCAAACGCTAATTCATTGTTCAGTTGGTTAGAAGCCCAGCCCGAATACCCCAAGAAAAATCGAATCTGTTTTGCTTCAATAGCATTTTTTTCTAAGAGGTCCAAAACCGTATCAAAATCGCCTCCCCAAAACAAGCCGTTGCCAATTTCTATGCTTTCTGGGATTAGTTTTGGAAGTTTGTGTACAAAATACAAATTGTCTTGTTCTACAGGTCCACCTTGAAATACTTGAAAATTACAATTGCTACTCGGAATCAAATCCATCAAAGTAAAATTGGTAAGTTTGTTTAAAATAAAACCTACAGTATTTTGTTTGGTGTGTTCGGTGAGCAAAATTACAGATCGGTTGAAGGAACTGTCATTTAAAATGGAAGGGGCTGCGATGAGAAGATGGCCTTTTTGGGGTGTTGGTATATTCATAGAACGATTGAATTTGAAACTAAAATAGCAAAAAAAAACTCCTTTACCGAAGCAAAGAAGTTTTTGTAGTGTACAGGAAACTAAAACTTAGTTTACTGAATCGCTCAATCCAGCTCCTGCTTTGAATTTCACAATGTTTTTCGCAGCGATTTGGATCGTTGCTCCTGTTTGAGGATTTCTTCCTTCTCTAGCTTCTCTTCTAGATACAGACCAAGTTCCCCATCCAACTAATGCAACTTTCCCACCGCCTTTCAAAGCACTAGTTACATTGTCAGTTAAAGATTCTAATGCTGCTTTTGCAGCCGCTTTTGAGATTCCTGCGTCTGCAGCCATTGCATTGATTAAATCTGATTTGTTCATAATGTATAGTTTAAAATTAAAAAATTGGTTACTAATTAATGAGATTACTCTAACAAATATAGTAGGAATAAGGGTTTGTGCAAGTTTTGGCTTGTAAAATGAAAGTATTTGTTGATAAAAGTATAAAAATTGTTAATAAAACTAGGTAAGCCAAGGTTTATTTTGCCATTTAGGGTTGATTTTAAACCATTTTTGCGTCCTTGTGAAAGCGGTATCCGTTAAGCAAACTAGCAGCCTGCATTCTTTTCTTTCCCGAAAGTTGGAGTTCTTGGATCATTAGATAACCACCCTCAACGGCAATTTTTATGTTTTTTTTGTCGGTGATCACCTTGCCGATGGGGTATGCGTGTTTCTCCTGCTCTTTGACTGCTCCAAACAATTTGACGGTACTCTCGATTCCGTCGTTTTGCAAATGAGTCCAAGCAGCTGGATAAGGGTCCAAACCTCTTATCTTATTATGGATTGCATCCATAGAAGAATGCCAATCTATTTTGCAGGTGTCCTTGTGGATTTTAAAAGCCACTTTTGGTGTTTTTTCGGGTTGTTTTTTGGTTGTGACCGTGCCTTTTTGGATTTGTTCAACCGTTTCAAGAACCAAATCTCCACCGAGGTGCATCAACTTGTCGTGGAGCATTCCCACAGTTTCCTCTTTTCCGATTGCGATTTCTTTTTGCAAAATAATCGCCCCTGTGTCGATTTTGTCGTCTAAAAAAAAGGTCGTGACCCCAGTTTTTACCTCTCCATTGATCAGTGCCCAATTGATGGGGGCCGCCCCTCTGTAGTCTGGGAGTAAGGAAGCGTGCAGGTTGAAGGTGCCCAATGCTGGAAGACTCCATACCGCTTTTGGTAGCATTCGGAATGCCACCACAATTTGCAGATCGGCTTTGAGGGCTTTCAAAGCTTCTAAAAACGAGGGCTCTTTTAAATTGGGAGGTTGCAAGAGTTTCAAATTGTTTTGAACTGCGTATCTTTTTACAGCCGACTCGTTCAATTTTCTGCCTCTTCCTGCGGGTTTGTCAGGTGCTGTGATGACGCCAACAATCTTGTATTTTTGTTCGACCAATTTTTTCAAAATAGAAACCGCAAAATCAGGAGTTCCCATAAAAACAATTTTCAAATCTTTCATGTTGCTGTCGTATTCAAAGGTTCAAGGTATACGTATTGTATGCTGTAAGAAGAATTTGACCTTCTTCCAGAAGGGTTTGTACCGTTTTTAAAACGCTGTCTTCGTTTTTTTTCATCATCGTAACAAGTGCTCTCGAGGACAATTCTCCTTCTTTTTTCAGCAATGCCAAAAGTAGGTCTTTTTCAGTTTTTGAGACCTTTTTTGTCTGCTTTTTATTATTGAGACACACGTCGCAAATTCCGCATGAAACACTGTCATTTTCTTCGAAGTATTGCAACAGTTGTTGGCTTCTACATCGGGTATTGTTTTCGATAAAATTCAAGAGTTTTTTCGCCTTTTTATCCTTGTTGTTCTGTTGTTTTACAATTCTTTTTGAAATTCGATTGATGGTTTTTTCGTCTTCTCGAGGAACTAAAAACTCCAAAGTGGCATCCTTGTTTGCGGGTCTGTATATAACGAGTCCCTCTTTGTGAAGTTTTTCGAGCCCCACGATGACTTGTCTTTTTAAAATAGAGTTCTTTTTTGCCAGTTCAAACTCGTTGATGTTCACAAAATTTTCAAACAAACCGCCGTAATTTCTCAGCACAGTTTTGAGCAAGGGATTGAGGGCAGGGTGTTGTTCCCCATACCTTAAAACCATCGAACTTGAGGCGATAAATTTCAAGGATGCTCTTTTTTGAAATTCTCGATGAGTTACAAGCACTCCTTGCAGTTGCAATGTGTGAATAGCAGTGGCTGTCTGTTGTGAAGGGAGTTGGTAGCTTTGGCAAAAGTCATCGAGATTGAAAGCAAAAGGGGTTTCAATGAGTTCTCCTTTTCCGATGTAAAAATATTGGTTCAATTTTAAATAGACCTTTTTAATAAAATCAATTGAAATCTTTTGAGTGCTTCTTCTCTGTTCAAATCGGTGGAAGTCGCTTTTGTTTTTTAATAATACTGCAAATGCTTTTTTTCCATCTCTTCCGGCCCTTCCTGCTTCCTGCAAGTAATTTTCGATGCTGTAAGGCAATTGCAGGTGAATCACCACGCGAATATTGGGTTTGTCGATTCCCATTCCAAAAGCATTTGTAGCGACCATCGTAGGCTTCTTTTCGCAAAACCACTCTTCGTACGCTTTTTTCTTTTCGGTTGCGACCATCCCGCCGTGGTAATAAGTGCTTGCAAATCCAGCTCGATTTAAAACAGCACTTGTCTTTTCAGCCTCCTTTCTTGTTTGAACATACAAGATGGCAGGTGCTTTGATTTTGGTCAAGATCTGTTTGATTTTGAAAAATTTATCTTCGACCTCAAAAATTTGATAAGCGAGACGCTCTCGGAGGTAAGAACTTTTGAAGAGAACCGCTTCTTTTAGCATTTCCATACTGCAAAGGTCCTCAAGAACGATTCGAGTAGCAGTGGCAGTCAAAGCAATGGTGTTTGCAGTAGGACAGAGGTCTTTAAGGATTTCTAATTCTGTGTAAGAAGGTCGAAAGTCATGCCCCCATTCAGAGATGCAATGCGCTTCGTCAATTGCGACTAAGGAGATGTTGAGTTGTTTTATCTTTTGTTGTACAAAAGGCGCTTGTAATTTCTCTGGAGAAATGTACAGAAATTTGTAATTCCTGTTTTGAATGTTGTCAAATAAAACGACCATCTCATTTTCCGAAAAGCTGCTGTTTAGCAAAGCTGCTTTGATGTTTTTTTTATGCAAACTCTCCACCTGATCTTGCATCAAGGCCAACAGAGGAGAAACGACCAAACACAAGCCCTCTTGCAACAAGGCAGGTATTTGATAACAAAGAGATTTTCCTCCGCCAGTAGGCAGAAGAGCGATGCAGTTTTTTTTAGCAAGCACAGCATCGATGATCTCTTTTTGCTGGGGTCTAAAATCCGCATGCCTCCACTTGCTTTGCAATATGTCAATGGCTGTTTTCACTCTTTGACGTTGTTTTTTATGTCTCGATATCCGTGTGTGTTTTTAGTTGACATCTGAGCAACTTCTTCTCAAAAATAGCGTTTTTAAACGAGAATATTTTGAAGGATGAATTCGACTCTTTCCGAAGGAATTCCGAAAGGAATTTCAATGACCTCATAGCCTAATTGTGCATAGGTACTACAAATGTGATGGTGGATTTCTTGGGCTTCATCAAACGTTTCAAAGCGCTCGTTGTCTTTTCGGTAAATAGCTTTCCAAGGAGGGGTAACAAACACCTTTTGGTAAGCGTAGGTTTTGTCGAGTTGTTTAAAATTTTTAGAAGGGCTTGTTTTTGCAAAATTTAAATAAGCCAAAATGTCTGGAATTCCTCGGTCAAAAAACACCAACTCGTCCATTTTTTTTGTGGCCTCTATGTATTGTGCTTGTCGTTTTTTTAGGAGGATATTGCTGAAGAGCAAAGGGTCTGTTTGAAACAAATGGTCAATTCCTCTCTCTCTTGCTTCCAAAATCACTTCCCTAGAAATCTCCGAAAGGCAGCTGTAAGAAAGGGCTTCTAACACCTTAAGAATGGTTGATTTTCCTGTACCTGGACCGCCAGTGATGACAATTTTTTGTTGCATGGCTCAAAAATAATGAATTTCTATTTGTGAGACTTGGTTTTTAGAGCTAAAAACCTTCTGAGAATCCACCACTTAAACATTCCGTAGTTCAAGGATTTATCTTAGATTTGCTAATGAATATAGAATCAAAAAAAACAAAACAATTCTGTGATGAGCAAACAAGTTGAGTTTTATGAAAAATTAAAAGAGAGTCTTGATATTTCTACCGACTTTCCTGCTGAATACCTGTTTAAATTTATAGTTCCAACCACAAAAAATCAATTGAATGAGGTAAAGCAAGTCTTTGACATGAGCGGAGCTGTCATTCGAACAAAAAATTCTAAAACTAATAAATATGTGAGTATTTCTATTTCCATAAAGATGTTGAGTTCAGATGCAATCATTGAAAAATACAAAGAAGTTACCGAGATTGAAGGGATCATATCTTTGTGATTCTTTTAACAATGCACAAGAAGCATTAGAATATCTTTAGGACGGAACCGATTCCTCAAATAAATTTTTATTTTTGACAAAAAAAACACAGAAAATGCGATATAAATTAAACATACTTGCACTTAGTGTCCTTTTGAGTTTTGCTGCTCAAGGACAAGAAAAAAAAGAAAAAGTACTTTTGGATATTGATGGAAAACCTGTTTATCAATCAGAATTTATTCGTTTGTTTACCAAAAATAAAAGCCTCAAAGTAGCGGGTCAAAAACCGTCTATTAAAAGTGATTTGGAATTGTTCGTCGATTACAAATTAAAAGTGTTGGAGGCCAAGAAATTAAAATTGGACACGTTGCCTTCTTATCTAAAAGAAGTGGACAAATATAGAATTCAGTTGATGGAACCCTATTTGACAGACAATACTTATATTGACAGTTTGGTGCAGCAAGCTTATGATCGTAGTTTGAAAGAAATAAAAGCCAGTCATATTCTGATCAAGTCATCCAACAAATCGAAGGATACTTTGCAAGCCTTTACCAAAATATCTCAACTGAGAAAAGCGCTTTTAGCAGGGTCTGATTTTTCCAAACTTGCACAACAACAGTCGGAAGATCCAAGTGCCAAAAAGAACCGAGGAGATTTGGGTTATTTTTCTGTTTTTAGAATGGTACATCCTTTTGAAGATGCAGCTTACCAAACTCCTTTGGGAGAGATTTCCAAAATCTTTCGTACCCGCTTTGGCTACCATATCATGAAAGTCGAAGACATTCGAGATTCAATGGGTGAAATAGAAGTAGCACACATCATGATCAACGATACAACTTCCAATGGGAAAAGTACGATTGACAAAGTATACCGTCAAATCCAGAACGGGGAAGCCTTTGAAGAACTCTCCAAGAAATTTTCTGACGACCGAAGAAGCGCCAACCGAGGAGGAAGGCTGCAACGTTTTACGATGGGTGCCTTGCCACCTCCTTTTGGCGAAATTAGTTTTTCTTTGTCCGAAGAAAAAAAGTATTCCCAACCATTTCGCACCGCTTTTGGTTGGCATGTTGTAAAATTCATCAAGCACTATCCCATCAAATCTTTTGAGGAAGTTGAAAAAGAACTGTTTGACAAAGTAAAAAAAGACAGCCGATCCCAAAGCCTAGCCAATCCGGTTGCTGAACGATTGAAAAAAGAATACAACTTACAGATCAATTTGCAAGCAAAAGAAGCTTTAAAAGTTCCGGAGCAGTTCGGTCTTTCAAAAACTTCAAACACATGGTTGTTAGTTGTCGAAAAAGATACTTTGACACAAAATGATTTGAGGGTTTTTGCAAAATCAAAGAATGCAACATCTCCTATGAGTGTTTACGAGTCCTTTGTTGACGACCAAGTTCTGAATTATTACAAGAGGAATTTGGAAACGACCAATGAAGAGTATCGCAACCTATTTCAGGAGTATAAAAATGGACTGTTGTTGTTTGATTTGATGGATTTGAAAGTTTGGGATGCTGCTCAGAAAGACAGCTTGGGGATTGAAGCGTTTTATGCGGCCAATTTAGAGAATTACAAAACCAAGGCCATCGCAAACGCCTTGGTTTTGACTACCAAAAACAGCAAAGAAGTTGCGGGATTGCAAACACTTCTAGAAAATTCTTCCAATGTAGATTCTCTCAAAACCCTTTTGGAAGGGTACAAAGACGTATTGGTAAAAGCTGGAGATTTAGAAAAAGAATCTACGATATTTCCACAAAAAACTGATTTTTCAAATGACAACCCACAAGTATATCATGAAAAGGACAACTATGTATTGGTGAAGATTATGGGGCAAAAAGAAGCCATGATTCAACCTATTGGTGAGATCAGAGGAAAGGTGGTCAGCGATTATCAAAACCAGATTCAAGAGGATTGGTTGCGCGGCTTACGAGCACAGCACAGTGTAAAAATCAACAAAAGAAGGCTTCGAAAAATTAGAAAACAACTCTCCTTTTATGAGTAAATCAATTGTTTATACGGCTCTTTTGATACTTGTGTCCTCTTGTGGGTTTTTGGGAGGAGATACCTCTAAAAAAAACTCCAAAGTCGTGGCTAGAGTTTATGATTTCAAGCTGTACGAAGAAGACATGCAAGCTGTTTTTCCTGAAAATTTATCTTATGAAGACAGCATTGTACTGTCACGAAATTTTATCAACTCTTGGGCAAAACAACAACTTTTGTTTCGCAAATCGAAGGTAAACATGCCGACAGAGAACACTGAGATGGAAGAGCTTGTAGCTAAGTACCGGCAAGACCTGTTTATCAATACCTTTAAAGAGGCACTGATCAAACAGAAATTGGATACGGTTGTTCAAAAAGAGCAACTGCTTGCTTACTACGAATCCAATAAAGAAAGCTTTAAGTTGAATAAAGTTTTGATTCAATTTAAATTTGTTAAAATCCCAAAGAATCACAAAGACAAAAAACAATGGAAGCGTTTGTTGCGTTCCAACAAACATATCGATTTGCACCTCTTGGCTGAATCGGAGGAACAATTCCAAGATTCTTTTCTAAACGATTCTTTGTGGGTGTCCTATAAAAAAGTGCTTGAAGAATTGCCCGTCTTAAAAGATTTGAAAACCACTTCTTGGATGCGTCCCAAAACTTTTTTTCAAAAACAGGAATCCGATGGGCTCTACTTTATTTATGTCAAGGAGCTGCGTAAGAAGAATGAAGTTGCACCTTTGGAATACATAGAAAAGACACTTCAAGAGATGATTTTACACCAAAGAAAATTAGAATTGGTGCACACAATCGAAGATGTATTGGTAGATGACGCAATCAAAAACAAACAATTTGAAATATATTAACATGGTAAAAAAAACAGCATACATTTTTATGATTTTCTTTGCGACAACACAGTTGTTTGCGCAATCTAAAATCAAGGTAGATGGAGTTGCCGTAGTGGTAGGAGAGAATATTGTGTTGGATTCAGACGTGCAAAAATTCAAAGAAGAAATACTCTCTAAAAGTGAAGGGAAAGTCAGTCTGTCAGATTGTGAGATGCTGGAAGAAATCATGGTGCAAAAACTATTGGCCCATCATGCTGTTGTAGACAGTGTAGTGGTCTCTGATGCAGAAGTTGCATCAAGCGTTGATCGAAATATTGCCTATTTCAAACAACAAATGGGCAGCATCGAAAAAGTAGTTGCACTCTATGGTTTCAATGACGAAAGTGATTTGAGAAAGGAACTTTCAAAAATAGAAAAGGAAGCTGCATTGATTCGGAGAGAAAAGCAAAGCATCGTGCAAGAGGTGGCGGTCACTCCAGAAGAAGTACGCCTCTATTTTAAAAGTTTGGAAACTACCGGTGAATTGCCAGAATTTGGAACAGAAATAGAATTGGCACAAATTGTTGTTCATGTAGTTCCTTCTGAATTGGAACTAAAAGAAACCATAGAAAAGTTGTCGAAAATCCGTCAAGATGTATTGAACGGTTCGAGCATGCGAATGAAAGCCATCCTCTATTCTGAGGATCCTGGGGTTACTCAGAACGGCGGTAAATACACCCTAACTCGTGAAAGTCAATTTGTCAAAGAATTCAAAGAAGTTGCCTTTAGTTTGGACGAAGGAGAGGTCTCAGAACCCTTCAAGTCCGATTTTGGCTACCACATCATCGAATTGGAAAAAATAAAAGGGCAAGAAATTGATGTGAGACACGTCTTGTTACAGCCCAAAGTTTCCGACGAAAAATTAACGGAAGCCCAAGAGAGTGTCACGAAAATTCGCGACAGTATATTGGTATCAGACTTGAGTTTTGAAACTGCTGTCACACGCTATTCAGAGGATAAGGACACCAAACAAAACAAAGGAATCCTTGTCAATCCTCAAACAAACGATTCTCGTTTTGAACTGACAAGAATGGATCCTGCACTTTATGCAAGAGTCAGTTCTTTGGAGAAAGGAGAGATTTCGGAACCTTATTACGACGAAACACGCGAGGGACTGAAAATGTTTAAAATTATATTGATGAAAGACAAAGTAGCCGCGCACCAAGCAGATTTCGTCAAAGACTATGTGAAAATTCAACAGATGACCCTGCAAAAGAAGCAACAGGAAGTTCTGGAGAAATGGAACAAAGAGCACGTTTCAGAGACCTATGTAAAAATCAATGCCAACAATAAAGCCTGCAGTTTCAAATACAATTGGGCAAAGAATTAGAGAATGAGCATGTTGGGATTAGGAGTTGCTTTGGTCAAAAAAGCTAAAGACATTGCTACCGTATCTTTTCTCGTGACTGAATTGTTTGTGTTCACTTAGTTTAGTTTGCTTTGCGTGTTCGATGATCAGAATGCCCCCTTCTTTTAACAGTTGTTTTTCAAAAACGAGTGTTGCAATTTTTAAAAATTCTGTTTCTTTAAAATCGTATGGAGGATCTGCAAAGATGATGTCTGCCTTTTGGTGGGTGTTTTCGAGGAATTTATAAACGTCACTTTTGAGGGCTTGAATAGAAAATTCCAATTCTTTGTTTACTTTGTCGATGTAACGTATACATCCATAATTTTGGTCTACCGCGGTGATGTGTTGCGTCCCTCTTGATGCAAATTCATAACTGATGTTCCCCGTTCCGCTGAAGAGATCTAGTACATGCAACGTTACAAAATCATACTGATTGTTTAGGATGTTAAACAGCGCTTCTTTTGACATGTCTGTTGTCGGGCGTACAGGTAAGTTTTTAGGAGCTGTCAATCGACGTCCTTTGTGGATTCCAGAAATGATTCTCATGAAAATAAGTGAAATAAAGCGAAGTTAGACTGCTTGGGCAGACTTTTAAACGCGTTTGTTAATTTTGGATTTTCTTCAGAATAGAGTCGCAGGTTTCGAATGTATTTATAAGCCAAGGTGAACGCTTCTGATTTTTCTGTCAGCGTTCCTAGCAATACGGTCTCAAGGATTTCCGGGTCCAAGTTCAATTGTTCCATTGCAAACAAGGTATAGTAGAGAAAGTCATTTGCGGTTGTGGTTTCAAATGAATTGTAAAAAGTCAAGCAGCCTTCCTTCAAGACAAGAATTTCAATATGAGTTCCCGATACATTGACAAACATTTTAGGCTCTTTGTCTGCTTTGTGTTTTTTAATGAATTGGTCGATGATAATCGAAGAAGCATGATAGAATTCAAAAGTGCCGTACTTTGAAAAGAAAAAGTTGTTGAGGTTGACAAATGGAATGTAAACAACATTCGTAGGGGTGTTTTTTAGAGGGTCGTAGCTGATAAAATCATTGGGCAATACTTTGACAGTTTGTTCGAGGTATTTCTTCATATGTGCCTCCTCAAAATAGCAATTTGGAACCAAGCAAGACAAATTATTTTGGTGGACCACTACCACCTTTTTGTAGGAATGGTTCAGCAAGTTGTTTTCTCGGTAGATTTCCTCGAGGGCTTCGAGCAATTTTTCAGGTGTTTTTTGAGGGAGTTCGAGTGTGAAGTGTGACCATGCAAGGTATTTTTCAAGACGGCTGTCGTAGACAGCAAAAGAAAATCCATCCAAACTTATTTGGATGGATAGATAAGATTCTTTTAAATCATTGTTTTCTAATGATTTGTCAAGTATGTTATTGAACCTTTTTGTCATAAAAGGGAGGCCAGTTTCCATTTGAATTTACTTCTTCTAAAGAGCCAACAGAAAGAAATGCACCTTTTACTTCATCTCCTCCAATGGCTTCACATTCTTGATTGACCAAAGAACTGTTCATATCTGATAGCAGGCTTTTTTTGTCAATTTTGGCTTCAAAGACAGGGACTTGAAGCCCTGCTACTTTCTGGATAAATCCAATGTTGATTTCAAATTTCTTGTCAGTCCCAGGGACGGATAGCATTTTTGTGTAATCTCTTCCAGCAAATAAGGATGATTTTACAGACTCATATCCAGTCGTGTCAACTACCTTTTTTTCAATTTCCACCATAATGGGTTGCCATTTGGTTCCTTTGTTTACTTCAACAATTTCGTTGCGCGTATTGGTTATTGCAAATTGTGCCGAATCCAAAAATTGAATCAGTTTTTCACCGTCTTTTTCATAAGACCCTCGGATTGTTTTGTGAGCTTCTTCAGCATCGCGAATCATTCTCAAATTCTCAATTACTTTAGCATACCTCACTTTTTTGTCTTCGTTGAAACGAATCGGTCCCATGACGCTGTTGTATATGGCATAACCTAGTACGATAGCTATACTCATCAATACTAGTGAGACTAGCCAATGCAGTTTTAACGGGATGTATTTCATGATTAAAATCGCAATTAGGACGGCTCCTAAAATACCAGCAAGTAAAGTAATGATCATTTTTATTTTTTTTAATAATTCAAACACACAAATCTACAATTTTTTTTCATTGCTAAAAACTTTTAACCTTAAATCAATTCCTATCTTTACGCTTTATTTACAGTTATGATTAAAAGCAATTCTCATTTTTACAAAGAACTCTTGAAATCCTTTCCATTTGAGGCGACAGCCATCCAAAAAAAACTGTTGCAAGAGTTTTCGGATTTTGTTTTTGACAGCGACAAAAATGGCTTGTTTTTATTGAAAGGATATGCGGGTACTGGAAAAACTACAACCATCAGTACAGTGGTCAATAATTTGTGGAAAGTGGGAAAAAAACACGTCTTGTTGGCGCCCACAGGTCGCGCTGCCAAAGTGATTTCACTTTACTCAGAAAAGAAGGCTTTTACCATTCACAAAAAAATATACCATCCTAAAAAAACTTCCAATGGCGGTGTAGAATTTGTACGTCAAGTAAACAAACATACCCACACCCTTTTTTTTGTAGACGAAGCCTCTATGGTTCCTGATATAACTAATAATTCCAAGCTTTTTGACAACGGATCTTTGTTGGACGATTTGATTTCTTATGTGTATTCAGGAGCCCATTGCAAATTGATTTTAATTGGCGATACCGCACAGTTACCCCCTGTGAAATTGGCATTGAGTCCCGCATTGGACGAGGATAAATTATCTTACCACTACAACAAAACTGTTTCTCTTATTGAATTGGACGAAGTGATGCGACAACACCGAAGTTCAGGAATCTTGTCCAACGCGACCCTTCTACGTGAATGCCTTGATAGTGGAGGGGTAGCTGACTTTAAATTTGATGTGACCTACACAGATATTGTTCGTTTGGAAGACAGTTATGACATCCAAGATGCCATTACGAGCGCATACGATGCCGATGGGGTAGAAGATACAGCTATCATCGTTCGTTCCAACAAAAGAGCCAACCAATACAACCAACAGATCCGAACCAAAATTCGAGATTTGGAATCAGACATTTCTGTAGGGGATCATGTCATGGCGGTTAAAAACAATTACTTTTGGATGAAAGATACTTCGGAAGTTAGTTTCATTGCAAACGGAGATACGTTTGAAGTTATGGAGCTGTTTGGAATCAAAGAACTCTATGGGTTTCGTTTTGCGGAAGTGAAGATAAGAATGATTGATTACCCGGCTCAGCCTCCTTTTGAAACTGTCTTACTTTTGGATACACTGATCGCCGAAAGTCCTTCATTGTCTTATGAAGATGCCAACAAATTGTACTTGGAAGTTTCAAAAGACTATCCCCATATTCGCTCCAAATACAAAAAACTGCTGGAGGTCAAAAACAACAAATACTTCAATGCATTGCAAGTCAAATTTTCCTATGCAATGACCTGCCACAAATCTCAAGGAGGGCAATGGGATACTGTTTTTATCGAACAGCCCTATTTGCCAGAAGGTCAAAATCATGAATATTTGCGCTGGTTGTACACCGCAGTGACAAGAGCAAAGAAAAAACTGTACTTGCTGGGCTTCCAAAATGACGCCTTTGAAGAGGGCTGATGGAAAAACTTGGAATTTCAAAAAATCGCAGCCGGTACGGTGTGTTTAATTTCCACCCGAATTTAGTTTGTTAAAAATTAATCCTGTATTTTCATTGGTGAGGTAATTGTAAAGCCTCAATAAGATTATTCCAAATGTTTTTGAGCTTTGTAGGACGAGCGAACCAAGGCGCCACTTTCCACGTGTCGGAAGCCAAGTTCCAAACCAATGTTCTTGTACTTTTCAAATTGTTCGGGGGTAATAAACTCTTTGACAGGAAGGTTTTTTTTGCTGGGTTGTAAGTATTGACCAATGGTGACGATGTCAACTTTCGCTTTGGCCAAATCTTGTAAGGTCTGAATCACTTCTTCTTCAGTCTCTCCCAATCCTAACATGATTCCGGACTTCGTACGTGCTTGCCCTTGATCTTTTAAGTATTTTAATACAGACAAACTACGGTCGTATTTGGCTTGGATACGCACTTCACGTGTCAGCCTTCTTACGGTTTCTAAATTGTGAGAGATCACTTCAGGTGCAGCTTTGACCAAGCGGTCGATGTTTTTTTCAATTCCCTGGAAGTCAGGGATCAACGTTTCCAATGTGGTTTTGGGGTTTGCTCTCCGTATGGCTGCAATGGTTTCTTCCCAAATGATCGATCCTCCATCTTTCAAGTCGTCTCTGTCAACAGAGGTGATCACTGCGTGTTTGATATTCATCAACTTGATGGACCGTGCTACTTTTTCAGGTTCGTCCCATTCTACGGTTTCAGGTCTGCCTGTTTTGACACCACAAAAACCACAAGAACGCGTACAGATATTTCCCAAAATCATAAAAGTTGCAGTCCCTTCACCCCAGCATTCTCCCATGTTTGGACAACTTCCGCTCGCACAAATGGTGTTCAATTTGTATTTGTCTACCAACCCTCTCAGCTCGGTGTATTTTTTTCCAACAGGAAGTTTTACTCGGAGCCACTTTGGTTTTGCGACTCTTTTTTCGGTACTTGTATCTTCAGACATAGAGAATCGATTTATAAGCATGCAAAGTTACGAAGAAACTTGTTTACAAACTACTCATTCCCATTCGAAACGAAATACTGCAATTCGAGAAGTCGCTTTGTTTTTTAGAATTGCACAAACCGAGTTTTATACGTTTGTTAAAAGAAAAATGCTACGAAGCTCTTTTTTTATCTATTTTTTTTGTGCTGATCCGTTTTGAGAGCAGGAATAAGTAATTTTCTGAGAGCAGCGACACAATAGCTACTTACTCTCTAAGCTTTTAAAGGCTCCAATTCCTCCGACTTTTCAGCAGGCGTTTCTTCTTGTCCGTCGTAGTATGGAAAAACATCCAAGATTGGTGATTCGACGACACTAGGGATTTGGTAATTACTGACTGTATCTGTAAGACTTGCCTCCAAAGTTTCGTATGCATCTTTTACATCGTTTGCTTGAACCAACACATAGGCATTGGATTTTCGTTCCGTACCACTGTCTTCGTCCAAGGTAGCACAGACAAATTTACACTTGAACCAAAGGTCTCCATTTTCATTCGGACAGATTTCTGAAAAATTAGCGACTTTGATGTTGGTGATTTTAAATTCGGTTGAGATGTACTGCCTCATTTCTTCGTTTACGCGTGCCTCAGCTTCTGTAAAAGAAAGCGCGTCAAACAAGTAGGCTTGGTTAAAGGTCTTGCTGCGTTCGTCTTCGTCAATTCGGCTGTATTTTATTTTGCATTCGTACCACATAGGAGGTCTTGTTTTAAGTTTGATTAAAGTTGACAAATATACTCTTTTGAAGGAAATCTAAAGCTCAGAATTTGTAAAATTCACGAAAAAGAAAGCCTGTCTTTTACCACCAAACAATTAGTTGTGTTTTATAGTCGTGGGAGCCATCTTTAGACCAAACAATTCGTGATTTTTGTGCTTCCAAACTGTTTGCAAGTTCCTTTTCAATTTCAGAAAAGTCTAGCCAGGTTCTGTTGTTTTCTGCAGCAAGCATCCAGTCTTGTTTTTTAGGGAGGAAAAAACTTGAATTGCGTGAAATCTTGTTTGTCAATGCTTCCAAACGCATGTAATTGCCTCGAATGGCATTTTTATTAAATGAGGGGAATAGAGACAGCACCGTGTTTTCTGGAACAAACAATTGTGCTTTGAAAACCAACCTTTGTGCAATTCCATCAAGGGGCAAGTTTAGCTTTTTGAATCTTTGTTGGGTTTCTTTGGTAAAGAGCAGTGGGAACTGACGTGAATTTAATTTGTCAAGTTTTTGGACCAGTGTGTCCTTTCTGTTGGGGCCGATCCATTTCTCAATTGCTGTGGAAGCAATATTGGGATCGTATGCGTAAAATTTATAGGTGAGTTCTGTGTGAAATATTTTCATACTTTTTCGGTGTTGGAGGATGAAATCCAATTCGCCAACTGTTCGTTTGTCTTTGAAAACCTGAATGCCATCAGCTAACAATTTGTACTGTTTGGAGTATTTTATCAGTTGTTTGAAAAAAAATTCAGCACGTTTACCGAGCATTGTATTCTTTTTGGGTTCTTGGAGTTCTCCCTCAAAAAATAAAACTTCTTCAATAGCAAGCAACGGATGTTTTAAAAAACTTCCAACGTCTATAAAAAGAGAAGGAGTATCTATAAAACCTTGATATTGTGCTTTTGTTTTTGAGAACGGTTTTGGAGAATAAGTTGGGTTCATAGTCCTCAAAAATAAGCAAAGCAATTTGAGGAATTTTTGGATTTAATACTTAATTTTGTTTAAAACGCTTTTTTTATGTCAGAATTGATAAAAATATATCCAGACAATATCCATCCAAGGGAAATCAAAAAGGCATTGGCTGTTT
>Ga0233444_10002988_pt1 | contig 17170 bp, 19 predicted proteins | sample SI_124_October20_6_FD_182792 | JGI IMG/M metagenome (GOLD analysis project Ga0233444, IMG submission 182792) | Seawater microbial communities from Saanich Inlet, British Columbia, Canada - SI_124_October2016_10_MG | ecosystem: Environmental > Aquatic > Marine > Inlet | place: Canada: British...
ATATTTATAAATTGGCTTTTGTCTGAAAAAGGACAAGATTCTATAAGTAATTTTAAAATTAAAAATCAACAATTGTTCTTCCCAAATAGAAACTAACTGCTTACACACTGTTTTAATGGTAAAATATGAGAGTTCTTCATCTCTTGTAGAGATATACTTGAAGACATTTTTGTAAACTCCAGCTCACCTATTAGCTTTTGTTGAAAATTGTCATATTCTTCGATACTAGGGGCAACAATTTTTAATAAATAATCAGAATCTGATCCAGTTAGTCTATGAGTCTCGATAATTTCTTCGTGTTTTTCAATAATATTTTGAAAATCAGAAATCCAGTCTTTTGAATGATGGCTAACCCTAATTGATAAAAAAACGACTATGGATAAATTGATAGCCTTTCTATTAAGAACAATCGTTCGAGCAGAAATAACACCCATTTCTTCCATTTTTTTAATTCTATTCCAACATGGAGTTGGCGAAACCCCCACCCTTTTTGAAATTTCTGACAAAGGCAAACTAGCATTTTTTTGTATAACAGCTAAAATTTTTTGATCCGTATTATCAATCATAAATACTCCAATTAAGAAAATTATTCTTTATATCAATAAAATATAAAAATATTTAATAAAAATCAATATTATTTGTTGTCATTTCAGAATTATTATCTATTACGTCATTTAAAGGAGAAATTTAATGACAATAGAAAAAAATCATAATGTACTATCTTCAATATTCTCAAAAGTTTTTATTTCAATAATAATATTCACTTTTTCTTCAGTATCCCATGCAGACAAACCTAAACTGATAACTATAGATTACGCTTATTATAATCCTGTAAGTTTGCTTATGAAAGACAGAGGTTCTCTAGAAAAGGAATTTGAGAAAGATAATATTAAAATAAGATGGGTACTGTCTTTAGGATCTAATAAGGCTCTTGAATATCTAAATGGAGGGAGTGTAGATTTTGGTTCAACTGCTGGAGCGGCATCTGTAATTGGCCGAGCCAACGGCATTCCTATAAAAGCCATTTACGTATATTCAAAACCAGAATGGACAGCACTAGTTACAAATAAAGGTAGCGGCATCAATAATATTAAAGATCTTATTGGAAAAAGAGTTGCAGTAACTAGAGGAACTGACCCTCATATTTTTTTATTGCAAGCACTTGATAGTGTTGGTTTGACTGAAAAAGATATAAAACCAGTTCTTTTACAACACCCTGATGGATATAGAGCATTAATCAGCGGACAAGTTGACGCTTGGGCAGGTCTTGACCCTCATATGGCAAAAGGAGAAATTGAAACACAAACACCTCTCTTTTATAGAAACACGGATCTAAATACATATGGCATTTTAAATGTTAGAGAAGAATTTGCATCTAAATACCCGTTAATTGTCAAAAAAGTTTTAAAAATATACGAAAGTAATCGTAAGCATGCTCTAAAGAATGCTGATGAGTTAAAACAGTCGTTGATTAAAGCAGTAAAGTTGTCAGACGCAGTTGCACAAAAACAGCTTAATGAAAGAACTGATATAACTAACCCACATATTGGAACTAAACAGGTTAATACATTCTTAGCTGCTGGAAGAATTTTACAAAAGATTGGAATAATTAAGTCTTCAATATCTATTGACAATATTGTTAATGATTTAGTCGACACAAGTTATGTATCAAAAAATTAATTGTAATTAATAGAAATGTATATTTTTTCAAAACATAAAAAAATTAACAAACTAGATAAATTGTCAAAAAATTTATCTAGTTTAGTACTTTTTAAATTACCACAACCTATTATTGGGATTATACTTCCAATAATTATCATATTGATTTGGCATTTTTTAGCTTTAACCGAAACTATTCGAAGCAACCTTCTGCCACCTCCTCAAGAAGTGATCAATGAAATATTAATTCTTACTCGAGATGGATCTTTATTTTCTCATATATTAATTACCTTAAGTAGAGTTTTTTATGGATTTATTTTTGGAGCAATTACCGCAACTATTTTAGGAGTTTTAACAGGTGTTTCTCCTTTAATGAGGGTTTTCTTTGATCCTACTATACAAGCCTTAAAAGCCGTACCTTCTCTGGCCTGGGTGCCATTATTTATTTTATGGTTTGGTATTTTTGAAGATAGTAAGATTGCACTAATATCAGTCGGTGTCTTTTTTCCCATTTATTTAAATTTAATGATGGGGATAAGACAAATTGACAAAAAAATGGTCGAAGTTGCTCACGTTTATAATCTAAACTCATTTCAAACTATTCGATGGATTTTATTACCTGGAATTATTCCTGAATGGGTAACAGGGTTAAGAAGTGGACTCGCTTTAGGTTGGATGTTTGTAATAGCCGCTGAATTAATGGGAGCAAGTGAAGGACTAGGTTATCTAATGATAGATGGTCAAATGACTGGACGACCAGCATTAATTATTGGAGCATTAATATTATTTGCAATGATCGGGAAGCTGACTGATGAGCTAATATATGTTTCAGCAAAACCGTTTCTTAAGTGGAAAGTTTCTTTAGATACTATGCAAGAAGAAGAGACTAATGCTTAATATTGAAAATGTTTCTAAAATATTCAAAAATAATCATAAAACCTTGAAGGCACTTCAGGACACAAGTCTAGTTATTAATAAGCAAGAAATAGTATCATTGGTAGGTCAGAGCGGGTGTGGAAAATCAACATTACTACGTATTATTGCTGGATTAGAAAAAACCTCATCAGGTCAAATTAAACTTAATAATAAAATTATAACCAAGCCAAGCTCTAGCATAAGTATGGTCTTTCAAGAACCGCGCTTAATGCAATGGCTTAATGTTTTTGATAACATCAAACTGTCTATACTAAGTGATAGTGTGAAAACGCAAAGGTTTAAAATAAACGACACACTTAAAAGGGTTGGTTTAGAAAATATGGGTAGTCTATGGCCAAGAGAACTTTCAGGCGGTATGGCGCAAAGGGTTGCTATAGCAAGAGCTCTTGTTCAAGAGCCTAAAATACTTTTACTTGATGAACCTTTTAGCGCTCTTGATAGCTTCACTAAGGCCAATCTTCATGAACATGTAAAACATTTATGGTCTTCATTAAAAATTACAATTATTATGGTTACACACGATATTAGTGAAGCCACAACAATGTCAGATCGCATTTTAATACTTAAAAAATCAGATCAGAATAAAATTAAAAACCAAGAAATTGTTAAAATTGATCAGCCAAGAACTTTATTTAGTAAAGACAAATATAATGAGGCAATTAAAAATAGTATATTTAATTAAAATTATACTGAATCTTACTAAGATATTTGAATTATAATGACGCTGTTATACCCCCGTCAACATAAAGAGTATGACCATTTACAAAATTAGATGCATTAGAGCTTAAAAAAATACTCGCACCTACAAGCTCATCTACTTTTCCCCATCTTCCAGCTGGCGTCCTTTTTTCTAACCATGATGTAAAATCCTTGTCTGCCACAAGAGCTGCATTAAGTGGCGTATCAAAGTAACCTGGAGCTATAGCATTACATTGTAGACCATGTTTTGCCCAATCGGTGGCCATTCCTTTGGTCAGATTGCCAACAGCTCCTTTAGTTGCTGTATATGGTGCAATTCCTGGTCTAGCTAACAAAGTTTGGACACTTGCTATATTGATAATTTTTCCTGATCCTCTTTTTATCATATGTTTTGCAGTTACTTGACTTACATTAAATACTGAGGAGACATTTGTTCTTAATAGTTGCTCAAACATTTCAGGAGGAAAGTCTTCAAGCGAAGTCCTGTGTTGCATTCCAGCATTGTTTATTAATATATCAATTGCTCCAAATTCACTTTCGAAGTTATTAATAGCCTGTTTTGTTTCATCATAATCAGTAACATCAAAAGATAATTGAAATAATTTCTGTTTTGCTTCAATAGTTTTAGCAGATTTATCTAATTTAATTTTGTCTCTACCATTTAAAATTATTTCAGCACCTGCTTGATCTAAACCTTTAGCTAATGCATACCCTATTCCTTGGGAAGAACCCGTAACAAGCGCCCTTTTTCCCGTTAGGTTAAATAATTGAATTCCAGCAGCCATAATATTCCCCAATATCTATAAAGGTAAAACATATATAAATAATAAAAATATTGCTAATTATCTTTCATAAATTTAGTTTAAATAATCACTTTTTTTATAGGAGATATATGTGAAAGCTTTAAAAATTCATGGAGCAATGGACTTAAGAATTGAGGATTTTCACTTAGAAGAATTAACTCCTAATCAAGTTGAAATCTCTGTGGCAATGGGCGGAATATGCGGAACTGACCTTCATTATTATAAACATGGTGGCTTTGGTCAAATAAAGTTAAAGGAACCAATGGTTCTGGGCCATGAAGTTTCTGGTCATATTTCTAAATTAGGTTCTAAAGTAACTGATTTAACAATTGGACAATTGGTCTCTGTGTCTCCTTCAAGGCCATGCAACAATTGTGAATTTTGCCTAGAAGGTTCACAAAATCATTGTTTGAATATGAAATTTTATGGTTCTGCAATGCCCTTTCCGCATATTCAGGGAGCGTTTAGAGAAACTCTCATTGCTGAAGATTATCAGTGCATTCCAGCTGATGGTCTATCAGCTGGAGAAGCTGCAATGGCTGAACCTCTAGCAGTTTGTCTTCATGCAATTAATCAAGCCGGGAATATTTTTGGTAAAAAAGTACTCATAACTGGATCAGGGCCAATCGGAACGTTATGCGTATTGTCAGCAAGAAGAGCAGGAGCAGAAGAAATAGTTGTTACTGATATTTCAAATAACGCTCTAAGTTTTTCGAAGTCTGTTGGTGCAGATGCGATAATTAATACTTTTTCGAATTATAATGAATTAGAACAATTTCAAACTGGAAAGGGCTCGTTTGATGTTGCTATAGAATGTTCTGGCTCAGCATCTGGAATTAACGACGCTATTAAATCTCTTAAACCTAAAGGAACTTTAGTCCAACTAGGGCTGGGTGGTGATATTTTAATGCCTTTAGTTGCTGTTACAACGAAAGAATTAAATATAAAAGGATCGTTTCGTTTTCACTCCGAATTTGAATTAGCTGTAAAAATGATGCAGAAAAAGCTAGTTGACGTCAATTCATTAATTACACACAAAATACCTTTCGAAAATGCCAAACAGGGATTTAGCATAGCATTGGATGAAAAAGAAAATAGCATGAAGGTCCATTTGAAATTCTAATGCCTACACTAAGAAAAAAAATCAGTCTTTTTATATTGTTGATTATTTAATTAGTTAATTAAAATATTGACTCTATCATTCATTTAAATGCACCATTACACAAATAAATATTTAATGGGGAGTTTAAATGAAAAATTTAAAAAAAATAATGTTAGGAATTTCCGCAGTAGCTGTTGCTTCAACAATATCTGTGGCATCTCTAGCTGAAGAATGGCGTGGATGGAACATTCATAAACCAGGTTACCCAAATACAGTTGCAATGGATAAATTTTCTGAGCTGTTAAAACAAAAAACGGGAGGAGAAATTACTCTTAAAATGTTTCATTCAGGTGTCTTAGGAAACCAACCAGATGCTATTGAACAAGTCAGAGTGGGCGGACTTGCAATTGGAAACTTTAATCTCGGCCCTATAGGTCCAATGGCTGCAGAAGCAAATGTAGTATCTTTACCTTTCATATTCAAAGACATGGGACATATGCATAGAGCTTTAGATGGAGCTGCAGGAGATAAAATTAGCGCAGGAATGGCTAAAATTGGCATAATAGCACTGGCTTGGTATGACTCTGGAGCTAGATCATTTTATAATTCTAAAAAACCTATTATGAAACCTTCAGATGTAAAAGGCTTAAAAGTAAGGGTGATGAATAATGATCTTTATTCTGGAATGATTTCTGCTTTAGGAGGCAATCCTTCGCCCATGGCTTTTTCAGAGGTTTTCCAATCACTAAAAACAGGTGTAGTTGATGGTGCTGAAAATAATTGGCCTTCTTATGAATCAACAGGGCATTTTGAAGTAGCAAAATATTACTCACTATCTCAACATTTAATTATACCTGAGTGCGTTTGTATAAACGATAAAGTGTATAATAATTTATCAGCTAAAAATAAAAAAGCTGTGAAAGATGCTGCACGAGAATCAGCTGAATTGCAAAGAGCTCTATGGGAAAAAAGAGCTATTTCAAGTCGTGACAAGGTAATGAAAGCCGGAGTTAAATTCAATGAAATCCCAAATAAACAAGCTTTTATGGATGCCATGAAACCGGTACATACAAAATATTTATCAGCAAACCCTGATTTAGTACCATTAGTAAATCTAATTAAAAATACTAAATAACTATTGTATTTTGGTGGCCATTCAATATATATGGCCATCAAATTCATTACGTCATGCGGAGATGAATTATCCAAATAATTTCTTCCAAATTAGTAAATATTTATAACAACTTTCTAGATAAGGTCGCTTATCTATGCAATATTATTACTGGATTTGCTTTAGTAATTATGACTGTTATTTTTAGTTGGTTAGTTTATGGAAGGTACGTACTAAACTCTACACCAACTTGGGTAGAGCAAGTTTCTCTTTTACTTGTAGTTCTAATTGGTTTTTTAGGAGCAGCAATTGGAATACACAAAAAAACGCATTTAGGTGTCTCTTATTTTAGAGACAGAATGCCTAGATTTTTACAAATTATTTTTGATTTAGTAACTCACTTAATGCTTATGATATTTGGTTACGTTATGATGGTTTACAGTTATAAATTAGCCGTCTTTAAATGGACCACCCAAATACCTTTAATTCATATTCCTGAAGGACTTCGTGCTGTACCTATTATGATTTGTGGAGCTCTAATTCTACTTTTTTCAATTGGTCACATCCTAAATTACAAGAATAAACCTATTAATAACAAGAATTCTGAATAAGGGAAAAAAATGGGCCTATTAATAATGATGGGAATTTTTGCATTTGGAGTAATTATTGGTGTTCCAGTTGCCTTTGCTCTTGGCATTGGTGCAGTTTCGGCGTTCTACTTTGAGGGGCTACCTCTAATTATTGCTTTTCAAAGAATTATATCTGGAATAAATGTGTTTTCTCTACTTGCTATACCTTTTTTCATTTTTGCTGGTGAGTTAATGTTTCATGGAGGGATTGCAGTAAGATTAGTTAGGCTAGCTTCTTCTGCTGTTGGAGCTATAAGAGGTGGGCTTGGAGTAGTTAATGTTTTTGCATCAATGCTTTTTGGAGGAATTTCAGGATCTGCTGTTGCAGATGTGTCTGCACTAGGATCAATTCTAATCCCGGTTATGAAAGAAAAGGGTTATGATGAAGATTATGCAGTTAATGTAACTGTCACTTCGTCTATAGCAGGTATAATGATACCTCCAAGTCATAATATGATTTTATTTGCTGTTGCAACAGGTGGCGGTGTATCAATTACACAGTTATTTCTCTCTGGAATAATTCCAGGTGTAGTAATGTGTATTTGTCTTGCGTTGGTTGCTTATCTAGTAGCAGTAAAAAGAGGTTATAAATCAGAGATTTTTCCTGGTTATTATGCTCTATTTTTACATTTTATAACTGCTTTGCCAGGTCTTTTTACAGCTGTTATAATAGTTGGAGGCGTATTATCAGGTATATTTACAGTTACCGAGTCTGGAGCTTTTGGAACTCTTTATGCGTTTCTTGTTACCATATTTGTATATAGGGCTCTTACTTGGAAAAATTTTAAATTGGCTGTTGTTAATTCTGTTAAAACAACATCTATGGTAATGATACTTGTTGCTAGTGCCTCGGCTTTTGGCTATATGCTTACCTTCTATCAAGTTCCATCCCAAATGATTACATTTATGAATGGTATTTCAAGTAATCCTATAATCATTTTATTAATGATTAATATAATGTTGTTAATTTTAGGAATGATAATGGATATGGCGGCATTAATTTTAATTTGCACACCTATTTTTCTTCCATTAGCAATTTCTCTTGGTATGGACCCTTTACAATTTGGAATGATTCTAATGATGAATTTAGGGCTTGGTTTATGTACTCCGCCAGTGGGAGCTTGCTTGTTTGTTGGATGTGCAATAGGTAAAGTACCTATTGAAAGGGTTGTTAAAACAATTTGGCCATTTTATTTTGCTATTTTTAGTGCACTTATGCTTACTACATTTATTCCCGCTATTTCTTTAACTTTACCAAATCTTATAGGTAACTAAGACATTACATATTTTAATTTATTGAGGATGATAAGTTGAATAACATAAAAATTGATTGTGTTTTGGATGCTAAAGCAAACCTTGGAGAAGGTGCAATTTGGTCTGTGAAAGATCAAATACTTTATTGGGTAGACATTAATAGAGGTCTCTTATGCAAGTACAACCCTGAGAATGGCAAGAACATAGCCATTGATTTTAAAAAACCGCTTGGCTGTTTTGCATTAAAAAGTAATCTAAACGTTATTTTAGCTCTAACTGACGGCTTTTTTGAGTTTGATCAAAACCAAAAAACAAAGACATTAATAGATAGTACAGAAAGTAACATTTTAGAGAATAGATTCAACGATGGAACAGTAGATATAAAAGGCCGTTTCTATGCAGGAACAATGGCTATTAATGGGTCTAATATAGGTGAAAATGCAAAAGGTAGTCTTTATTGCCTTGAACCTTCAGGAAAAGTTAACAAGACTATGGATGGTTTTTATACTATTAACGGCTTAGCATTTTCACCCGATTACAAAACTGCCTATGTTTCGGATAGTGCTTACTGGATACAAACTATTTGGGCATATGACTATGATTTAGATAATGGCATTTGGAGTAATAAGCGCACTTTTTTTGATACAAAAAATGTCGCTGGTCGTCCAGATGGAGGATGCATTGATGCTGAGGGATGCTATTGGATGGCAGGAGTTTCTGGTTGGGAATTACTAAGAATTACACCACAAGGAAAAATTGATATGACTATAAAAATGCCTATTGAAAAACCAACTAAAATTGCATTTGGTGGCTCAAAGCTCGATACAATGTATGTTACATCTATAGGCCAAGATAATATAACGGAGGGGACGGCAAAACTACAACCCAAAGCGGGCGGTCTTTTTGCTTTATGTATTCCAGGAGTAAAAGGAATTGAATTTCCTTGTTATGGATAAAGTTATTAATTAACTCCTATCTTAATAAAACCAGTGAAACTTTCGTTTGGCTTTAGAAATTGATTTTTTATATTCTCTATTTTTTTGTGTACTAAATTAAAACTATCAGTTGGGTGACTTACAGGTTCTATGCAAAAATACTTTCCACCTTTTGGAACATGTACAATTAAATGATTAAAAACCTTGTCCGCGTTTATTTTAATTTTTTTATTTTTATTAACCCATGAAATTTCAATCTCTCCTTCAAAGTTCTCATAACAAACGGTCTTTTGTATTTTCCATAATTTCTTTTTATCATTAATATGAAAGTTATTTTCAACGAACTTGGTTTTTATTGGAAATTCTTCAGGTGCCCCTATCCATTCTTTTTCAGCTTTAAACTTTAACTGAATTTCGTCATCAAAATTAAAAAAAGGATGTATGCCAAAACCAACCGGCATATTAATGTTAGATTTATTTTTTACAGTTAACTCCATTGTACATTCAAGATCTTTTAGAGAAAATGATTGTTTTGCTTGATAATCCCAAGGCCATCCAAATGCGTTTGAATTATGTTCATATTTTATAACTGCACTTGAATTTGTTTTTTTTATTACATCCCAACTCACATAATTACCGTGACCATGTATTGAATGTGGAAATGCATTTGCATTAATTTTATAAAACATATCCTCAAAATAAAATTCTGCATTTTTTAATCTATTTGAAAAAGGAACCAAGGCAAAAGAGCCTCCTTTATATTCTTTCTCGAAATTTATTTTGTCCAATGGTATAGGGCGAAAGATATTAAAGTCGTCGCAGCTAAAATTTATAATTTTACCTCCATATTCAGGCAAAATATTTAATTTTAATTTACTACTTTTAATACTTATAATTTTTTAAGCTCTCACAAATCATTACTTGTAGTTTTCTTAATAAATGTTTCTTTAGAATTTAAAAGAGCATCATTTAATTCCACACCTAATCCAATTCCATCCATAGGAAAAGCAAATCCATTTTCAATTTTAGGTAGGTGAGTAACTAATTTTTTATAAAAACCGTTATAATACGCCCTAACACTCTCCAAAATCATTGCAGTAGGAAAAGCGAGACTGATATGCAAATTTGCTATCCAAACTACAGGACCAGTGCAATCATGTGGACACATCATTCTATTATTAGCATGGGCTAACCCTGAGATTTTTATAGCTTCTGAAATACCACCTATCCAACCTAAATCATAATGCATATAATCAATAGCATTCAGTGCCAAAGCATCACGATACCACAACGATGTTCCTAAGGCTTCACTCCCCGCAATTGGGGCTAATGTTTTATCCCTAAACTCAGCAAGGTCTTTTAGATAAGCCATATTAATAGGGTCTTCATGCCAAAAAACGTCAAAATTATCAACTTGCCTAGCTATTTTTAAAGCGGGAGCTAACTGCCATAAAGAATGGTATTCAAGCATTATATCTATTTTAGACCCAACTGTCTTACGAATTTTTTCAATACGGGATAAACCTTTTTTGAGATCATCGAAGGTTATGCTTTGTCCTTTTGTAGGGAAGGCAAATTCATCAAAAGGCCATATTTTCATTGCTGATATACCCTCCTCTATGAGGCTTTGTGCTAACTCACCTGGGTTTAAAGCTTGCAACTCTAAATCGTCATATAATTTATCATTATTATTTACACTTTTACTACTTGTTCTAGATAAAGAATTTGCTTTCCAGTTATAGCCGTCTGCAGCGCAAGTATTATAAACTGGTATACTGTCTCGACTTAACCCCCCTAACATGTCTACAACACTAAGATTACTTGCTTTAGCTTTCAAATCCCACAGAGCGATATCAACTGCAGAATTACCTCTATATTCGACTGACCGAGTTGGATAACCAATATATCTATTTGCTGTCCAATTTATAAGATTATCAGCATGTTCATTTATTCTTAATGGATCCCTACCAATTAAATAAGGTGCACATGTTTCATGAATATAAGAAATAATTGCTTCTGGATTTCTAAAGGTTTCACCTAACCCAGTTAAACCTTCATCTGTATGAATTTTAACCCAAATTAAATTGGAGTATTCTTTATTATGTATTGTTTCTATACTTGTTATTTTCATATAAAATACCTTAATAAAAAGAGGTTAAAATGAATACTTTAGCCCCTAGAAAGAAAAAAAATAGAGTTAATACTATTGCAACACCTAATAATCCCTTACCTATTTCTTTGAACATTTTTTTCCTATTCGCTATTAAAATGTATCTTACCTAAATTATCAATATTATAACCTTCGAAGGTTGAAGCTAGCTTAACAAATTCTTTAGTTTTACAAAAATTTAGAAGAGTTTGAAATGAGTTTTCAAACCAATATTTTCTATAGACAATTAAATCAAATCTTTCTGTAACAATTGGAATAAACTCAAGTTCAAATTTTTTAGCTTCAGATTTTAATCCAAAACTTACATCTGCCTGATCTGACAATATTAGGGACACCGCATCATTTTCTGAATATGCTAAATCTGAATTGATATAATTATCATAACTCAAATTTTCATTTTTAAATAAATGTTGAAGATAATTATCGGCCCCAGACCCTGGCTGCCTTCTAACTAGTCTTTTACCTCTAAAGTCTTTAAATGATTTCATATTATGATTTTTTATAGATTTAAAAATCAAACCTCTCTGTCTAGTTGCCCACTCCATAAGTACAATTTGTTTCGTGTTTAACTGACTTTTAATTAAAGGAACGTTCCAACTCTTTAAACTATGATCATAAATATGTAACCCTGATGCTATACCCTGATTTGACTTAAATCTATCTATACCCTGAATGCTTCCATCAAAGGACATCGCAATTCCTGATTTAGAATGTTTTATAGCAAGTTCTAGAAGCGGATCGTGACTTCCTAATAATACATTTGGTATATTTGTAGCCTCTAAATTGTTTATTTTTTCACCGGAAATCCACTTTGAAATTTCTTTTTTAGAAAATAACAGTTTACCCATTACTCTTGAGTGTGGAATGTCACCCTTTGAAATTAAGTCATAAACTTTTCGAGGTTTAATCCTTAAAAATTCTGCTAATTCATCAGTTGTAAAATAATCTGACATTAGTGCTTACCATAAAAAATATTTAGTCTATTTTAACATTATATCCTATAATTTGTTAATGAAAAATAGATCAACAGATATAAAGATTTCTTCGTTGCCTCCTAAGCTTTTTAAGGAAAATGAGAATGGAGTAAGAATTAAAATATATGTTCAAGGGCATATGATTGGGGCAGGGAAAATGGAGTTATTTCATCTAATTTCTCAAAAAGGTTCAATAAGAGCTGCTGCTTTAAGTATGGGAATGAGTACTAAAAGAGCGACCCTTCTTTTAAAAACTATTCAAGAAGCATTCCCAATTCCTATTCTAGAAAAAAAGCTAGGAAATAAAGGTACAAAAATAACACCTTTTGGAGAAGAACTCTTAAAAAGATATTTAGATTTATGTAATCATTTATCAAAAGAATCTGAAAATTTTATTAACTGGACTGCTTCTAAACAAATTAATAAATAAAAGGCTAAATAATGGAAAAAAATAAAGAGTTTTATATTTCACCAAATTTAGAAAATGACGATTTAACAGAAACAATTAATTGTATTAATGAAGCCGGTGAAAATATAGAAATCCCTGTAGTAAAAGAAATTCCTTTAACTATTTACTTAAATAAACAAGAAATTGTTACTGCCATGACACTAGGTGACATGCCTGACATTTTAGCTGTGGGATATCTACTTAATCAAAATATGTTGCAAAGAGACGACATAATTTCTGAAATTGATTACGATGAAGATTTACAGGTAGTAATAATAAGGACAAAAAGAACAACTAATTATGAAAAAAAAATGGAAAAGAAAATAAGAACAAGCGGCTGTGCTGTAGGTACTGTTTATGGGGATATAATGGATGATTTTTCTTCTGTTAATCTAAATAAAGATGCTAAAATTAAAACTTCTTGGATTTATACAATCTCAAAAAAAGTTAACACTAGGCCGAGCTTATATCTGAAAGCTGGTGCACTCCACGGCTGTGTTTTATGTAAAAATGATTCTCCTATAGTATATGTTGAAGATGTAGGAAGACATAATGCAGTAGATAAAATAGCTGGATGGATGTTTTTAAATAAAGAAAATGCTAATGACAAAATATTTTATACGACTGGAAGGCTGACATCTGAGATGGTTATTAAAACTGTTCAAATGGGGATCCCAATATTAATTTCTAGATCTGGTTTTACTGAATCAGGAGTTCGACTTGCTAAAGAATCTGGCCTTACATTAATAGGTAGAGCTAAAGGAAAGAGAATGATTATTGCAAACGGCATTGAAAGAGTTGTTTTTGATACTGATGTTCAATCTGTTAAAAGCGAAGACGTTGTGTCTGCTCAAAGAGCACTAATTAAATAAAGGTTTTAATAAATTGGAAATATCAAATGAAATAGTACCATGTGTTATTTTAGCTGGGGGCAAGGGAAGAAGAATGGGTGGAAAAGAAAAAGCCCTAATCCCACTCTTAGATAGACCATTGTTATCTTATGTTTTGGAAAAAATATCTGGTAAAGTTGCTCCAATAGCATTGAATATAAATACAAACTTAGAACAATTCACTAAATTTGGCTATCCTATTATAGAAGATCCCATAAAAGGTCATCTTGGACCGCTAGCAGGAATATTAGCATCTCTAAACTGGGCAAAACAACATAATAAAGATTGGGTTATGACTTTACCCTGTGATACTCCGTTTCTTCCAAAGAATATTATCCAATCCATGTTGGATGCCAAAAAAAAACAACCAGATGTTGATCTAATAGTTGCAAAATCGAAAGGTTTCAATCATCCGGTAATTGCGTTGTGGAAGTCTGAAATTAATATTAAGTTAAAGAATGCATTAGATGAAGGTATTAGAAAAATAGATGTTTTTACGTCTCAACTTAAAATTTCTTATGTAGATTTTGATAATATCGACAATTCAAACTTTGATCCTTTTACTAATTTAAATTCACCTCGAGATCTAATACATGCTCAGCAAATACTTGGAAAGTTACCTCCTTTTTTCGGTCTCGCCGGATGGTCAGGTTCAGGAAAGACAACACTTTCTACTAAATTAATAGAAAACTTTACTAAAATTGGTATCAACGTAGGAACTTTAAAACATGCCCATCACAAGTTTGATATAGATAAAAAAGGCAAAGATTCCTATAATTTAAGAAAAGCTGGCGCTCGACCAATGATTATCTCCTCAAAGGAAAGATTTGCTCTAATACAAGAGAATGACGAAAGTGAAGAAAAAAGTTTATTTGAAATGTTAGAAATATTCTCAAAAAACCCAATAAAAAAATGTGATATAATTATTGTTGAAGGTTATAAAAATGAAGATATACCGAAGCTTGAAGTATATAGACCCATTATTAAAAAACCTCTTTTATTTACAGAAGATAAAAACATTTTTGCTATAGCATCTGATATTCAGATAGAGGCATCAATACCTACTTTCGATTTAAATAACATAAATTCAATTACTGATTATATTATTCAAAAATATAAAATATCTTAAATTATTTTTTGTTGGAGTTCAAAATGGCTAAAAACAATCCCATTATTACAAAACCCAAATTTTTAGATCTTTGGCCTACACAATTTATGGAAATGTCTCTTCCGGGACATGAAACTGCCAACGCTGTTATTGCTGATATAGTTTTATCTAACAATGCAGAACAAGAAAATATGACAGAAAATTATGTTAATCAAAATATTTTAAATATGGATCATCCAGCAATGTATTGGTTAAAACAATGCCTTGATAGAGCTATATATGACTATGCACAACAATCCGGAATTTCATATGAATTAAAGTGGTCCATTCAAGGTTGGGGCAATGTAAATATGAAAGGTGATTATCATAATCTTCATAACCACCCACACTCTTGGTTATCGGGCACTTATTATATAAATGTACCTGATCAGTCAGATGCAGAAGTTTTTAGATCTGACCTTAATCCTGGATCAATAAGTTTTTTTGATCCAAGGCCACAGGCAAACATGAATTCTATTAAAGGTGATAAACAAGTAGACGCAGAACATCGAGTTCTTCCAAAATCTGGAGATTTATTATTATGGCCAGCTTTTATTCATCATTTGGTCCATCCTAACATGTCTGATTTTCCAAGAATATCTATTTCGTTTAACGTTATAGTAAAATGGGATAATAACCTTATCCCAGACTAATTCATTATAAGCCTCTATGATCAAATGGAAAAAAATTTAATAAATCTCCCTTCACAACACTTTCATATTCCATAGGTATTTCTACTATACCATCTGCACCTGTTAATGAAGAAATAACTCCAGCCCCTTTTCTTCCGTGAAGCATAATAAAAGATTTAGCATCTTCATTAATAATTTTAGCTCGAAGATATTCTGCCCTACCTGTTTTTTTATTATGGACAAAACCAGATGGTAATTTAATGCTTAAAGGATTTAAATTTACTCCTCCAGCAAGCTTAATGATTAAAGGTTTTATTAATAGTTTAGTACATACAAAGGCGGCTACAGGATTACCAGGAAGACAAAAGATTATTTTTTTACCTAATAAACCAATAGCCATAGGCTTGCCTGGTTTCATTGCTAATTGCCATACTATACATTTTGCACCTATATCTTTAAGAGCATTTTGAGTGTGATCCTCTATTCCGTCTGAGGCTCCACCTGATGAAATGACCACGTCACTTTTAGATAAGCACTCATCATACTTATTGGCTAAATCTTTCCTTTTATCTTTAACTATTCCCATATCAATAGTTTCTAAATAATTAGAATTTAATAAAGAAAGTAACATTGGCCTATTAGCATCGTAAATTTGACCATTTAATCTTTCTTTAGATATAGAATTTACTAGCTCATCACCTGTAGAAATAACTGACACTTTTATTTTATCATAAACCTCTATTTCAGTATTACCAGATGCAGCAAGTTGACCTATATCAGCAGGATTAATAATTTTACCTTTATTTACCACTATTTCATCTTTTTTTAGATTCTCTCCAATAGGGCGAATATTTTGGTTTTTAGTAACATGCTCTCTTATTATGACTTGATTACCAATTCTTTCACAGTGCTCATGCATGATTACTGTATCAATCCCTTTTGGAGTAACTGCACCTGTATAAATTTCTATAGCTTCATTAGGATGTATTATTTTGTTATAAGGATGCCCTGCTTTTGCGATGCCCACCACTTTCAATTTTAATTGTGGATTAGATACAATTGTTTTATGCAAGATTCCATAGCCATCTACTGCAGAATTTGTCGTTGATGGTAAATTTATTTCACTTTTGATCGTTGAACAATTCACTCTATCTAATGAGTTTACAATTGGTATTTTAACAGTTTCGTTTTTCAAACTAATTGTTTCAATCAGTTTTTTTTTAGCATCTTCTAACTTTGTAGGTTTTACAAACATTTTAATTCTTTATTAGAAGATCATAATTTTCAGTGATAAATTGATTGATCAATTCTTTATCTATTGCAAAATTTACACCTGCATCGATATCTGCCTCTTTTGTATAAATAGCGTCAACCATACCAATTAACTCCCCATTTTTATTTACTAAAGGTGCTCCAGAAGCACCCGGGTTTACAGCGGCATCTGTTTGAATAAAGTTTTCAATTTGATTAAAGCCTAAATTTTTTCTGTTTTGTGCCGATATAATACCGCATGACAAACTCAGCCCTAAACCAAAACTATTTCCTATGACACAAACTGGATTTCCGATATTTAAATTTCCTTGTGAAGTTTTTATTGCCAGTCCCTTAACGTTGGATTTTAAAACAGCTATATCTCTTTTTAAGTCAACCAATACTACTTCTGCTTGTTGAGTAATATTGTTATAATCTTTAATATCTACCACTTTTGCATTTTTAATTACATGCGCGGCAGTCATAATAAAGCTTGTGTTTTCAGTCTTTTGATCTGCTGATATATAAAA
>Ga0233444_10002989_pt1 | contig 17164 bp, 20 predicted proteins | sample SI_124_October20_6_FD_182792 | JGI IMG/M metagenome (GOLD analysis project Ga0233444, IMG submission 182792) | Seawater microbial communities from Saanich Inlet, British Columbia, Canada - SI_124_October2016_10_MG | ecosystem: Environmental > Aquatic > Marine > Inlet | place: Canada: British...
AATTTCACCTTCTATTTTATCTGCTGATTTTAGTAAACTAGGTAGTGAAGTTATTTCTTTAGAAAAAGCTGGAGCAGATTACATACATATTGATGTTATGGATGGACATTTTGTGCCAAATCTTACTATTGGCCCGGAAGTTATTAAAAAACTTCGACCTCTTACTAAAAAAACTTTTGATGTGCATTTAATGATATCTCCAGTTGATAATTTTATAAAAGATTTTGCTGACGCTGGAGCTGATATAATTACTTTTCATCCTGAAGCTACTCCAAATATTTTAAATACAATTAAGCTAATAAAAGATAAAAAGAAAAAAGTTGGCATTTCGTTAAAACCAAAATCAGAAATAAAACTAATAGAAAATTTTCTCAATGAAATAGATCTTGTTTTGATTATGAGTGTAGAACCTGGTTTTGGGGGACAAAAATTTATGCCTGAAGTTTTAGAAAAAACAAAAAAATTAAAAGAATTGTTAATAAAAAAAAACTTAAATATAGATATTGAAATTGATGGTGGAATAAATTTTGACAACTGCTCAAAAGCTAAAGAAGCAGGAGCAAACATACTAGTTTCTGGCTCGACTATTTTTAAAGAAAATAAGGGCGACCTTAAAAAGAATATAGAAATACTTAGAAATAATTAATAAATGTTAGGTTTAAAAAGTGTCTATTTTTATTTAATAGCTCTTCAAATAACTTTTATTAAATTTATAAAAAAAATTTATTTTTCTTCTAATCGCTATAATAAATCTTTAAGAACTAAAATTCCTCATCAAGTATATTATAATCCTAATCCGTTTCTACTTTCGATTATAACAGCTTATAAAAAAGAGTCTTTTAAAATTAATGCAGTAGATCCAAATTTGTTTTGGATACAAAACAAAAAAAAAGAATCTGAGCAATTGCATAATTTTTTTTGGCTAAATTTAATTGACCGTAAAACGGACGGTAAAAATATAAAAAAAATAATTTACATTTGGATGCTAAAGAATTCTGTTTATCAAAAGAATGTTTGGCAAGCGTCAACTTTAAGCGCTCGAATTACAAGTTGGATTTTAAATATTGATGTAATTTTAGATAACGCAAATTTCGAATTCAGAAAAAATTTCCTCAGTAGTATTATTTCGCAATCCAATCATTTAAAAAAAAATATTAAATTTGAAAAAGATTATTTAGGAAAAATTGAAATTTTTATAGCGTTGATACTAACTGGCATAGTATTCAAAGAATATGAATCTAATTATAAATTAGGCATTAAAGAACTTGAGAATTATGTTCAAGATTTTTTTGATAAAGATGGCTTTCCAATATCTAGAAATCCGAATGATTTATTATTTACCACCAAATACCTAATTTTTTGTAGAGAAATTATTAAGGATGCTCAAAAGTATATTCCAGAGTTTTTAGAAAATATAATTGAAAAAAATTTATTTTGTTTAAATTTTATTAAATGTCCAAACAATCAACTTCCATTATTTAATGGTGCGTCTGAGAATTTTATAAATCAGTTGGATGTTTATCTTGAGGAAAACAATAAAAAAAAGAAATCTGATAATATTGTTGGTGGGTTATTTAAAATTAAGCAAAAAAATCATGTAATATTTTTCGATATAGGTCGACCTCCCAAAAAAAATTTTTCTAAATGTTATCAGTCTGGTCCACTATCTTTTGAATATTTTCTTGATGGTGAAAAAATAATATCAAACTCGGGCTTCGGAAACAATATCTCTAGTAAAGCTGAATTGCTAAGTAGATTGACTGCTTGCCAAACAACTTTAACATTGAATGATACTTCTGTTACAAAGTTTGAGCGAAATAAATTAATTAATAAAATTTTTGGCAATTCAATAAAAGATACTTTCAAAACTTATGATATAGATATTTGTAATGAAAAAAGTTTAATTAGTTGTTCAGCATCACACAATGGCTATGAAAATAAATTTGGGTGCACTCATAAAAGAGAAATTTTTTTCGACAAGGAAAATAATCATTTAAGAGGATCTGATCATATTTTAAAAAAAAAAGACGGTATTCCCATAAGGTATGTATTCAGATTTCATATAAACCCTAAACTAACAGTTGTTAAAACCATGAGCGGGAATAGTGCATTAATTCAAATCTCAAAAAATAAATCATTAATATTCACTGTTAGTAATGAGAATTTAGAAATAGAAAAAAGTATATTCTTAGGAGGGAAAAAAATATTAGATAATGCTTGTATAACTATTAGTGGTAATTTAGTTAATAAAAACAAATCTTTTAATTGGGAAATAAAAAAGAATATTTAATAATGCGAACAAAAATTAAAAAAGCTCTTATTTCTGTATCAGACAAAGAAAATTTAACGGCTTTACTGAAAGTGCTAAAAAAATTTAATGTTCAAATTATCAGTTCTGGCGGAACTTATAACTCTATAAAGAATCTAGGCTACCAATGTACTGAATTATCAAAATATACCGGTTTTAAAGAAATGTTAGATGGAAGAGTTAAAACACTTCATCCAAAAATACATGCGGGAATTTTGCATGACAGACAAAACAAAAAACATAAAAGTGAAATGACTAAACAAAACTTTCCTGCCATTGATTTAATTGTTGTTAATTTTTATCCTTTTCAAAAAGTTGTGACTGATGAAACCAATTCAAAAAATATAATTGAAAATATTGATATTGGTGGACCTACAATGGTAAGAGCAGCAGCTAAAAACTTTAATAATGTAGCTATTGTAACTAGTAAAAATGATTACTCTCTTCTAATTAAGGAAATAGAAAAAAATAAAGGTGCTACAACTTTAAAATTTAGAGAATTAATGTCTTCTAAAGCATTTGGGCTGACTGCTTATTACGACGCAATGATTGCGAACTGGTTTAATAAAAAATTAAATATTCAATTTCCAGAAAGGAAAACTATCTTCGGTAAAAGATTACAACAACTTAGGTATGGTGAAAATCCTCATCAAAAAAGTTCAATCTATGTTAGCGATTATCATGATCAAACTCTTGGCTTTACGCAGTTACATGGAAAAGAATTAAGCTATAACAATTATAACGATATATTTGCATCATTAGAAATCTTGGACACAATAAAAAAATTTGGAACTGTTATTATCAAACACGCGAACCCATGCGGGGTTTCTGAAAATAAAAATCCACTAGTTTCCTTTAGGAATGCTTTTGCATCTGATCCAATCAGTGCATTTGGTGGGGTTATTGCCTGTAACTATAAAATCACAAAAAAGATAGCCACCGAAGTCAATAAAAATTTTTCAGAGGTTATTCTAGCGAAAGGTTTTGATAAAGAATCCTTAATGATGCTTAAAAAGAAAAAAAATTTAAGAATAATTGATATCACAAATTTTAAACTAAAAAATTTAACATCTCTTAAAGCTTTCGATGGCTCTTTTTTAATCCAGAGTAAAGACCAAGTGATTTTCGATAAGAAAGAATTAAAATTTGTTACAAAACTAAAACCAAATAAAAAAGAGTTAGCTGAAATAGAATTTGCTTTTAATATTTGTAAATATGTAAAATCAAATGCAATTATTTTATGCAATAACTTTTCTACAATTGGTGTAGGTGCAGGACAACCCAGCCGCTTAGATAGCTGTAAAATAGCTACACAAAAAGCAAAACAATTTCAGTCTTCTAAAATTAAAAATTCTGTCGCAGCCTCCGATGCTTTTTTTCCCTTCGCAGATGGTATAACGACATTAATTAAGGCTGGTGTAAAAACTATTGTACAACCAGGTGGATCAATTAGAGATCAAGAGGTTATAAATGCTGCTGATAAAGCAAAAATTAAAATGATCTTCACTGGTATCAGACATTTCAATCACTAATTAAATATTATCTATTTTAGCAGCTAGTATAAAATCACTCTCTGATAACCCTTTGATAGCGTGAGTAAAAATTTTAACATTACAGTAGCCCCACCCAAAAGAAATATCAGGATGGTGATTTTCTTTTTCAGCAATTTTACCAACTTGATTTACAAAAATTTGACTATGTTCGAAATTCCTAAATTTAAAATCTTTAGTTAAATAGTAACTTTTATCTTCATTATTCTTTACATCCCAACCATCAACTTTTTTTAAATACTTGTGTATTTCGCTTGTATCAAACGGTGGAATATCTCCGTCACAAGCAACACAATTTTTTTTTGACAAGTCAGACATTATAAAATTTTACAATCAATTAATTACCTGTTTAAGCTTTTCCCTTTGAGGGTAATGACCGCTAATGGAGCGGGCAAAGGGGTTCGAACCCTCGACCTTCTCGTTGGCAACGAGACGCTCTACCACTGAGCTATGCCCGCAAAATATAAGTATAGTACACAGTTTGATATGTGGTCAACCATTATAAAATGTCACTATCGATAAACAAAAAATTTTTATATACTTTGCTAACATGAAAATCTATCCAGACATAATTCCAGTGTTTCCATTAAATGGCGTTATATATTTTCCAAAAACAAATTTGCCTTTAAACATTTTTGAACAAAGGTATCTAGATTTAGTTAATGACGCTTATGACAATGATAAATTAATGGGTATGGTTCAATCCAAAAAGGAAAATAATACTGTTTATAATGTCGGATGCTTAGGAAAAATAAGTGATTATCAAAAGAGTGAAGATGGAAGAATTTTTGTAAATTTAACTGGAATTACAAGATTTGAAATTTTAGATGAAAAAATTAACAATAAATTATATCGAGAGTTTAGAGTAAATTATAGAAATTTTAAAAATGATCTTATTGAGGAAGAGGGTAAAATTAGTTCATCGGAGTTAATGAAAAAAGCAAAAACATTTTTTAATAAGAACGGACTTTTGCTAAATTGGAATGAATTTGAAAAATTAAACCAAACACAAAAAATTAATACTTTATCTATGATTGCTCCGGTAACAAACGAAGAAAAACAAAAAATTCTTGAAGCAGTTACTTTGAAAGAAAAATTAAAAACTCTTGAACAAATAATCAATTTTTATCTACATGATGTAAATTTTAAAAGTCAAACTGTGCAATAATATTTAATTGGCAGTCTTATTCATTGAGTCAAAGAAGTCAGCATTATTCTTTGTATTTTTTAACTTTGATATTAAAAATTCGATTCCATCCATTGTTCCCATCGGGCTAATAATTCTTCTAAGAACATTCATTTTTGATAAATCATCTTTTTCAAACAAAAGTTCTTCCCTACGAGTACCTGATCTAGTTATATCCAACGCTGGATAAATTCTTTTATCAGCAACTTTTCTATCTAAAATTAATTCTGAATTTCCTGTTCCTTTAAATTCTTCAAAAATAACTTCATCCATTCTACTTCCTGTGTCTACTAAAGCTGTTGATATAATTGTTAAAGAACCGCCTTCTTCTATATTACGAGCTGCCCCAAAAAATCTTTTAGGCCGCTGTAATGCATTTGCATCTACACCACCTGTTAAAACTTTTCCTGAACTTGGTATGACGGCATTATAAGCGCGCCCTAACCTAGTTATCGAGTCCAGTAAAATTACTACATCTTTTTTGTGTTCTACTAATCGTTTTGCTTTTTCTATAACCATTTCAGCAACAGCAACGTGTCTTGATGCAGGTTCGTCAAATGTTGATGCAACAACCTCTCCTTTTACAGATCTTTGCATGTCGGTTACTTCTTCTGGTCTTTCATCTATTAGTAAAACCATTAAGTAACATTCTGGGTGATTTGCCGTTATTGATTGCGCTATGTTTTGTAGAATTATTGTTTTTCCTGCTCTTGGTGGTGATACTATTAATGATCTTTGTCCTTTTCCAATTGGACTAACCAAGTCAATTAATCTAGCAGTGTTGTCAGGTTTTTTTTCAATTTTCGTTGTTTCTACCTCTAACTTAATTCTTTCATTGGGATAAAGGGGAGTTAAATTATCAAATGCAATTTTATTTTTTCCTTGCTCAGGATTATCAAAATTAATTTTGTTTACCTTTAAAAGAGCAAAATATCTTTCTGCATCTTTTGGGCCCCTTATTTCTCCCTCTACTGAGTCACCTGTTCTTAAACCAAATCTTCTTATTTGACTTGGGCTTACGTAGATATCATCTGGACCAGGCAGATAATTTGACTCTATTGCCCGGAGAAAACCAAAGCCGTCTTGTAAAACCTCCAAGACCCCGGTAGCCGTTATTTGCTCATTTTTTTCGGCTAATTTTTTTAAAATAGCAAAAAGTATTTCTTGCTTTCTTAAAGTACTTGGGTTTTCAATACCAAGTTTTTCAGCTTCACTAATAAGCTCTGCAGGTTTTTTTAACTTTAATTCTTGTAAATTCATGTGATTGTTTTTTAAGGGAAGTATTAAAAATATATGTCTTTTTAAAAAAAATACAACCCCCTTTTATTGAGGTTTAAATATAACAACAAATATCACCACAATTAGTATAATTGTCGGTATTTCGTTGTATATCCTGAAGAATTTTGAGGTTTTTTGATTATTATTAATCGCAAAATCATTTAAATATTTTCCCAGAGTAAAGTGATAATAAGTTAAAATTATAACTGCAACAAACTTTATTTGCATCCAAAGTTCTGAAAAAATTGAAAAACCAAGAGTATGTATTAACAGGACTCCAAATAACCAAGATAGCAACATAGCGGGCATCATAATGTAATTATATAATTTCCTCTCCATGGTTTTAAAAACATTTTTTTGAGATTCATGATTGGCCTCAGTGTGGTATACAAAAATACGTGGTAGATATAAAAGTCCAGCCATCCAAGATATTACTGCAATTAAATGTAAAGATTTAAAGAAAAGATAAAGATTCATTTTTAAAGATATTTTTTTACCAAATTTTCAAATAAATTAATATGATCAGAATTATCATTTAAACATGGTATTAAATCAAATTTATCTCCACCATTTTTTAGAAAGCTTTCTCTTCCTAGAATATCTATTTCCTCCAAAGTTTCCACGCAATCTGCTGCAAATCCTGGGCAAATAACTAATAGTTTTTTTACTCCTTTACTTGGTAAACTTTCTAATGTTTTATCTGTGTATGGTGTTAACCACTCTTGCGGACCAAATCGAGATTGGAACGTTGTCTGGATTTCAATTTTAGAAAATCTTTCTTTTATTAATCGAGTTGTTTTTTGACAATAACAATAATATGGATCACCTTTATCAAAATACTTTTTAGGTATTCCGTGGTAAGAAGCGATAATTAAATCTGGTTTCCAGTTAATATTTTGTATTTTCGTTTCTATGCTTTTTATTAAACTGCTTATGTATAAAGGTTCGCTCTCATAGTGAGGGATAATTTGAAGGCTTGGCTGCCATCTCATACCCATTAATGTTCGATATAATTCATCACAAACTGTAGCGGTAGTAGCCGCTGCATATTGAGGATATAAAGGTAGGACAATTATATTTTCGCAACCCTCATCTTTAAGTTTATAAAGTTTAGATTTAATGCTTGGATTTCCATATCGCATTGCAAATTCGACGATAATTTTATCGGTACCAATTTTTTGATTTAACTTTTCAGCTTGATTTCTAGTATAGTGACGTAAAGGAGATTCGTTTGGCCCCTTTAACCAAATTTTTTTATATGCATGAGCTGTTTTTGAGGGCCTAAAAGTCAAAATAAATAAGTTTAAAATTATTTTCCAGAGAAAAGGATTAACTTCTATTACTCTTCTATCCGAAAGAAACTCTTTAAGGTACTTTCTCACATCAAACCAACCGGTTGAGTCTGGGGTTCCAAGATTAACCAGCAAAACTCCTGTTTTACCAAATTTTATATCTGGGTGATCATTTTTCATTGTTTATATTTATTAATGTAATTGATAATATCCTTGATTGGCAAACCCATAATTGAGTCGAGATTGCCTTTTATATACTCAAATAATTCTAAACCATCAGCTTCTACTTGATAAACACCATACGCCAACAAAGTTTTAGTTTCAATTTTAGCAAGATATTTAGATAATTCAGATTTATTAAAATTTTTCATCTTTAATTCGGATGTGTCTGAATGATTCCAAATCATTGCTCCATTTTTAGAAATACAGACTGAGCTTATAAGATAGTGCTTAGAATTATTTAATTTTTGAAGAATTTTTAATGCTTCATCTCTTGAGTTTGGTTTATTAATCAATTCATTATTTAAGGAAATCACACTGTCTGCCCCAAGGACTAGCCTGTCAGGATTTTTGTTTCCTACTTGAATTGATTTTATTTCAGCGAGATTTTTAGAAATTTCTAACGGATTGGCTCCCTCTGCTAAAAGTGACTCCTTAATTTCGTCCTCATCCACGTTGGAGGCTATAACTTCATGGTCTATTTTGTATTTATCTAAAATAATTTTTCTTACACCGCTTTTAGAGGCTAGGATAATTTTCATTTATTTTTTTTTATTTCAATTATTTTTAAAATTGAAGCAGCTGTTTCTTCAACAGATCTCCTAGTTACATCAATAACAGGCCAATTATTTCTTTTAAAAAGTTTTTTTGAATTTTCTACTTCATCTTTTATAAATTTTAAATCTGTATATTCTTTCAAATTATTATCTTTCATGATTGCCACCCTGTTTCGCCGTATATCAGCAAGTCTTTCAGGGTCTGCAATTAATCCTATTATACAGGAATTCTTGTTTGTCACTAAACCATCTGGAATTTTTTGATCTAAAACTAATGGCACATTAACAGTTTTATAACCTCTGTTAGCTAGATATATCGAAGTGGGTGTTTTGCTGGTTCTGCTAACACCTAGTAGAACAACATCGGCATTATTTATATCATCTACTTTTTTTCCATCATCATGGGTCATTGTAAATTGGATTGCTTCTATCCTTTTATAGTAGTCTTCGTCTAGAACATGTTGTGCGCTTGGTTTGTGAATTGCTCTTTGATTAAGTAATTTAGAGAAACTTAAAATTAAATTACCCAATATACCAAAGCAGGGTACATTATTTTCCTCACTCTTGTTCGAAATATATTTAGCTAATTTAGTTTCAACAATTGTATAAAGTATTAAACCATTTTGTATTTGGTTGCATTCTTTTATGATTTTATCTATTTGTTGTTCTGTTCTTACAAAAGCAAATTCTTTTTTTTCATACTCAAAATTTGCAAATTGTGATTTTAAGGATAAAAAAATCCTGTCTAGTGTTTCACCCGTTGAATCAGACACAAGATATACATTGTATTTTTCGTTCATAAGTTTGTTAGTAAATAATTAATAAAATAATGTTTTTCCTTTTTAATTGTTTTTAAAAAAAACAGTCAACAACAGTTAACAAATGATTAACAATTTATTCTATGTTGATAATATTGTTTTATAGGTGTTTATAAAATGAATAAAGCCTTCAAAATACATAAAATATAAAGGAGTTATTAACTTCTGTATGTATAAAAACTGTATAATTAGTTATATAACAAACTAACAGGACCTATTACATTAACTATACTTATATAATTTTATTATTTAATGAGTAATCTTAAAAAAATTCTAATTTATAAAAAAAATTGTAAATCAGTATGGTTTATGAGACAAGCAGGTCGTTACCTGCCTGAATTTCGAAAAATTAGAAAAAATAATCCTAACTTTATTGAGCTTTGTTTGAATAGTGAATTAAGTTCAGAAATTACTTTACAACCAATAGAAAGATTTAATCTTGATTCAGCTATTATATTTTCAGATATATTAATGGTTCCCTTTGCTCTTGGTCAAAAAGTTGAATTTATTCAAGGTTACGGTCCTATTTTAAGTAACTTTAATTTAGAAATGTTCTTAAATAATGATAAAATTACATTTTCAGAGAAATTACACCCAGTTTACAAGGCGATAGAGATAACAAGAAAAAAACTAGATAAAAAAAAATCTTTGATATCTTTTGTAGGAGCACCTTGGACACTATTAATTTATATGCTTGGTATTAAAAATAAAAAAAATCAAATAAACTATAAAAAAATTAAATCTAATGAATTTGAAATTAATTTAATATTAGACAAATTAAATGAATATTTATGTATTCACATAGAAAATCAAATTAACGCAGGAGCTGATGTTGTTCAAATTTTTGACTCTTGGGCTGGTTTATTATCAGAAAAAGACTTACCTAATTATTGTTACATACCAAATTTTAAAATTGTTGAATTTTGTAAAAAGAAAAGTATACCAATTATTTGCTTTCCAAAGGGCCTTCATACAAACTATAAAGAATTTAACAATATTGTGAAACCTGATGGGTTAAGTTTAGATTATGAAATAGACCCTCTCTGGGCTAAACAAAATTTAAATAACGTTATATTGCAAGGAGGCCTAGATCCAAAAACTTTATTTTTATCAGATGATAAAATTAAGAAATGTGCCGCTAAGTACTTGAACGCCTTTAAAGATATTCCTTATATATTTAATTTAGGGCATGGCTTGCTCCCAGAGACAGACCCAGATAAACTTGATAGACTTATAAAATTTTATAGGAACTATAAATAATGAAAAAACAGTTTGGCATAATTGGTAATCCAATTAGACACTCATTATCGCCATTATTACATAATTATTGGTTTAAAAAATACAATTTAGAGGCAAATTATTCGATAATAGATGTTGAGGAAAATGATTTAATCAAAGTTGTAGAAAAAGTTAGAAATAAATCTTTAAGCGGTATTAATGTAACTTTGCCTTACAAAAAAAAAATCATAAACCATATCGATAAAATTGTTAACGACGCCAAAGCTACAAGTTCAGTAAATACTTTACTTTTTGAAGGCAACTCAAAAGTTATAGGAGAAAATACCGATGTGTATGGTTTACAGGCAGCATATTTAAAGGAAATTGATGGCACAATAAACAAGAAGGCTTTGATAATTGGTGCAGGAGGTGTATCTCCATCAGTAATACTATCCCTTCAAAAATCAGGAATTAAACATATTTCAATAATTAATAGAACAAAAGAAAAGTGTTTATTTTTAAAAAAATTATTTAACTTTTTAAACATTTTACAATGGGAGAATCTTCAATCCGAAATTGGCAACTATGACATTATTATAAATGCAACGAGTCTAGGCTTAAAAAATGGAGAAGATTTTAATTTTAATTTTAGCAAATGTAAAAATGATGCGACCTATATAGACACAATTTATAATCCATTAAAAACTAAAACATTCAAATTTCTTGAGGATAAAGGTGTTAAGGTTTTTAATGGTCTTGATATGTTTATTTATCAAGGTCAAAAATCGTTTTATTTATGGAATAAAATTAACCCTGAAATAGATGATGATCTAATTAATTTATTACTGTCTAAACTAAAATGATTAAAATTGGTATCACAGGCTCTATTGCTTCTGGAAAAACCACCGCAAGTAAAATTTTATCTCGTAATAGAGGTCCCCTATTCAACGCGGATAAAGAAGTTAAAAAGTTTTATAAGAAAAATGATTTTAAAAAATTGTTAATGAAAGAATTTAATATTAAAAAAAAAGTAGATTTAAGAAAATCATTAAAAAATAAAATTATAAAAAGTAAGAAAAACCTTAAAAAATTAGAAAAAATAATTCATCCCAGGATTAGAGAAGAAATGAAAAAATTTATAAACTTACATAAGAAAAAAGATAAAACTTTTTATGAGATTCCGTTATTGATCGAAAGTAAATTGTCTAAATACTTTGATATAATAATTTTCATAAAAGCAAAAAAAAAAATTAGAAAAAAAAGATTTAAAAAAAAAGGAGGCGACAGTAAATTATTTGATATTTTAAATAACAAGCAATTTTCTGATAAAAAAAAATCTAAGCTTTCAGATCATGTGGTTGTGAATGAAAAAAATTTAGGGATTTTAAAAAAAAACTTATTGGATATAATTAAACTTTATGAATGAAATATTTTTAGACACTGAGACAACAGGACTGTCTTTTCGCGACGGTCATAAAATAGTTGAGATAGCCTGTATTGAAACTAAGGATTTGATTCCGACAGGCAACATTTTCCATAAATTAATAAACCCTAAAAGAAGCATGCCAGATGCCGCGTTTAAGGTTCATGGTTTTTCTGAAAATTTTTTAAAAGATAAAGAAACCTTCCAACAAATAGCGGATGAATTTATAAGTTTTATCAGTGGAAAAAAAATTATTATACATAACGCACCTTTTGATTTGGGTTTTTTGGATGGTGAGCTTAATGAAATTAAGAAAGATAAGGTTCAAAAAAAACATGTTATTGACTCTTTAGAAGTTGCTAGGAATAAATTTCCAGGAACATCAAATTCTTTAGATGCATTATGCCGAAAATTTAATATAGATATATCTCGAAGAGGTAAGCATAACGCATTACTAGATTGTGAATTGCTAAGGGAAGTTTATATTAATTTACTAGATGTTAAAGAGCCAAAATTTAATCTAACAAATGTTAATATGAGTCATAATATTTTAGCTGTAAAAGATTATAATAAAAAAGTTGTAAAAATTTCAGAAGAGGATATTAAAAAACACAAAAATTTTTTAAAAAGCGAATTAAAAAAAAATTTTTACTGAACTTTTCTAAGTTTATATAATTTTTCAAAATCAATATTTTTATTAATTTTTATCTCTTTGAATCCAGAATTTTCAAATAAAAAAACAAATATTTGCCTTAGTTCAGAATAAATTTTTGTAGGCACTTCTATCAGTACTATTTTTTCTATTTCTTCTTTATCAACTTTATTACCAGTCAACTCAATAATTGCTGTATAAACAATTTTAGTATCAATTTTTTCAAAATTATCTTTAATTGGAGCTAAAGCAAGCGTTGTATGAATTTCTATAATATTTTGTTTTATTTGTGAACTCTTAATGTCAACATTTATTCTGTAATTAGAAATATCTTTAGACAGTAAAAAAAAAGTTTCAGGTTTAGGAATATTAAAATTTAGTTCTTTAATGTATTTACCTATTATTTTATAACTCATTTTTTTTATCTACTATTTCGCCATCTATAGTATTATTTTTATTACTACTTTTAGTCTTTTCATTTTTTTTTAATGCAATACTAAATATGATCTTTCTTGTAAAAGGTATTAAGAGTACAAATCCAATAAGATCTGTAAAAAAACCTGGTATAATTAATAGTAAGGCGCTTATTGCAATTGAAGCCCCTGATAATATTTCATAAACAGGCAGTTTATTTTGATAAAGATTAATCATGCCCGACTTAAGTGTTTTTATTCCCTGTATTTTAGCAAAATATACTCCAATTATTGCAGTTAAAAAAATGAGAGCAATAGTATTAAAAGCACCAATTTTACCACCTATCTTAATCATAAAAAAAATCTCTATTGCCGGTAAGCCTATAAAGAGTAGAAAAAATGAGTTCATTTGTCAGATACAAAAATATATGATTAATGTATAATTATCAAACTATGAGTAACAGTTTTGGCTATATAGACATAATTTTACTAGGTATGATCGCAGGATTTATTATTTTGCGGTTAAGAAGTATTCTAGGAAGGAAAACAGGTCATGAGTCCAAAGTATCTCCAAGTTTTGCTGAGAAGAAATTTAGCATTCCTAAAAATGATGTAAAGTCAATCAAGCAGGATCATAAAACCCTGGAAGGAAAAGATAAAAAAGAATTTTTAAAAGGTGCAGAAATTGCCTATGAAACAATTCTTACATCTTTTGCTGTTGGTGATTTAAAAAAACTAAAGAGTCTTTTAACAGCAACAATGAATAGCAATTTTTCTGGAGCCATCGAGGCAAGAAATAAAGACAAAATTAAATCAGAATTTACTTTTATAGGTATTAAAGAATCATCCGTTGAAAAATATGAAAAAGTTAAAGATGATTTGTCCGCTACAGTTAAATTTGTAGCTGAAGTAATTTCTGTGAAAAAACAACAAAATAAAATTATTGAAGGAAATCCGGATAAGATTAAGTTTGTTACAGATATTTGGAGATTTACAAGAAATATAAATAATAAAAGTCCTAATTGGTACTTAGCTGAAATTATAAGCAAGTGATAAAAAAAAAAATTCTCTCGCTAGAAGATAAAGAAGCTTGGGAAAATTTTACTAATCATCCCTCAGATATTTATGATAAAGAACAAGAAGATAAAAAAGAAATCTTTAAAAAAAATAGGTTAAAGTTTGATTTGCATGGTTTCACATTGGAAGGTGCAAATGAAAAGGTTAAAAAAATTTTATTATCAGGTGTAAATAATAAATACCGTGAAATACTTTTAATTACTGGAAAAGGACTACATTCTAATATCGATCATGATGCATATGTGTCAAAAGATCTTAGTAAATTAAAATTTTCAGTTCCTGAATTTATCAAAAATAATGATGAACTTAATAAACATGTTATTTCAATTTCCGAAGCATCAATAGAAGATGGCGGTGCAGGAGCAATTCTAATTAAATTAAAAAATTTATAAAATAAATTTGGATAGATCGGTATCTTTAACTAAGTTACCTAGATTATCTTGCACATATTTTTCATCGACTGTTATAGTTTCACCAGATCTATCGGTAGCGTTAAAGCTTATATCATCTAAAACTTTTTCTATAATGGTATGTAGTCTTCTTGCCCCTATATTCTCCACCGATGAATTAACTTCTGCTGAGATTTTTGCAAGCTTGTCAATACCGTCGCTTGTAAACTCTAAGTTAACATTTTCTGTCTTTAATAATTCCTTGTATTGTTTAATCAAACTATTGTCAGGTTCTTTAAGTATCCTTACAAAATCCTCTTCTTTAAGGGCATTCAATTCTACTCTTATAGGCAATCTGCCTTGCAGTTCTGGCAAAAGATCTGATGGTTTTGCTAACTGAAAAGCACCAGAGGCTATAAATAAAATATGATCAGTTTTAATAGGACCATGTTTAGTGCTCACTGTTGTTCCTTCAATAAGTGGAAGTAAATCCCTTTGTACGCCCTCTCTTGAAACATCGCCACCTACCCTGTCACTTCTTGCTGAGACTTTATCTATCTCATCTAAAAAAACTATTCCATTTTCTTCCGTAGTTTTTTTTGCTTCTTTAATAATTTTATCTTCCTCAATCATTTTATCTGACTCTTGAGTTACTAGAATGTCATGAGACTCTTTTACAGTCATTTTCTTTTTTTTACCTTTTTTATTTCCCATGGATTTTCCAAGAATATCACCTAGATTTACCATGCCAACATTCCCTCCTGGCATTCCCGGTATTTCAAAACTTTGCATTCCAGAAGTAATATTTTGTACTTCTATTTCAATTTCATTATTATCTAGGTCTCCACTTCTTAATCTTTTTCTAAAACTTTCTCTTGTAGCAACAGATGCTTTATTTCCAACTAATGAGTCTAAAACTTTTTCCTCAGCTCTAAGTTCTGCTTTTACCTTTACCTCTTTTCTTCTTCTTTCTTTTTCCATTGCGATCGCTATTTCTATTAAATCTCTAATAATTTGTTCAACATCCCTACCCACATAGCCGACCTCGGTGAATCTCGTGGCTTCAACTTTGATAAAAGGAGCCTCTGCTAATTTAGATAATCTTCTTGAGATTTCAGTTTTGCCAACTCCTGTTGGCCCAATCATAAGGATATTTTTTGGCAGCACTTCATCTTTCATTTCATCAGATAAAGCTTGTCTTCTCCACCTATTTCTCAAAGCTACCGCAACCGCTTTCTTAGCTTCTTTTTGTCCGATAACATATCTGTCTAACTCAGAAACAATTTCTCTTGGTGATAGTGCACTTACCTTCGAGCTGTCTTTTATTTTATTTTTTATCGTGTTTAGATTTGTTATTTTGTTTGTTTTAACCATTTCAAACTTTCTCAACTGTGACATTGTTATTTGTAAATACGCAAATATCAGAAGCAACTTTAATAGATTTCCTCGCTATTTCTTCGGCTTTCATATCGGTTTCTATTAAAACTTTTGCTGCTGCCAGTGCATAATTTCCACCTGAGCCAATACCTATAATTCCATCTTCTGGCTCTAAAACATCTCCAGTTCCTGAAATAATAAAGCTGTGAGTTTTATCCGCAACTGCCATCAGTGCTTCCAATCTCCTTAAAAATTTGTCACTTCTCCAATCCTTAGCCAGCTCAACAGCGGCTCTTTGTAAATTTCCCGCGTGTTTCTCTAGTTTTGCTTCCAGTCTTTCAAATAACGTTAATGCATCTGCTGTTGATCCTGCAAATCCAGCTATCACTCCTCTACTGTCTATTTTTCGAACTTTCTTAGCTTTACTTTTTAAAACAGTGTTGCCAAGGCTTACTTGTCCATCACCCGCTACAACCGTCTCACCATTTTTCCTAAGTAAAACAATTGTTGTGCCATGCCATTTTTCAGCTGTATTCATATCATTATATGTGGAGATTAAATCTATTTCTTCAATAGCGGAATCTGATTTATTGATAAAATGGCTAATTGTATATATATCAATTACTAATTCTCTTTAGACTATGAAAAGAAAAGCAAAAATATCTAGAAAAACTAAAGAAACCAGTATTTCAGTTTCTGTAGATTTAGACGGAAAAGGTAAATACAAAATTAAAACTGGCATTGGTTTCCTTGATCACATGTTAGAGCAATTATCTAAACATTCCTTGATAGACTTAGAAGTTAATGCAAAAGGTGACACACATATCGATCTTCATCACACTACAGAGGACACAGGTATAGCCATAGGTGAAGCAATTAAAAAAGCCGCTGGGAATCGAAAGGGAATTAAAAGATATGCCTCTACAATGATACCCATGGATGAAACATTGAGTAGAGTTTCTATAGATGTATCAAATCGACCTTATTTAATATGGAAGGTTGACTTAAAAGTTGAAAAATTAGGTGAGATGGATACAGAACTTTTTAAAGAGTGGTTTCAAGCTTTTTCACAGGCAGCAGGAGTTACATTACACGTAGAAAATATATATGGAGAGAACAGTCACCATAAAATTGAGTCTTGCTATAAAGGTTTAGCAAGATCTTTAAAAGATGCACTGACTATTGATAAACGAATTAAAAATTCAGTTCCATCTACTAAAGGTACACTTTAAAATATAAATGTTACTAACAGTCGTTGATTATGGGGTTGGCAATTTGAGATCTATTGCTAAATCTATTGAACAAGCTAATTCTGATAACAACTTAAATTACTCTGTCAAAGTAAGCTCAGACATAAATGATGTAAAAAAATCTGATAAGATTGTTTTACCAGGACAGGGCTCTTTT
>Ga0233444_10002995_pt1 | contig 17150 bp, 15 predicted proteins | sample SI_124_October20_6_FD_182792 | JGI IMG/M metagenome (GOLD analysis project Ga0233444, IMG submission 182792) | Seawater microbial communities from Saanich Inlet, British Columbia, Canada - SI_124_October2016_10_MG | ecosystem: Environmental > Aquatic > Marine > Inlet | place: Canada: British...
TTACTTTTTATGTCAGCTGGAATATTTTCATTTTTCATCTTTCAAATAATATTTACATTATGAAAAATAGCTATTCAAATATATTTACTTTTAACAAAAAAATTCTTAATAAAACTATTAAAAATTTAAATAATGGTAGTGTGGCTGGATTACCCACAGAAACAGTTTATGGTTTGGGTGGAAATGCCTACTCTAAGATTGCAATTCAAAAAATATATAAATTGAAAGGAAGACCATCATCAAACCCATTAATTATACATTATCATAATTTTAAAGACACATTGAATGATATTGAAATTAATGAAAATTTTATAAAACTATACAAATTTTTTTGCCCAGGCCCAATTACATTTATTTTAAAAAAAAAATATAATTCAAAAATACATTCTCTTGCTTCTGCTAAATTAAATACAGTTGCCGTAAGATTTCCAAAACATAAAATTATAAGAACTGTATTAAAAGAAATTGATTTCCCTTTGGCAATGCCTAGTGCTAATAAATCTACAAAAGTAAGCCCAGTAAAAGCAAAAGATGTCTTTGATGAATTTCAAAAAAAAGTTCAACTAATCATAGATGGCGGTAAGTGTAAAATTGGAATTGAGTCAACTGTGATTGATTTAACTGGTTTTCCTAAAATTTTACGACCTGGAATTATAAGTAAGAATACAATTGAAAAAGTATTAAAGAAAAAAATTAAAAATAATATTAAAGGTAAAAAAATCAAATCGCCGGGAATGATGAAAAAACATTATTCACCTGGAATACCTGTTTTAATAAATCAAAAAAAATATGATGGAAAAAGTGCTTTTATATATTTAGGAAATAAGTATAAAAACAAAAAAAATTTTTATAGTTTAAGTAGAAATCTAAATTTGGATGAAGCTGCCTCAAATTTATATAAAATTTTCAGGCTAATAAAAATAAAAGGTTACAAAAAAATTCAAATTAGCAAGATTCCTAACCTTGGATCTGGAATAGCTATTAACGATAGGATACAACGGGCATCAAAATCTTAAATGAAATTAGAAGTTAAAAATCTTGTAAAAAAATTTAAATCTAACATTGCTGTAAATAATATTAGCTTGCAGATTGAAAAAAATAATACATTGGGTCTTCTTGGTCCAAATGGATGTGGTAAAACTACCTCTATTGGTATGATGCTTGGTTTAATAACGCCTACTAGTGGTGAAATCTTTATAGACGGTATTAAACTTAATTCACAAAATAGAATTAATCTATTAAGTTTAATGAACTTTGCTTCACCTTATGTTGAATTACCAAAAAAACTTACCGTACGACAAAATCTTGAAGTTTATGCTAGATTATATGGTGTTATTAACAAAGTTGAGAGAATTGAAGAATTGGTTGAAGATCTTAATTTAAGTAAATTTTTGGATAAAAATACAGGAGAGCTATCATCAGGGCAGAAAAATAGAGTTTCACTAGCTAAGTCCTTAATTAATAAACCTAAATTACTTTTTTTAGACGAACCGACTGCTAGTTTAGATCCAGATGTTGGAGATTTTGTAAGAGAATATTTAGAAAAATATAAAAACAAAAATGAATTAACTATGTTGTTGGCTTCTCATAATATGAAAGAAGTAGAAAGATTGTGTAGTAAAATTATAATGATGAAACAAGGAAAGATTGTAGATAAAGGAACATGTGAAGAATTAATAAATAAACATGGAAGAAAAAATTTGGAAGATACTTTTTTGAAAATTGCTAGGAGTAATAATGAATTGGAGTAAAATTTACGCCCTTAGCCTAAGACATATTTATTTAATAAAAGGATCTTTTCCTAGAATTCTTGATTTAATTTATTGGCCTACAATACAAATTTTTCTTTGGGGGTTTATTTCTAAGTTTTTTACTTTAAATTCTACTTATTATGAAAATACCGTAGGTATAATTTTAAGTGCAGCTATTCTTTATGATTTTTTATTTAGGTCCAGCATCAGCTATAATATGATGTTTCTTGAAGAAATTTGGAGTAGAAATTTTACAAATCTTTTCATTGCGCCAATAAAAATTAGTGAAATTATTGCTGCATTAACTTTTACAGCAATTTTTAGAACTTTAATCGGTTTAGTTCCTGCCTCACTTTTAGCCATACCTTTATTTGGTGTTTCAATTTTAAAAATAGGTACTCCATTAATATTTCTTCTTGTATCTTTATATGTTTTTGGAGTTACATTAGGCCTTCTTGTAACTTCTGGTTTACTTAGATTTGGTCCCTCTTTTGAGAATATTGCATGGGCGAGTTTGTTTTTCTTGGCTCCACTTGGGTGCATTTATTACCCTATAGAGATTTTACCTGCATGGCTTCAAACGATCGCAAAGTTATTACCCCTGGTTCATCTATTCGAAGAAATGAGAAGTATATTGATAGATAATTTAGTTAACTATTATGCTGTGCTAAAAGCATGTATAATTTCATTTATGTATTTTATTATAGGTATAATTGTATTCTATTGGTCCTATAATGGAGCAAAATTACGTGGCACTCTATTAAACATGGGGGAATAATTGCATAAATTTATTGAAAAAATTAAAAAATTTGAAACTAAACCATTCATAGTAAATAACTTTTTTAATAATGAAGAAATTGAACTATTGCAAAAACTTTACGGTGAGCTTCCAGTTGAAATTGATAACAAAAGACAAAAAATATTAAAAAAAAAGTGGTCTATTAATTTTAATACAGAATTACAGAAAAAATATACTCAAAAATTAAAAGAAATTATAGGAAGTTATGAAATGGATAATCCTGAAACTAAGGAAGGGTTGAAAAGTTTAGGCTTGTTTCAAGAAAGCTACATGCCTGTAACGCTGCATGTCGATACTGGATTTGATTTTGAAAAAATAATTTACAAACAGACATTGCTACCTTTGTCTTCTACAGGTGAAACTATAATTTTTAAAAATCGATTTTATGGATGTTCAACGACTTTTTCCATTGATCCAAAAGAACTCTCTGCTAAAGGCTATAATAAAAGATCTTCAGAACATTTAGGCTTATATGGTGATCAAGAATTTGATAAAAAAACTCATATTAATTATTTGGCCCATGAAGATATAAATAACCTTAGAGGGTTAGAGGTTGAATTAATATTTAAATGGAAAGTTGGTGACTTACTTGTCTTTGATAGATCTCATTTACATTGTTCTTCAAGCAATATTGATAAAAAAAAACTTGGTTTTACTAGTTCAACTAAAAAAATATGAAATTGATTGATTGTTTTATGTATTTTGATGAAGATTTAGTCTTAGACATAAGACTTAATACTTTAAAAGATAAAGTAGATAAATTTATAATCACAGAAGCAACAAAAAATCATGCAGGGGAAAATAAGAAATTAAATTTTAAGATAGATAATTTTTCAAAGTTTCGTGATAAAATTCGTTACATTGTCGTTGATGATTTACCAATAAATGTAAAGTCACCAAAAAAAAGTTGGCATGAAAACCATGCTCGTGATCAATTTCAAAGAAATGCTATAGAAAGAGGATATAAGGATTTTAATGATGAAGATTTAATAATGATATCAGATATTGATGAAATACCAGATCCTAAAAAATTAGTTGAGTTTAATCTTAAAAATAAATTTGCATGTTTTTTACAAAAAAACTTTCAATCTAAAATAAACTTATTAAATATAACTAATGAAGATTGGCCTGGTACAAAAATTTGTCAAAAGAAATATTTAAAATCCCCTCAGTGGCTAAGAAATATTAAAACTAAAAGAAAACCTGTTTGGAAAATTTTTAGTAAAAAAATTCAAATAATTAATAATGGAGGTTGGCATTTCAGCTTTTTAAAAGATCCAGACTCTATCAGGAATAAGATTATTTCATATTCACATCAAGAATATAATACAAAAGAATTTACAAATACTGATTCAATAAAAAAAAAGATTTCTCAAGGAGAAGATTTGTTTCAAAGAAAAATTAAATATAAAAAAATTGAAATAGATGATTCTTTTCCAGAATATATATATAAAAATAAGCAAAGGTTCAAAGATTGGATTTTATAAATATGGTGCGCCGGATAGGAGTCGAACCCATAACCTCCGGAGCCGAAATCCGGCGCTCTATCCAGTTGAAGCTACCGGCGCAATATGAATAATCTAAATTAATTTATGGATAATACAATTAAATTTTCTGTTGACTCAAAGAATAATGGAAAAAGATTAGATGTTTTTTTGTCAGATAATATAGGTCAATTTACTAGATCATTTTTAAATAAATTAATTAAAAAAAAACAAGTTAGTTTGAATAACAGGATTACTCAATCATCGTCAACTAAAGTAAAATATAAAGACCTAATTATAGTCAATATTGTTGAAAAAAATACAAAAGATATTATTCCAAGAAAAATTAATTTAGATGTAATTTATGAAGATAAAAGCATTTTAGTAATTAACAAACCCAAAGGTATGGTTGTTCATCCTGGTGCTGGTAATCATGACAATACTCTAGTAAATGCCTTGTTATATAAATATAAAAAAAATTTATCTGATATAAATGGAAGACTTAGACCAGGAATAGTGCATAGAATTGATAAAGAAACTAGTGGTCTACTTGTAATTGCAAAAAACAATTTAGCGCACGCAAACTTGGGTGATCAATTCAGCAAGCACACTATAGAGAGAAAATATCTTTGCCTTGCTTGGGGAGTTGTAAGGCCTCTAAATGGTAAAATTAGCACTTTAATAACAAGGGATAAAAAAAATCGACAACTGATGACAGTGAGCGATGTAAACGGAAAAAAAGCAATAACGAATTATAAAACTATAAACATTTTTAATATAAAAGATATTCCAAAAATAAGTTTGATTGAATGTAAATTAGAAACCGGAAGAACTCATCAAATTAGAGTTCATTTAAAATATAAAGGAACTTCTTTGCTGGGGGACAAACAATATGGAAAAAAAAATATTAAGTTCAAAAAAATTAATAATGAATTTTTTATGAAATTAAATGAATTATCTGGTCAGGCTTTACATGCAAAAACATTAGGATTTAGTCATCCAGTTACAAAAAAATGGATGAGTTTTAATACAGATTTACCAGATGGGTTTAAAAAGATATTGAATTTGCTTAAAAATTTAAGCAGTTGAAACATTTAATTTCATATATAAATTAATAATTATGAGTAAAAAAAATCAAATAACTAATTTACCAACTCCTTCTGTTGGGGGTTTATCCCTTTATTTAACTCAAATTAAAAAGTTTCCAATGCTCGATGCGGAGGAAGAATATATGTTGGCAAAAAACTGGAGAGAAAATGGGAATTTAAAAGCTGCTCATAAATTAGTTACTAGCCACTTAAGATTAGTTGCTAAAATTGCAATGGGATATCGTGGCTATGGTCTTCCTGTCAATGAATTAATTTCGGAAGGAAATTTGGGATTAATGCAAGCAGTTAAGAAATTTGATCCTGAAAAAGGATTTAGGCTTGCAACATACGCAATGTGGTGGATTAAAGCAGCTATTCAAGAGTATGTTTTGAGATCTTGGAGTTTAGTAAAAATGGGAACTACTACTGCCCAAAAAAAACTTTTTTTTAACTTAAAAAAACTAAAAAATCAAATTGCGCCAGGTCAAGATGGTGATTTAAAAGATGAACAAGTTAGTGAAATTTCAAAACGATTAGATGTGGAGTCTTATGAGGTTGTTAATATGAATAGAAGAATGATGGGGCAAGAAAAATCATTGAATGATCCAATTAAAAGTGGTGAAACAGATGAATGGCAAGATTGGCTGGTTGATGATAGCTTAGATCAAGAATTAATTTTTTCTCAAAAACAAGAGTATGATGACAAAAAAGAATTATTAAACAGTTCAATGAAAATATTAAATGAAAGGGAGAAAGAAATTATTTTTGCTAGAAGACTTTCAGAAGAACCAAAAACTCTAGAAGATTTAAGTAAAAAGTACAAAATTAGTCGAGAAAGAATTAGACAAATAGAAACTAAAGCTTTCGAAAAATTACAAAAATCTATGATCAATGCCAGTAAATCAAAAAACTTACTGTCTGCAAATTAAAATTAAGCTTTAAAAGGATCTTCTACTAATATTGTGTCTTCTCTCTCAGGACTTGTCGAAATACTTGATATTCTGGCATCAATAAAATCTTCCAATGCGTGAATATATCTTAATGCTTTATCCGGCAAATCTTTTAGGTTTCTTGTTCCTTGTGTCTTTGCTTTCCAGCCTGGAAAAGTTTTATAAATGGGTTTTATATTGAATTGATCTTCAGAGGCAGCTGGTAAATAATCTATTTTTTTCCCGTTTAATTCATACCCAACGCACATTTTAATTTCATCCAATTCATCTAATACATCTAGTTTTGTTAGAGCTATTCCGTTAATTCCTGAAATTTTAATAGTTTGTCTAACTAAAACTCCATCAAACCAACCACACCTTCTTTTTCTAGCTGTTACAGTTCCAAATTCCTTACCTCTTCTACCCAAGGTCTCGCCTATTTCATCATCTAATTCAGTTGGAAATGGTCCGCTTCCTACTCTGGTTGTGTAAGCTTTTGTTATACCTAAAACATAATTAATCTTATCAGGTCCTGAGCCTGAGCCAGTTGCTGCCATTGCCGGTACAGTATTAGAGGATGTTACATACGGGTAAGTCCCGTGATCTACATCTAAAAGAATTCCTTGGGCTCCCTCAAATAAAATTTTTTTTCTATCCTTAATGAACTGATCAAGTTTTAACCAAACAGGTTGTGCAAATTTCAAAATCTCGGGAGCTATTTTTAATAATTCATTTTTAAGCTTATCTTTCTCATATATTTTTTTATTTAAACCTTTTCTAATTGCATTATGATGTAATAAAACATTTTTTAGTCTATTGTCTAAGTTGCTCTCTGATCTTAAATCCATAACTCTGATTGATCTTCTGCCTACTTTATCTTCATAACAAGGGCCAATACCCCTTCTAGTGGTTCCAATTTTTCCTTTACCAGCTGCATCTTCTCTTATCTCATCCATTTCTTGGTGAAATGGTAAAATAAGTGATGCAGACTCAGAGATCATAAAGTTTTCAGGAGTTACATTTACGCCTTGTTTTTTTATTTCTTCTATTTCATTTAAAAGAGCCCAAGGATCAATAACAACTCCATTTCCTAAAATTGAAATTTTTCCTTTTCTAACAATTCCTGATGGCAATAACCTTAATTTAAATACTTTTTTATCAATAACTAAAGTGTGTCCAGCGTTATGGCCTCCTTGAAAACGAACAACAATATCGGCCTCACTTGAAAGCCAATCAACTATTTTTCCTTTTCCTTCGTCTCCCCACTGCGAACCCACTACAACTACATTTTTCATTATTTAAATTTTTTAATTAGGTTAATCGAATTTAAGTGATTAATTGGTCCATTTCCTTTTCCTAATTTAAGATTTGATTTAATTGCTTCATTAACATATTTAATTCCAAGCTCACAAGATTTAATCAAATCTTTTCCACATGATAAATACGTTGCTATTGCAGAAGATAATGTGCACCCAGTTCCGTGAGTGTTTTTTGAGCTGTATTTTTTGCTTTTAAACACCTTAATAATTTTTTTATTTAATAGGATATCATACATTTTTTTTGATTTTAAATGTCCGCCTTTTACTAAAACATTTTTAGCACCTAAGCTGATTAAGATTTTTCCGGCTTTTATCATGTCTTTAGTAGAGTTGATTTTTGTTTTAGTCAAAATTTCTGCCTCTTGAATATTTGGTGTTATTAATAAAATATTTTTCATTAATCTATTTTTTAATAGAGTAATTGCAGCGTTATTAATAAGTTTAGTGCCACCTTTAGCAACCATAACGGGATCAAGAACAATTTTTTTAATTTTAATTTTATTTAAAGATTTAATTACTGCTTGAATTACTTGTCTTGAGTGTAACATTCCTATTTTTATTGAGTCAGGTCTAATGTCTTTAGCTGAAAAAACTATTTGACCAGATATTTCTTTTGGTTTTATCGGCACTATTGACTTCACTCCAGTAGTGTTTTGAGTGGTAACCGCAGTAACAGCAGTCATAGCGTAACTTCCAAGCGATGTAACAGTTTTTATATCTGCTTGGATACCGGCACCACCTGAAGAGTCGGAACCAGCAATAATTAGAACTTTTGATTTAGGTCTCACGTTTTAATGAATTGTTTTTTTAATTATATTAATACACCTATTTATTAATGAAAGATTGAATGACTCGCACATTATTCTAATTTTAGATTCTGTTCCTGAAGGTCTTACTAATAGTCTTCCCCTGTTTTTTATTAATTTATTTGCTACTTTAATAGCTTTTTTACACTTAGAAGAGTAGATAATTTTTTTATCTTTAACTTTAATATTTAAAAGTTTTTGAGGCACTGATCTATAAACTTTAAACATTTCACTAGCTAGCTTTCCTTTTCTTAAAGCAAACAGTGTTTCTAGAGCAACCAGCAAACCATCTCCTGTAGTGGCAAATTTACCTAAAATAATGTGACCTGATTGTTCCCCGCCAAGATTATAGCTATATTTTTTCATCATTTCTTTTACATATCTATCACCAACATTTGACCTTTTAAAATTAATCTTCTCACTAGAAAAAAATTGTTCTAAGCCATAATTAGACATTAGTGTTCCGATTACTCCACCTCTTAAAATTTTTTTGGTTTTCCATCTTTTTCCAATCATTGCGATAATTTGATCACCATCGATTATTTGAGATTTCTCGTCACACATAATTACCCTGTCTGCATCACCGTCAAGAGCAATGCCAAGATTTGCTTTATATTTTTTTACTTGTTTTCTTAAAACTTCTGGAAATGTTGATCCACAATTATTATTTATATTAAGACCATTAGGTTTTACACCAATTGTAAAGACTTTTGCTCCTAAATCAGAAAGTATTTTTGGAGCAGATTTATATCCGGCTCCATTAGCACAGTCTAAGACTATACGCATACCTTTTAAATTAAAATCATTGGGGAAATTTTTTTTTAAAATTTGAATATATTTATCGTTAGCATCCTCCAATCTTTTTACTCTGCCTAAAGATTTTGGTTCGGATAAGTGACTTGTAGTTTTAGCATCTATTAAATTTTCAATTTTTTTTTCAATTTTATCTGACAATTTCATTCCATCTGGTCCAAATAGCTTAAGACCATTATCTTGAAAAGGATTATGAGATGCGGTTATCATTATTCCAAGATTAGCTTTCATTTTTTTAGTTAACATTGCTAATCCGTTTGTTGGTAAAGGTCCTAATGTAAATATATGCATTCCAGCCGAAGTCAAGCCTGATACTAAAGCTGGTTCAAGTGTGTATCCAGATAAACGAGTATCTTTAGCAATAACTGCAACTTGTTTCTTTTTCTTCAGATTTTTAAAATATGTTCCTGCAGCTAAACCAAATTTAAAAAACTTTTCACCATTAATATTTCCGATATTTACCGTGCCTCTTATTCCATCAGTTCCAAAATATTTTTTTTTCATTTATTTAATAAAGCTTCGAGTACTAAAATACCTTGTTTAACTTCTTCAACGTTATGCACTCTAAAAATTTTAATTCCCTGTGAAAAGGAAAAAATTATTGATGATAAAGTTCCTCCAATTCTTTCTTTCGTATCATATTTTCTAGATATTTGATTAATAAATTTTTTTCTAGATGTTCCAAGTAATACAGGAAAACCAAGTGAATGAAATAATGAAATCTTATTTAAAATGATCAAATTATGTTTCAACTTTTTTCCAAAACCGATTCCGGGATCTAATATCAGTTTCTTTTTATTTTTAGTCTTTTTAAATTTTTCAATTTCTTTCTCAAAAAAATCATAGATATCTAATAAAACATTCTTGTATGAAGGATTAATCTGCATAGTTTGGGGACTCCCTTGCATATGATGGATTATTTTCCATAGGTTTTTATTTTTAATAGTGTCGAAAGATTTTGGATCAAATTTAAAACAAGAAACATCATTAATAATATCTACTTTATTATTAATCGAAAAACTCATAACTAGTGATTTTCTTGTATCAATTGATAATAAAGTTTTGGGAAATTTGTTTTTAAATTTTTCTACGACTTTTGCAACTCTTTGTAGTTCTTTTTTTTGAGAAATAATTTTTGATCCTGGTCTTGTAGACTCACCTCCTATATCAATTATGTCGGCTCCAGCCTTAACCATATTTTTAATTTTCAGGTTGGCTTTTTTAAGAGAATTAAATTTACCTCCATCAGAAAAGCTATCTGGGGTCATATTCAAAACTCCCATAATCAAATGGTTCTTTTTTTTTAAAAATTCTCTTTTGACAATTATTTTTTTTATATCTTTTAATATTTTTTTTTTAATTTCTAAAGGAAGTTTGTTTATGTTTTTTATATCTATTATTTCAGAGACTACCTTTTTCTTATCTCTAGTAAAAATTTCAATTTGATTAAAAGATATTGAAGTGTCACCACATAGAGGTAACGTTAATTTTTTTTTTATTAATTTTTTTGAGATAGGCCCGTAAAAAAAATTACACGCACGAGTGTAATATTTTTTCATATTTATTAAACAGCTGGCTTGGGTTTTAATCCTAGTGATCCAAGAGCAGATGATTTTCCATCATTCTCTTTTTCATCTTTAAATGATCTAGTTGGCTTAATATCTCTTAGAATTAAATCTCTAATCTCATCTCCAGAGAGTGTTTCGTAAATCAAAAGTGCTTTAGCTAATTTATGCAAATCATCAACTTTATCAGTTAAAACTTTTTTTGCTCTTTCATAACCTTTGTCTACAATTTTTTTAACTTCTGAGTCTATTTTTTTTGCAGTTTCTTCTGACATATTTTGTGATTTAGTTACTGATCTACCTAAAAAAACTTCCTCTTCATTTTCTCCATATGCAATTGTTCCTAATTCAGTACTCATTCCATACTTTGTAACCATATTTTTAGCCATTTTAGTCACCATATCTATATCTGACGATGCTCCTGAAGTAACTTTATCGTGGCCAAAAATTATTTCCTCAGCTATTCTTCCACCCATTGCTACAGCTATGTCGGAATGCAATTTTTCTCTTGTAACCGAAAGTTGATCCCTTTCAGGCAATCTCATTACCATGCCCAATGCTCTGCCTCTTGGAATTATCGTTGCCTTGTGTATTGGGTCTGATGCTTTTTCATTTAAAGCCACTATCGCGTGACCACCTTCATGGTATGCAGTAAGTTTTTTTTCATCTTCAGACATAACCATTGATCTTCTTTCAGCTCCCATCATTACTTTATCTTTTGCTTCTTCAATGTCAGACATTGTTACAACTCTTTTGTTCTTTCTTGCTGCTAAAAGAGCGGACTCATTAATTAAATTTGCTAAATCAGCCCCAGAAAACCCAGGAGTTCCTCTTGCGATAGTTCTAAGTTTTACGTCTGGTCCAGTGGTTATTTTTTTTACATGAACTTTTAAAATAGCTTCTCTACCAATAATATCTGGATTTCCTACTACAACTTGTCTATCGAATCTTCCAGGTCTTAGCAGTGCTGGGTCTAATACATCAGGTCTGTTCGTAGCGGCTATTAAAATGATACCTTCATTTGTGTCAAAACCATCCATCTCAACAAGCAATTGATTTAATGTTTGTTCTCTCTCGTCATTTCCACCGCCTAGACCTGCGCCTCTACTTCTTCCTACTGCATCAATTTCATCTATAAAAATTATGCATGGAGAATGTTTTTTTCCTTGTTCAAACATATCTCTTACTCTGGAGGCTCCAACACCTACAAACATTTCCACGAAGTCTGATCCAGAAATAGAGAAGAAAGGCACATTGGCTTCACCAGCTATGGCTTTTGCTAATAAAGTTTTACCTGTCCCTGGAGGACCAATTAATAGTGCACCCTTTGGAATTTTTCCACCTAACCGACTAAATTTTTTTGGGTCTTTTAAAAACTCAACAATTTCTTCAACCTCTTCTTTAGCTTCTTCTACTCCTGCAACATCGTTAAAAGTTACTTTACCTTGTGCTTCATTTAGTAGTTTAGCTTTTGACCTTCCAAAACCCATTGCTCCACCTTTACCACCTTGCATCTGACGCATAAAAAATATCCATACACCAATAAGTAAAAGCATTGGAAACCATGACAATAATACTCCTAATAATGAAGGCATTTTATCCTCTTGGGGTGAGGCCACAATGCTAACATCTTTTGATGAGAGCTTATCAACTAGTTCTGGATAATTTGGAGAGTAAGTTTTAAATGTTTTTCCGTCTGCTAAAACTCCTGATATGTTGTTTCCTTGTATTTGAACCTCTACAACTCTGCCGGCGTCAACTTCATCTAAGAAATTTGAAAATGGTAATGTGTTTCTCTCTGAATTAATTTTGTTTGGATCTTGAAACATATTAAATAGCCCTACAGACAAGAGGACTATTATGACCCACATAATTAGATTTTTGATATTCATATTATTTAAATAATCATTAATTGTTATTAAACAAGTATATTGTATTATTTAATAAGTTGTAAATAAGACAAAAAGCATCCAAATATCCCTAATATTTCAAATTTTTTCAACTTTTAGACACAAATTGTCACCTTTTTTAAAAAAAACACACCCGCCCAAAGTTGATTTCTTAAAATTAATTTTTTTTATATTATTAATCAAATTCTGGACTTTTTTTGATCTTAAATCGTAGTAGTTTTTTTTTATTTGTTTTACTGCTTCATTAATTAAAGCTATTTTGGTGTCATAATTAAGATTATTATATTTCTTTAAGTTAATTAAAATTTCTAAATTTTTTTTTTTAATTAAATCTTTAAAAACTTTATTTAGATATCTCTCCAGTGTAACCTTGCTGAAAGATAAATTTTGTATTGATTTAAAAATCTGCTCATATTTGATACCACTTTTTTCTAAAGGTTTTTTTAAATTCCTTACTTTTGTTCTAAGAAACTTAAAATTTTTATTTGATGGATCTTTAAAATACTTTCCAAAGATATTTTTAGAAATTTTAATTAAAAATTTTTTTTTAACATCAAGAAAAGGTCTATATAAGCTTACTCTTTTATCAATTTTGCTTAATTGTTTCATTCCAGATAATCCTTTGAGACCACTACCTCGAGATAACCTGATAAAGAAGGTTTCTACCTGGTCTTCTAAATTATGGGCTGTTAATAGAGTTGAAATATTATTTTTTTTACAAAAATTTAAAAGAATTTCGTATCTTGTATTTCTTGCTTCAGCCTGAATGTTTCTAATAATCTTTTTTTTATTTACAAAAACCGAAAGGGATATTTGTTTTTTTTTTAACAATTTTTTTACTTTTGTAGCTTCTTGATTAGAATTTTTTCTTAAATTATGATCAACTAATACATAATAAAACTTAGTTTTTTTATAATATGAATAAGATTTAGATAAAGCTGCTAAAGCTAAACTGTCTGGACCCCCTGACACTGCAATTAAATACTTTTTTTTATTTAAAGAATCGAGTTTAAATTTAAAATTAAGAAAAATGCTAGATAGATCTTTAAAATCTTTAAAACCGTTTTTAAGATTTACAATTGAATTTTTTTTGCTCATATTGAGCTTTTTGTAGCACAGACTTACTTGCTTTTGGGTATTCTTTTTTTAGTCCCGAAATCATTTTACATCCTTGGTCCTTTTCTCCAAGTTGAACCATGGTGATTCCTAGCTTTAAAAGATTATCTGGAGCTTTTTTGCTTTTGGGATAATTTTGATATCCATCAAGGTAAGCTGTTGCAGCATCAGAATAAAGTTGTCTTATTCTAAAGGTCTCACCATACCAGTACTGTGCATTTCCAGCTAGGTCATGATCTTTGTTTTTATCTATAAATTCTTTTAAAGCAAATTCTGCAGTTTCATAATCTCCGATCTTCATAAAACTAACTGCAAATTCATACTGTTCATCAGCAGGTTTTTCTGGAAGTAAAGACTCTCTTTTTTTTGGTTCCTCTGAAATAACTGTTTTGGCGGCTTCAACAGAATTGATTGATTGCTCTTTTGGTAAATTTGAAGTTTGATAACCAGGAGATGCTCCAAAATCTTGTGGTTTAGTTGAACCAGGAAGTTTAACCTGTTTTTCTGATTTTGAATTAGTTGATTCATTTTCTAAATCTGAAAATCGTAGCTGTGTATCTGATTGAATTTTTGAAACTCGAGTTGATAATTTATCTAATTTAAAATTAACTTCTTCAAATTTATTTGTAAGCTCTCTAAATTGATTTTCAATTTCATTTAGCTTCAAGAGATGTTTTGTCATGACATCTTCATTTAAACCGTCTGACTTAATTTGGTTTGAAGCATTAGATATAACCACATCCGACTTTTGATAAACAGCTTTTTCTAATGTTTTAAGATCTTTAGTAATAACTTGAATTTGATCAGAGATCGCTTTTAAATAAATTTCCTCGTCTTCTGCAACAACAGAATAACTAAATAACGTAAATATAATAAGTAAAAAAAAATTTTTTACTCTTATCTCTAAAAACATAGGATTCTTTTAATTTTATATAATGGCAAAAAAAAGACCCCTTAATATAAATTAAGGGGTCTTTTTGTATTAGATATAATATTATTAATTAACTTTAACTGTTACTGATCTTCTGTTTTGAGACCAAGCTAATGGTGTAGAAGCTGGGTTAACAGGTTTTTCTTTTCCATAACTTATTACAGAAATTCTTTTACCAGAAATTCCATATGTCATTAAATAGTCTCTTGCAGCATTAGCTCTTCTTTCTCCTAATGCCAAGTTGTACTCTCTAGTACCTCTTTCATCTGCATGACCTTCGACCGTAATGTTAAGATTTTTATTCTTTCTTAAGTACGTTGCCTGCTTTCTTAAAGTTTCTCTAGCAGCTGTTGTTAAAGAAGATTTATTCGTTGCAAAAAATACTCTATCAGGAACACCTGAAGCTAAATATTCAACTGTTTCTTTTCCAGTGTAAACATCGCCGTCAACGTTGCCAGATTTTTTTGCAGTAGAACAGGCACTTAAAATTAAAGTAGCAAATATTACTAGTAATATATTTTTTAAATTCTTATTAAATATCATTTTTTCCCCTAGGTTTGTTAACTGGTTTATTTCAAATTTTTTAATATCATTCAAGTCTATTTTGACTAAAATAAGACCTTATTTTGATAAAAGAGAAGACCAAGATGGGTCTGAAGCATCTGTTTCGGTTTTAAGCCTTCTTTCGTTGTATCCTGTTATGTCAATAGACCATAATTTGGCTGAAAAGCCTTCGCCTTTAGATCCCGACTTGGTTTCTCTATAAAAAACTAAAACTCTTCCGTTAGGAGACCAAGATGGTGCCTCTTGATAGTAGTTTTCTGTCAATAATCTTTCGCCTGTACCGTCTACTCTCATTACGCCTATATAAAAACTCTCCTTTCGCATTTTCGTAAATGCAATTAAATCTCCTCTTGGCGACCAAACAGGTGTTCCATAAATACCATTTCCAAATGTAATTCTTTTAACTCCGCTTCCATCGCTTCGCATAACATAGATTTGTTGCAAACCACTTCTATCAGAATTAAATGCTATATATTTTCCATCTGGTGAAAATGATGGAGAGGTATCTATAGATGAATGATTTGTAATTCTCTCAACAACTCTTGTGTCTAAGTCCATTGTGTAGATGTCCGAATTACCATCTTTAGCAAAACTCATCACAATTTTTTTTCCATCTGGTGAAAATCTTGGTGCAAATGTCATTCCAGGAAAATTTCCTACCACTTCTTGGGTTCCTGTCTCAATATCAAGAAGATAAACTCTTGGCATATTTCTAAAATACGACATGTAGGTAACTACTTGATTTGTTGGATTAAATCTTGGAGTTAAAACTAATTCATTACCTAAAGTTAAATATTTTGTATTAGATCCATCTTGATCCATAATTGCTAGTTTTTTAACTCTCTGTTCTTTTGGCCCACTCTCCGCAACGTAAATTATTCTTGTATCAAAATAACCCTCCTCACCAGTCAATCTTTCGTAAATTTTATCAGATATTATGTGAGCTACTCTTCTCCAATTTGAAGGTGTGGTTGTAAATGCTAAAGCAGTCATTTCTTTAGCAGCTGCTAAATCCCAAAGTCTAAACTCAACTTTCAATTTACCATCTGAAACTAAAAGTTTTCCTGTAACTAGTGCTTGAGCCTTAATCAATCTCCAATCCTCAAACCTTGGTTTCAAATGTGCAATGTCTGGTTTTTGAACAAAGGCTTCTTTTTTCAAAGGGTTAAATAATCCTGTTGCTCTAAAATTATCTTCAATTATTTTTGAAATATCTTCACCAAGTTCTTTAATTTTTATTCCTTCAAAATTTTCAGATTTAATATCAACATGAAGAGGTGAAACTGCTATAGGCAATGGATCTAGATTACCTCTTGTAATATCAATCTCTACTAAAGCGAAAGATTTATTTATTAAAAAAATATTTAATATAAAAATTAAGAGAGTTTTTTTCATTTTAACCTCTTAGCATTTCTGTTGGATTAAAATTTAACTGTAAATCTTTCCATTTATCATAGCCGGTTGGTGGTACTTTTAGTGGTTGGCATAATCTAACTGCTCTTAAAGCGCTTTCTGCCAACACCTTGTAAAATTTCTGTCCCGGTCTGTTCATCCGTTGGTGATCTAAAATCTCAGATTTCATAATTGTTCCATCTTTCTTTAATTGTAGTTTTATTCTTACTAGCAAATCTTCATCGTATGGTAATCCTAAAGGCACGCTCCAACAACCAAATATTTGAGCTCTTAAAGCATCTTCCTGCGAAAGTGTTAGACCTGTGGCAAATGAGTTTTTTTGACTACTTTGAGTAATTTTATTAGTTTTTTTTTGCACAATTGCTTCTTCTTCTTTTGCTTTATCAATTAACGCAGCTATTTGATTAGTATCTACTATTTCTTTTTTCTCAAATTCTGATGCTTGTCTAATTTCAGGTTTTATCTCTTCAGGATTTTGTTTTTTTTTTACTATTTTTTTTTCTTCTTTCATCTCATTTGGAAGTGGAATTCGATCTGGTTTTTCTTTTGCTTTAGCAGCTGGAGGAGCCTGTTCAGATACTAATCTTTCTACCTCTTTTTTTTTAGTTTCTTCAATTATTTTTCTAGCTTTAGGTGCATAAGGAATACTTGTTTTATCTGTA
>Ga0233444_10002997_pt1 | contig 17127 bp, 11 predicted proteins | sample SI_124_October20_6_FD_182792 | JGI IMG/M metagenome (GOLD analysis project Ga0233444, IMG submission 182792) | Seawater microbial communities from Saanich Inlet, British Columbia, Canada - SI_124_October2016_10_MG | ecosystem: Environmental > Aquatic > Marine > Inlet | place: Canada: British...
ATTATTTGTGGAGTGATGGGCAATTAACAGACACTGCATTTAACTTAGGAATAGGATCTTATACTTTGACTGTTACTGATTCAAAATCTTGCTCTAATGCAATGATTGTTGATGTAACTCAACCAGATTCTATTTATATCACGTTAGATCAGGATAGCATAACCTGTTTTGGGGAATCAAATGGCATGGCTTTTCTGGACAGCATAAGTGGAGGCACTGGTGATTTTACTTACAGTTGGGATTTATTTGCCATAGCTCAGAATCCTAATAATGCAACTAATGATACTGCAATAGGATTATCAAGTGGAACATATGCGATAACGGTAACAGATCAAAATAATTGTTCCAAAACAGTGGATATATTGGTTAAAGAGCCAAATTTATTGGAGATAGGGTCTATGATTATGGACAGTGTTAGTTGTAATGGGGTTTCAGATGGGACAGCTAGCGCTATTGGAATAACAGGTGGAAATGGCATATATAATTTTAGTTGGGCAGATGCATTAGGTGTAGATTTATTGCAGGATAATGATACTGCGATTGGGTTGTCAGCCGGAAATTATACGATAGAAATAAAAGATCAAAATAATTGTTCCATAAGTGAAGATATAGAGGTTAAAGAGCCAAATGAATTAACAATTGATAGTATTTATCAAGAAAGTGCATCATGTTACGGATTTGCAGATGGAAGTGCTGTTATAAGTAATGTTTCTGGCGGAACAGGTTTTGGTTATAATTTTACATGGACAGATTCCCTTGGTAATGATTTATCTCAGGATAGTAGCACTGCTATAAACCTTTCAGCAGGGTTTTATAATATTACGGTAACAGATTCAGATGCATGTCTTACAGATACTAATGTAACAGTACTACAACCAAATTTGCTGGTAGTGGATACTACTAGTCAAATTAGTGTTACCTGTAGTGGAGATAATGATGGATCAGCTTATGTTGCAGTTTCAGGTGGTAATGGTGGATATAATTATTTATGGAGTGATGGCCAGGTTACAGATACTGCAAATAATTTAGTAGCAGGTACTTACTTACTTAATATTAAAGATCAAAAGCTTTGTTCCTTAGATACTAGTGTAACAGTTTTAGAACCTAGTCCACTAATAGTAGACACTACTTCACAAGATAGTGTTTCGTGCAACGGTTCTTCTAATGGATTAGCTTACGTTGGAGTTATTGGAGGAACTGGGACATATAATTTTACATGGACAGATTCACTTGGAATCAATTTATCTCAGGACAGTAGCACTGCTATAAACCTTTCAGCAGGAATTTATACTATTATAGTAAAAGATCAACTACTTTGTACCATAGATACTAACGTAACGGTCTTAGAGCCAGATACTTTTGTAGTTGACACTTCAAATGTTATTAGTCCTTATTGTACTTCTTCAACTGATGCAATTATAAACCTAGATATATCCGGCGGAACTAGCCCATATAGTTTTAGTTGGTCCGACTCTTCAACTACTTTTTCGTCTACTAATCAAAATCTAAACAATTTGTTACCGGGAATTTATTATGTTGTTGTAACAGACAACAATGGTTGTATAGCAGCAGACACAGTAACATTAACTCCAGGACTGGAAATATATGCTAATGCGGGACCAGAAGACACACTTGTTTGCTTTGGAGATAGCTTGACAATAACTGGTAATACTTATGGAGCTAGTAACCCATCTGTATCTTGGAATTTACTAAGAAATGTTGTTAGTTCGGATAGTACTTTAAGTTATTCTTTTGATGATTCATTAACGTTTATTTATGATTTTGAATTTGTTGTAACAGAGCAAAATTGTATTGTCAAAGATTCAATAATGGTAACGGTAGCTCCTTTACCAATTGTAGATGCTGGTATTGATTCTCCAATAGGGCCTGGACTACCCTTTACATTAGGAGGAAGCCCAACAGGGCCGATCAATTCATCTTATCTTTGGACACCTCTCACCAATTTTTATTCTGAATCAGATTCCGTTGATTCTAATCCTGAGATTGAAGTCAACTCTAGTGAGATTTATGTTGTTTTTGTATCAGATTCTAATGGTTGTAAAAATAACGATACAATAAAAGTTGATCTCATACCAGAAATTGAAATTCCCTCAGCATTTTCACCTAATAATGATGGAATAAATGATAGCTGGATTATTGAAATATCAGAAAAGTACACAAATGTAACTGTAAGAGTATATAACAGATGGGGATCTTTAGTTTATGACAATTCAAATTATCAAACAGGTGACAACTGGACAGGTAATGGAAAAAACAGTAAACCAATACCAGTTGGAAGTTATTATTTTATTGTTGAATACGATGGAACAGATGGTCTAAGAAATAATTTAACGGGTCCGATAACAATAATTAGATAATGAAAATATTTTCAAAACATACTATTGTTTTAATTTGGGTGCTTACGATAAACTTATCAGTTTTTGTTGCACAGCAAATTCCAGTTTATTCTCAGTTTTTTATGAATAAATACACTCAGAACCCAGCGTTTGCAGGTATGGATCATTTGTATAGTGTAACATCTAATCACAGGTATCAGTGGGTAGGATTAAAGGATTATCCAAGAACTTATACTTTAAGTATTAATGGACCAACAAAGGATTTAAAAAACGGATTGGGCGCATTTTTATATGCAGATAATGTAGGACCAACCAGAAGAACTGGATTTCAGGCATCTTATGCATACCACACAAAAATAAACGAACAAATAAATGTTTCTCTCTCTCTAAGTGCTGGACTAATTGAATGGAAAATTGACGGACACCAACTAATATTTACAGAACCAGGGGACCCCTCAACTACCGGAAAAGTAATGCGATCTATAATGCCAGATGCTAAATTCGGATTCTTATTTTATAGTGATAAGTGGCATGCGGGAGGTGCTGCCCCAAATTTGCTTCAGAATAAAATTAAATTTAGTGATATCTCAAACCCACATCCAGGAAATAAATTAGAAGACCATTATTTTATTCATGGAGGATATGATTTTATTTTGCCCTACGATTTAATAGCTGATCCTTATTTATTGTTGAGATATGTTTCCAATGTACCAATGCAAATTGAGTTTGGCTCAAAAGTAACTTGGAAGGAATCTGCATGGGCTGGATTTTCCTTTAGAAGTGGAGATGCTTTTTCAATGTTATTTGGTTATACCTACCAAAACTATATTTCATTTGGATACTCTTATGATTTTACTACTTCTAATCTAAGATCCTATTCAGCAGGCTCTCATGAATTATTATTTAGAATTCTTTTCAAAAAACACTAATTTCATAATTCTCAAAATCTAAATTTTTGCTCTTTTTTCAATAATTTTAAAAAAGTAAAAACACTTCCAGAAGGGCTTTAAATAGTCAGAAATAGTTAGCAAAGTTGATTGAAAATTATAATTTAATTTTTTTTATTAAAAAGTTGAAAAAGGATAGTTTTGGTTCTCTGCCTTTTTACTGATAATTAACTTAAAAACTTTTTTATTAATGTCAAACTATCTTTAACATGAGGAAAAATCATATATTTTATATGTTTTTTTAATATAATTGCTTTATAAAAGTTATTAATTGTGAATGTAGTTTTACTTTTTTGGACTTTATTTTTTTTGTCATTAAACCCATAAAAAAAAGCTCTTCCTAATAAGAGCTTTTTTTAAAAATTATATTTGTTACATTATTTATTTTTGCAGTATTCTTCAAATGATACATTTTCAGTTAACCCACTAGCAAATGTCATTGCTGCTTTCATCATTTCTTTTTTACTAACATCATCGATGGTTTTTTCTTCCATTAATTTATTTAATTTTTCAGTATCGGTATTTATCTCTGAGTTAAGAACATCCAAACAAACCTTCAATTCCTGTAATTTTTCATTAATTATCTTCATTTCACCCATATACTTTTCTAATTTTTCTTGTGTATCAGTTGGATTATTTACTTGATTTTGAATCATAACTTGAATCTCTTTATTTATTTTTAAGGATTCTGCCATTCCAGCATCAGCCAATAAGGCTTTTTGAGCCATTGACTCCATTAAGAGTTCAATTTCACTTTTAGAGTTGTCACATCCAATGAAAATAGTAGTCATTAGAAATAGAATTAGTAGTTTCTTCATTTTTATTTATTTTATGTTAGTCTAAATATAGTATTTATTATTTTATCTACGATAATCTAGCTTTTCCCAGGTAAAAGTCTCCACTGTTTTCTTAATTTTTTACCATCACCAGCATAAAAAGTCTAATAGATGTTAATAAAAGCAATAACAATATTTTATAGCCTTAAAACCATTTTATAGTTACCTCTTTTATATTTGTTAGAGTCTAAATCAACTTCCTTAAATCCAAATTTATCATACAACTTTCTTGCACTCAATAATCTGCTATTAGAAATTAAAAATATTTCTTTTGCCTTAGAATCTCTCGCATAATCAATGCATCTTCTCAATAATATTTTTGATAGCCCTTTTCTTCTGTATTCTTCTTGAACAGTCATTTTAGCCAATTCAATTTTACTATTTGGGAATGGAATCATTGCTGCAGTTCCTATGGCAATATTATTTAATACAGCAAAAAATATTTCACCACCCAAATCTATAATAAACTCTTGAGGCTTAAGTAAATCTTTTAGATCGGAATCTTCTAACATCCAAAATTCTTCAATCCACCTTTTGTTTAATTTGTAAAACGAATCGTCGTATTTTGAACTATAATTTGTTATTTCAATATTTTTCAATTTTTGATTTTGAAAGGATTTCTCTGCTCCCATTTTTTTGGAGAAAGATATTTTATAATTGGATATAGCATAAATCTTAAAATTTTACTATCAATAAATACTGCACTTTTTGATTCTATAGGAACAGCTCCAATTGTGCTTTTAAACTCTGATGCAGTTCTTCCATAGACAATTTTTGATGCTTTTTTTTCTATACCATTACTTATAGAGTCGTATAGAATTCTATTATACAAACTGTATTTTATATTATAGCTATAGTCTAGTCCAATAAAATAAGAATAGAGTGTTTTTTCAAAATAGAATTCCGACGAAAAACCTATTAAATCATCTTTTAAATAGTAGCCATTTATACAAAAATTTACAATTGAATAATTAGCTAAATCTTCATAACATTTAATATTTAAAGCAGGTCCTGAAAAAGAAGACTTATTGTGTACATTATTGTAAAGAGTCTGTAGTTCAGGCACTATAGATTTTATATCGTTTTTTTTTATCTCTTTAACCACTACATCTTTACTTTTATTATATACCCTTCTAATTCTTTTTTTATATTTAGAACTAACCTCTTTCTTATAGTCTTCTAAAGATTTCCATTGTTCATTCAATTCCATTACCATGTCAGGATCTATCTCAAAAGTTGAAGATAATTTTATCTTTTTCCCCATATCTAACTTTAAATATTTTAAAAAATAATCTGGAAGCAAGAAAAATTTTATTTTGTATTTTTTTTTGAGTGTCTTAAAGATAGTTTCCAATTCCAATTCAGAAACCCCCTCATTTTCAAAATTATAAGATGGGATATTAGATAGATAAGTATTTCCAAAACAGAAAAACTGAAATTTAATTTTATTAAAAAGAATTTTCTTAAATCTAATCTTACTATTATTGGTTAAGTAATTAACTATTTTACTGCCGTCAATTTTAATTAAATGCCCATAAACATGTCCATTCTTAGTTATTATATAAAGAGGAGTAACGCTGTTTATACTATTATGTTTTTCAAAAATTTTTAAAAAATTCGTATGTAAAAATGGACTGCTGTTTTCAAATTTTAAATTCCATTTCTTTTCGTTCAATGAATTTACAGAACTTACTATTTCCAACTTTTTTTTCAATCTAAAAAAATTCGTTTTTAAAATTTATTAGGAATAGTTTTTTAGAAGCTCTTGTTATAGCCGTATACAACCATCTTAAATAACTAAGGTCTAACATTTCATTTTTAAAATAGCCTAAGTCGACAAAAACATTTTCCCATTGCCCCCCTTGAGATTTATGACAAGTAATAGCATAAGAAAATTTTACTTGTAACGCATTTAAATATTTATCTTCTTTTATCTTTTTTCTATCTCCTTTGTGTTTCTTGCTTATATCATGATATAGTTTTTTATATTCCTCATAACTTAAAGAAGAAGCCTCTAGATTAATAGTATCTAACATCAATAGTACATCAATTTCTTTTTCTTCCAAAAAATCAATTAGCCTTATAGTGACATCTGCAAAGTTAAAGCCGTGTTTGGTTAAGATTTTATTGACACTAAGAACCTCAATAATATCTCCGTTGGCTATTAACTCTGAGGAGTTTTTTCCACCTAACCAGAAGTAGTTATTTCTTACCACCATTAATAAATCTCCAGTAGATATCTCTTCCTCCAAATACCTAATTCTAGATCGAATTTGTTGATTGTAAATATTTGCTCTTTTATTTGACCTACAAAGAACAATGGTGTTAGGGATGCCTCCTTTATTATAATTGGACTCTAGGTATTCTTGTAATTCATCGCCAGATTCTATTCTAATAACGTCGTCACTAACCTTGAACTTTGGGATATTAAAAATAGTATTAGAAATTTGATTTCTAATATTAGTTGCGTTCAATAAAATAGTAGAGGACTTATCTTGTCTAACAACTTCACTTAAGCTAAACGAAAGGATTTCTTTAGAATAATTTTCACTTAAAAAGGATTCGCTAAGAGCAGGACTTATGTCTAAATTTACTGGTGGTAATTGGGCTGTATCACCAATTAAAATAAGCTTACATCCTATACCTTGATATACATGTTCAATTAAATCATCTAAAAGCGACCTGTTTCCAAACCCTTTATCGGAAGATTCTGGAATCATAGAAGCTTCATCTACAATAAAAATAGTATTGGAATGGGTGTTTTCCTTGAGTTTAATATATGTATTTCCACTTTTATTACTATTAATCCAGTAGATCTTTCTATGGATGGTAGAAGCACTTTTTTTAGAATATTTTGAAAGCACCTTGGCCGCTCTTCCAGTAGGAGCAAGAAGGGAAGATTTCTTTCCAACATATGAAAGGCTATTAACCAAGGACGAAATTAAACTGGTTTTCCCTGTTCCAGCATATCCTTTAAGGAGAAATATATTACGAGTGCTTATTGAATTAACAAATTCAGAAACTTCTTGTACTAATTTCTCTTGTTCTTTTGTAAAAGAAAATTGGAAATTAGATTTTATTTTTTCTGGAAGACTATATTTATTCAAAATTACAATAATCCCCCAATTTATATATTTTTTATATAGTCACCATAAGGATCTTTGATTTCAATTCCCTCGGAATATTTAACTTTACTTAGTTTTTTGAATTGAACTAATCCCCAAAGAACAAACTCATTTAAAAAATATATATCCTCTTTCAAAGCCTCAGGGTGATACTCTTTTAAAAGTTTGTTTAGAGGATTAATAGAAAGAAGTTTCTTTTGGTATTCTTTTTCTGAAATCCCATTTAGTATTTCAAATTTTGACTCGTTGAAAAACCAAGTCACTAAATCATCATATGGAGTATTGGCTCCTTGTTTTTCCAATTTTTCAATTTTAGGAAAATTCTTTTCAAAAAGAGTTTTAATTGCGCTGTCAATTAATTTATTTGCTACAAATTCAGCACCTTCCTGTTCTCCCTCGTAAACAAGCTCTACTTTACCCGTTATTGCTGGAATAATACTTGAAAAATCTGATAATCTTACCGTGGTTTTAGATTCATTATTTCTAAGTAAGCGCTGTTCAGCACTGCTTAAAAGATTTTCTAAGGCTGAAATGCTAAGTCTTGCACTTACTCCACTTTTTTCGTCAATATACTCGCTCTGTCTCGCTTCAAAACTAATCTCTTCCAGCAGGTCTGCAGCCAAAGAAGGTAGATAAATATTTTCTTTTTGACTTAAAGTTGCTTTTATTTCTTGGTTAGTTATTTTTTTTGCTGTTTTAATATTTTTGGGATAATGGGTGAGAATCTGAGACCCTATTCTATCTTTAAGCGGAGTTACAATACTTCCTCTATTGGTGTAATCTTCCGGGTTGGCTGTAAATATAAATTGCATATCTAACTCTAGTCTTAGTTTAAATCCTCTAATTTGAACATCTCCTTCCTGTAGAATATTGAATAGTGAAACTTGGATTCTTGCTTGTAAATCTGGTAATTCGTTAATAACAAAAATACATCTATTTGCTCTAGGTATCATACCATAGTGAATTACTCGGTCATCTGCATAGCTTAATTTTAGATTAGCCGCTTTTATAGGGTCAATGTCTCCAATTAAATCTGCTACAGTAACATCAGGAGTAGCTAATTTCTCTGCAAATCTTTCAGAACGATGTAGCCAAGAAATTGGTGTTTCGTCACCCATCTTTTTGGTGAGTGCTATAGACGCTCTAGATATTGGAGCAATTGGGTCATCGTAAATTTCTGAACCTTCTATATAGGGAATATATTCGTCCAAGAGATTTACCATTAAACGTGCAATTTTCGTCTTTGCTTGTCCTCTTAAACCAAGAAGATTAATATTATGTCTGGAAAGTATGGCACGCTCTAGTTCTGGAATAACACTTTTTTCGTAGCCATGAATTCCTTGAAAAACATTGATTTTATTTTGAATATTATAAATTAGATTTTCTCTTAGTTCATCCTTAATACTTTTTTGTTTGTATTTGGCTTTTTTAAGGTCTGCTAATGTTTTAATTTTTTTATAATCCATTTTTTATTTTATTCTTTTTTTTCTATTAGTCTCGTAATCTTCAAAAATCATCTCCCCAAGATTTTGCAGGCCAGTAAAGAAAGCCTTCCCTTTATTGGCCTCTGTAAATTTTTTGACAAATTCCATCAAGTATGGATCTTGGGCTATCATAAATGTAGTAATTGGAATATGTAGTCTTCTTGCTTGTTGAGCCATTCCATAACATTGATTTGTTATGTAAGGATCTAGACCATTACTATTCTTATAATACCTACCATCTTTAAGTCTTAAACAGCTTGGCTTACCATCTGTTATCATAAAAATTTGTTTATTGGTGTTTCGTTTTCTTCTAAGCATGTCCATCGCTAAACTTAAGCCCGCAACCGTATTGGTATGATAGGGTCCAACTTTTAAATAAGGAAGATCTTTAATTGCAATGGGCCAAGCATCATTGCCAAAAACCAATATATCAATACTGTCTTTTGGATATCTAGTTTTTATAAATTCAGATAAAGCCATTGCTACTTTTTTTGCAGGTGTAATTCTATCTTCACCATATAAAATCATACTATGGCTAATGTCTACCATTAACACTGTACTCATTTGACTTTTATGGAAAGACTCTTCAATTACCAAGTCATTTTCACTAAGTTTAAAATCATTTATTCCATGGTTTATATGGGCGTTTTTCAAAGATTCAGTTATTGAGATTTTTTCTATGGAATCTCCAAACTGAAAAGCCCTAAAGTCACCAGTATGTTCGTCTCCTTGACCTTGTTTGTTGCTTTTGTGGTTGCCAATTCCATTTTTTTTGATTTTCCCAAATATTTGATTTAGTGCTTGTTGACGTATTGCTTGCTCTGTTTTGGCGGTTAAAGAAATATTTCCGTCACCGTTACCGTCAATTTCTTCTTTTATGTAGCCTTTTTCTTTAAGTTCTTCTATAAAATCTTCAAGGGTGTAAAGTTCATTGCTTAGTTTGTACTCTTTGTCCAATTCTTTTAGCCAGTTGATTGCTTCGTCAAAATCTCCCGATGTATGGGTAATTAGCTCCTTGAAAACATCAAAAAGCCTATCAAATGGAGATTGATTTTTTGCCTCAAATTTCTTAAATATAAACCCTTCTTTCCTTTTCATATTTTATTACGTATAAAACTATAATTTATTAGTTTATTCCCACCAATTTTATGATTTTTTAAGTAATTATTTTGTTCAAATTTAGCTTTGACTGTTAATAAGAATTATTAAAAGTTGAGTAAAATGAAAATTTATTTTTTTTAAAAAACCTTAGTAGTTTTAGACAACCCTTGCTGTTTTGAACTCGAATCATAATTATAAGATTAAGAATTAATTTTCTATTTGCATATTCTTTCTTAAATTAACATTTTATTAAATTAATTTCAAAGCTTTGTTTAGAGGTCAAATATTTTTCTTATTTCTAATAATAAATATTAGTCTTTTTTCACAGGGCATAAAAAGCATAAATGAAATTAATCAAGCTTTTAAAGTTCTATCTGTAAGTGATTCTAACAAATTAAACCCTCTGAAATTTTCTGTACAAATTGGAGAGTTTAATAAGCTAATTGATTCAGAAAATCCAATTTCCAAATATCCTTTACTTTATTTTAAAGAAAAAAACAGTTATAAATATTTTGTTGGAAACTATTATAATTATTCAAGTGCTCAAATGATGAGTAAAATGCTCATAAAAGATGGATTGGATAAAGCTTTTATAATTTGTTTTGGCTCTTTAACAGATACATTAATAAGCTTAGTAAATACCGACGAATCAGAAGACACATTAAAAACGGATTTAATTCAAAATAAAGAGATTAAGGCTCTAGATAATGAGGATAAGGACTTTAGTTTAAACTCTAATTCTGAATCAAAAACTAATCCAAAGCAAATCAAAATTGATAATGAAATTAATCAGGGTTTTAAAGTTTTTCCTGTTACTGATTCTAGTGAATTAGCAAATCCTAAATTTTCAGTACAAATAGGAGTCTTTAAAAAATTAATTTCTTTAGAAAATCCAATTTCAAAATACCCTTCATTTTATTTAAAAACCAAAAATAATTATAAATATTTTGTTGGAAAGTATGAAAACCTTTTAAGTGCTAAAAAGATGAAACAACTTTTAGTTTTGGATGGGTTTAGTGATGCTTTTATTATTTGTTTTGGAGCCCAAAAAGAAAATATAATTAACGATTCAAATGCTATTAAAGTAGAAGAAAATAACATTTTAAAGCAATCAGACACATTGGATCTTAGTTTAGAAACTGAACAGGAGACGGATGTAAATATAGAAAAGCTGGACAGTATTGAGAATGATCAGTTAGAGGAGATAGAGGGAGATATTTTAGAGCAATCAGACACATTGGATCTTAGTTTAGAAACTGAACAGGAGACGGATGTAAATATAGAAAATCTAGTCAGTATTGAGAATGATCAGTTAGAGGAGATAGAGGGAGATGTTTTAGAGCAATCAGACACATTGGATCTTAGTTTAGAAACTGAACAAGAGACTGGTCTAAATATAGAAAATAAGGGCAGTATTAAGGATGATCAATTAGAAGGCACAGATGATGGTTCTAAAGACACATTATCTGTTGTTAGAAATATAATTGTAAAAAAGATAAGTTTAGATTCTTTAAGGAAATTAGACTCTATTAAAATTATTAATGAAAAAATCCAAAAATTCATTAACCTAACCAATCCATCCGATCCAGAACAATTTATGGAAAACATCACCTATTTAGACCCAACTTTAAGAACATCAGGCGTTTCAGATTCAGCACAGTTTAAAGAAGTTTTTTATACAATTCAATTAGGCGCCTACTCAAAACCTTTGAGACCTCCAAACTATATTTTCAAGTTTGATCTTTTTATGTCAGAACACAATTCTTTATTCAAATATTGCAATGGGCAATTTAAAACACTTAATGAAGCTAGAAAGCAGAGAGATGAATACCATTTAACTGGTCTTTATGATGCTTTTATTATTGCTTATGGTAAACCAAATAAAGATTCGTATCTATACGATGAAGAAATGAGAAATCTTGATAAAAAGTTAGATTCTTTAAATCAAATTAGAATAGAAGAATTAAAAAATATAACCATAATTGAATTAGATTATCGAGTACCAAACATATATTATATTGAATTAGACGTTTATAAATCAAAACTTGTTGCACAAATAGAATCATTGAAATCAACGTTACCTGATTTAGCTGTAAATACTAGAAAAAGATTTATGGGTTACCAACATTACACAAAAAAATTTAATTCTCTTTTGAATGCTAAAAAAACTCTTAATAGGATTTATGAAAATGGTATAAAAAATGCAAGAATTATAAAGTCAACCGAAGCGGAGTATAAAAACAATTATGAGTATAGAGTTCAAATTGGGTCAATTAATTCTAAAAATAGTAATATAATCAAATCAGATGAATTTGCATATTTGAGAATTGTTAAGAGTTACTTTAAATCTAAAAACCATTACTTTACTATTTCGAGAGATGAACTAGCTGAATCAAAGAGTGATGAGAAATTTTGTAAGGAAAATAATTTAAAAACAAGTAAAATTATTGTTTTTCAAAATGGAGTTCAGACAACTATGGAGAAAGCAAATAGTGAATATAAATATTAAGTAGAGTTTTCAGGAGCTTATAATTCTTTGTTTAATATTTCTGATGATGAATTAAAATCTTTAAAAGGAGATATGCTTTACCTATCTTCCGATGGATTCCAAGACCAATTTGGAGAGCTAAAGGACAAGAAATATATGGGCTCAAGGTTTAAAAATTTCCTTAAAAAAATAAGTGTTAACACTTCCCGAGAACAGCTGTCTTTATTAAAAGATGAGTTTAATTCTTGGAATTGAGATATTGAGCAAATAGACGACATTTGTGTAATGGAAATAAGAATAACCTAATAGAATTGAAAAAAATAAATAGAAAGTTGTTAATTGTCTTTGTCTCTTTTTGTCTTATAGCATGTAGAAGAAGACCTCACGACTCAAGATTGCAAGGAGAGTGGACTACTATTCACATAGAGCAAGGGAGTGGTGCAGAAATTACAGCTTCAATTTTCTTTGTATATGATGGTGATATTTCCTATTCAAGAGGCAAACTTTCTTGGCTTGGAAAGTGGAATACGGACAGAGGTGTACTTACGGTAAGTTTTGAAGACTCTACAATTAATGGTACTTATGATTATAAAGTAAAAAACCAGAACCAAAACACAACAGCTGCTAAGCCTTTTGATGAGCTTGAACTAAATCCAATTGAAATTCACGATTCTTTATTAGTTAATCAATTTTCTGGAACTTTTAATTCTATCTACTAAAGATAAATTAGTTTATAGAGTATTTGAAAAACCTCTTGTCATCTTCTTTTCTAATTCTTTCAATCTTCAATCTTCCATTGTCATTTATACTTCGAATCATGGAACTTCTTTTTGACTTTACAGAGTCAAAGCTTAAATGTGAAATTCCTAATAATTCATCTAACTCTTCCATTTTAATAGTGGATCCTTTACTAACTAAAAGTCTTTTTTCAATTTCAAATGTGTTTTCGTCACTTGAATAATTATTTAAATGTATTTTTTTGATTAGTATTATAATTAAAATACTTAAAATTATAAATCCAATTGCATATGCTGATACTTTATACATTCTACTTTCTAAGATTCTATCATAGTATATCTCTTTCAGGGGATACCTATCATAAATGCTTGACTCATTAATTACAACAGAGTTTAACTCATTGCTAGAATTTCTATAAAAAAGTGTACTATCTTTTAAATAAACATAAGAAATCCCATCAATACAAGGAATGTCTTTTAATAAATTAGTAAAGAGCCTTTCACCAGATTTTTTATCAAAAATAACGTAGGAACAATTTTCCAAACTGCTGTTTTCATAGATTATATATTGATTAGATTCTCCAATAATATTCTTATTTCCAAACGAAAGATCTGGGCTATACATTGAACTAAACTTTCCAATTTCTGTAAATGAAAAAGTAGTCATATCAATTTCTCCAAATAAAAAATTAAATTTTTTAGATTTATTATTGCCATTTAGAGAAAGTAAGACATTTAATTTATTATTTATTAACCATGAGGAGATTATTTTACTTGCATTAAAAGGGTAATTTTTAATTTCTATTTTAAACCACTCTCTGTTTTTTTTATTGAATTCTAAAAGTTCTGAAAATGACGCCCATAGACCTTCTCCACCAAATGAATATATTTTATTTTCATTATTGAATAAATATCTATTGAATGTACTTCCATGGTAAATACCTTTACTTATTTTTTCAATACTAATAGTACTATTAAATTTTATTTTGAATAGGTGAAGGGTTCCATTAGGATTAAAATATGCTATTGAATCGTTTTGAAATCGTAAGTTTTTAAAAAAATCTATTTCTAAATTTCTTGTAACTGTAGGGTCATTAAACTCTTTGAATTTTAAAAGTATTTTATTTAAATCAATCCTTGGGGGGGTTATTTTTGAAAATCCTTGAAAATTCAAAAATATTGATAAAATAAGAAGTAATTTTTTCATGTTTTTTTCAAAGCTTCCCCCATAATTTAACAAATGTTTTTAAAAACAGTTGTATTTTACTACTGTTATGCTAAAATATAAACTACTAATAGGTAAATTTACCTAAATTCACCTATTTTTATAAGGATTATTTAAGAATTAGATAATTCTTAAATACATAATATAAATCATTTAAATTAATTTTATAGAAGTATTTTTTTGGATAATTTTCCTTTTTTATTTAGTCTTCATTTTTTTGACTTTACCTTTTCTTCAATAATACTTTTCCTTAGATGTCTCCAATTAATCTACTCTATAACATATCGCTTATTATAGCTGCCATCATCGAAAATATCTATTAAGATTTTGTTTGGTCCGTCTTTAACTTTTTTACCCAAAATATCTATGGTTTTTAATAGAATTTTTTCATATTGAATCTTCTTATATATAACTTTTGTTAATGGATTATATAATAGTTCACAAGTATACTCTCCAGGGTTTTGCCCAGTTAAATTTGAGTAAGTAAAGTATATATGTAACGGGTAATTTATATTTATTAATTGGCTAGAAGGCAAAACAAAATTTAGTCCAATATTTGTATAATAATAAGAAGAAGTTGTTCCAGAAGGAGTAACGAACCAATTTATTTGACCCTTTTGTATTGTGTCGCCAAGGGCGTCTAACGTATATTCTATAAAAGGGTAATGTGTATCCATATTATCAGCATTGTAAATTTCAAATGTGATAGAGTCATTTTGGATAATGACATCTGTTACAGTCAATAAAGAACAATTAACTAGTCCCTGTCCAAATCCAAAAACAGGCACAAATAATAGCAAATAAAGTAAATTTCGTATAGATCTTGTCATTAAATAAATTTATACAAAAATAGTGTTTTTTAATTTTTCTTTTTTGTACTCCCACAGGGACTCAAACCCAGATCTACTGCTTAGGAGGCGGCTATTTTATCCAGTTGAACTATGGGAGTATTTTATCTAATGGTATTTCCAGCATCAATCTCCTTAGTAGGAGAAATAAAAGCCAACTCTCCCTTTTCTGTTTCGGCCATCAAAATCATTCCCTGAGACTCTACATCTCGTATTTTTCTAGGAGCTAAGTTCAGTAAAATACTAACCTTTTGACCAATCACTTCCTCCGGCTTAAATTGTTCAGCAATTCCAGAAACAACAGTTCTTACATCAATTCCTGTATCTACTGTTAGCTTCAATAATTTATCTGCTTTTTCTATTTTTTCTGCTGCTGTAATTGTTCCTACTCTTAGGTCCATTTTAGAGAATTCATCAAAAGTAATTTCATCTTTCATAGGAGGATATTTATTGGATTTTTGGCCTTGATTTTTTAATTTTCCTATCTGCTCATCAATTTTTTCGTCTTCTATTTTTTGAAAAAGAATTCTGGGCTCATTTATTATATGATTTTCAGGAATTAATTGATCCTTACCTGCTTGATCCCATCTAGGAAGATCGATATTTAATAGCTCCGCTAATTCTAAAGCTTTTTTGGGCATAAAGGGCTCGAAAACTATAGCTAAATTAGCAGTAATTTGTAATGATATATTCATTATTGTTTTTACCCTTTCTGGATCTGTTTTTATTAACTTCCAAGGTTCAGTATCTGCCAAATATTTATTCCCGGCTCTAGCTAATTTCATTGCTTCTCCTTGCGCATCTCTAAATCTGAATGAACGGATTGCTTGCGCAATATTATCAGGTGTTTCTTTAATAGTTTTAAGCAACTCAACATCTACTTCTAACAGATTATTTCTAGACGGAGCAACCCCGTCATAATATTTTTTTGTCAGTACTAAAGTCCTATTTACAAAATTCCCAAAAATAGAGCAAAGTTCATTGTTGTTTCTAGCTTGGAAATCTTTCCATGAAAAATCACTGTCTTTGTTTTCCGGAGCAATGGAGCAAAGTACATATCTCAAAATATCTTCTTGATTTGGGAATTCAGTTATGTAATCTTTTCCCCAAACCGCCCAGTTTCTTGATGTACTTAATTTCTGCCCTTCTAAATTTAAAAACTCATTGGCCGGCACATTGGTTGGTAAAATATATCCATCTAGTTCAGATAATATAGCAGGAAATATTATGGTGTGAAAAACAATATTGTCTTTGGCTAAAAAGTGAACCAAATTGGTGTCTTTACTTTTCCAGTAATCCTCCCAACTCTTTCCATTTTCATTTGCCCATTTTTTGGTAGCTGAAATGTATCCAATGGGAGCATCAAACCAAACATAAAGTACTTTACCTTCTCCATCTTGCACAGGAACGTTTACTCCCCAATCCAAATCTCTTGTAATTGCTCTAGGTTGAAGGCCTGCTTTAATCCAGCTCATACACTGGCCAACTACTTGATTCTTCCAATTTTCTGGTTTGTGCACTTGTTCTCCATTATAAATTCCTTTTTGTATCCATTCACTCAACCATTTTTCGTGTCTATCTAAAGGCAAATACCAATGAGTAGTACTTTTTAACTGAGGGCTTTTTCTACTAAGGGTGGAAATTGGATTGATAAGTTCTGATGAGCTAAGAGCACTTCCGCATTTTTCACATTGATCTCCGTATGCATCTTGATATCCACACTTAGGACACTGGCCAGTTATATATCTATCGGCTAAGAATTGTTGGTATTCTTCATCAAAGTATTGTTCTGACTCTTTTTTTACAAATGCCCCTTTTTTATCCATTTCCAAGAACAACTCTTGGGCAGTTTCATGGTGGTGTTTGGAAGAAGTCCTGTCATAAATATCAAAACTAATTCCTAGTTTTTCAAATATGTCTTTGTTGGACAAATGGTACTCATCTACTATATCTTTTGGACTTTTATTTTCTTTTTTTGC
>Ga0233444_10002998_pt1 | contig 17107 bp, 13 predicted proteins | sample SI_124_October20_6_FD_182792 | JGI IMG/M metagenome (GOLD analysis project Ga0233444, IMG submission 182792) | Seawater microbial communities from Saanich Inlet, British Columbia, Canada - SI_124_October2016_10_MG | ecosystem: Environmental > Aquatic > Marine > Inlet | place: Canada: British...
TTAAGCTATCAAACATTGAAGTTAATCCTGAGATTGCTTTCATGTTTTCCCCCTTATTTATTAATAAAAATCGAAACGAATCAGATTCGTTTCGAATTAGATACTTTTAACACTCAAAAACTCTTCAAACAGTAAAAAAGACATATATTGTTTCAAAATGATGCTTTTTATCAACATTTAGTGGTCTTATGTGTGCATTATGAGTCTTTGTAGTAAATATGGTAATGGCGGAGAGAAAGGGATTCGAACCCTTGAAACGGTTGCCCGTTTACACGCTTTCCAAGCGTGCGCCTTCAACCACTCGGCCATCTCTCCTAAAAATTTATAAAAGTATATCACCAAAAAAAATTAAGAGAAATTTTATAAACACTATTTAATAAAGCCGTTGAAGAATAAGCAGTAAAAAATATAAAAACAATAATAATCTGAAATTTAGATTTTAAACAAGTTTTAAGAAAATTTAAATCTAATATTAAAAATAATATTATAAACCATAAGGGCTCGAAGTATTTTTGAAACATATAATTATTACTAAAAGTTAAAAATATTAGAATAATCAAAAAAATATTTTCTTTTTTAATTAAAGATATTTTAGTCAATACATAAATACCTATTAAAGATGTTATATAAAAAAAATAATTTTCCTTTAAAAAAATATTTGATATTTTCATAAAATATCCTCCTCCAAGTTTAGGATTATAATCAAAAAATAATGATAAAAAAATTACTAAGAATAAACTAAAAATTAATATTAATTTTGATCCTTTATTATTTAAATTGAAAAAATCTAATTTTAAAAATGGTAAAATATATAAAAGAAAGATTGAGGGTATTATTAGTATTGTATTATAGAATTTCAAGCTAAAACCAGATGACTGAAGATAAAAGGGGAAATTAAAAATCAATATAAAGCCAGGAAGTGACAATAAAAAAATAAAAAATGTAATAATATAAAAATTTTTTAAATTTAAATTTTGAAAGTAATATAAAAAGTAATATAAAAATAGAAAAACATAATATCTTCTGGTGTAGACTGCAAAAGCTAAAAAAATCACATGCAATATAAGATTTATATCTATTATTTTTTTTGATTCAATTTTCCATTTTTGAAAGAAATAAATTGAAATTAATAAAAATATTATTGATAAAAGATGGGGATTAGGCCAAATTGCTGATGACCTGAAAAAGGGTAACATGATAATTATTGAAGATAATATAATTAGCTTACCCTTAATAATTGTTGGGTATTTTATTTTAAGATTTAAATAAAATAAGATTGGTATACTTAAGCTTAGCAAACAAAATAAAAATCTGACCAAGAAAATGCTATCAGTTATTTCATTTAGAATTGATAAAAATATATAATGAAATGGTAGCAATCTTGTCCATTGTGAGCTATCTATAAAATAACCATTACTTAGAAGCTCAACGTATTCCCAGGTATTTTTAAAATCATTTGATGTTCCAATACCTGAGGCGTCTTCATTTAAAAATAATCCTAAAAATAAAGATAAGCTTAATAAAGAAAATAATAAATTACCTGTTAAATTATAAAATTTTTCATTCATTGCTAAGCTTTTTTGTTATAAAAATTTATCTTTAGTAAGAATAAATTTTTCAAAGTTCTAAATGATTCTATTTTTGAAATTTTGGATACCCCTTTATTTCGATCTTCAAATATTATAGGTATTTGTTTAATTTGGTATTCACATTTGTGAATCCAAAAAATAGTCTCCATAAAAAAACTGTACCCTCTTGCATTTACTTTGTTTATGTTAAATTTGTTAAGTTTTTTTAAATTAAAGCCTCTAAAAGATGTTGTAAACTCGTCGCAGGGAATATTAAGGATTAGCTTAATGAGCTTATTTCCAAGATAGCTGAGTATAAATCTACTTAATTTCATTTTATTTTTACCTCCTTTTGTATATCTCGATCCAATAATAAAAGAATAGTTTTCAAGATTAATAATGAAATCTGTAATCTGGCTTGGATCATGTGATAAATCTGCATCAAGCGTAATTAAGTTTTGATATTTTTTTTCGTAAGCAAATGCAAAACCTTTTTTATGAGCTGTGTCCAAGCCTAATTTTCCAGACCTCTTTATTAAAAAAAGATTATTATATTTAATTTGATATCTTTCGATTATTTCAGCGGTTCCGTCTGGAGAATTATCATCTATTATAAGTATATCTGCATTATCAATTTTTAATGCAGCATTTAAAAATTCTTCAATATTGTCAACTTCATTATAAGTTGCTGTAAATATAAGTGTTTTATTTTTCATTTACATTTGAATTTGTAATTGATTTAGCAAATTGTTCTATAAATTCTTTATTAGTGGATAGCTTGTTTGTTTTCATTTCTTTCTGAATTTTTTTATAATGCTTCTTAATAAAATTAAGAGTGTCGTAAAAACTTAAATAATTTCTTTTGGTCACAAAAACGCCCTTATTATTACCAACGACATGTTTGATGTCATCAAAAATAATCACAGGCCTTCTTCTTGCCAAGGCCTCAAGTAAAACCATTGGGTATCCCTCGGTATATGATGGTAGAATAAATATATTATGATCATCGTAGTATTTTATTAATTTTAATTTATTGCTTTGGTTGGGAATAATTTTTACATTACTCTGATTTATATTGTAAGATGTGTCATTTTCAGCACCAACGATTGTTAGTGAAATATTTCGTTTATTTTTAATTAAATTTACTAAAGAATAAATACCTTTTTCTACTCTTATTCTTCCAACATACAATAATTTAAAGTTTTTTATCTCTAAATTTTTAGACATTCTTAACCATGTTGAGTCTAGTTGTGACGGGTAAATAATTTGTCCTTTTTTTCCTTTAAGAATATACTTTCTGCAACTAATTAAGTTGGAGACTGTGGCTGTAATAGCAAACATCACATGATAAATGGCAGATCCAAATATACCTAAAATAGCTTTGTATTCTCCATAGCCATCACTTCTTAAATATACAATTGGTTTATTTCCTAAAAATTTTAAGATTAAAGAAATTATAAATGTGTAAGGAGAGATTGAAATTATCAAAAATTTAGCATCATTTATTTTTGAATTACTTATTATAGATGAAATATAAGAAAATAAATTATTCATTACTTTTATTTTTTTAATTTTTATTTCGTGAGATCTCTTAATATTAGATTTTCTAGCATACAAATTTATTTCAAATTTTTTACTAAGACCTTCTGGAGTGGATTTAAGATCTATATTATCACAATAAAACTTATTATCTTTCTGAGAAATAGATTCATTCGAAATAATAAATAATTTTTTTTTCATTAAGAGTCTTTATTTATTTTAAGAACACCTATGAAGGCCTCTTGTGGAATTTCAACTTTACCAAATTGCTTAGATCTTGCTTTTCCTCTTTTTTGTTTTTTTAATAATTTTTTCTTTCTATCTCCGGCTCCCCCTCCGTGTATTTTTGTCAAAACATCTTTTGAAAATCCTTTGATTGATTCCCTAGCAACAATTTTTCCGCCAATAGCTGCCTGGATAGGGATCATAAAGTTATGTCTTGGAATTAAGTCTTTTAATTTTTCACAAACTTGTCTACCTGTAGTTTGGGCAAAGTCTTTGTGTATTATCATCGCTAATGCATCCACTTGTTCTGCATTAACTAATATTCCAAGTTTAACAAGGTTGCCTTCTTTGTGTTCTGTAATTTCATAGTCAAAACTTGCGTATCCACTCGAAATAGATTTTAACTTATCGTTAAAATCAAAAACCACTTCATTTAGAGGCATATCGTAAGATAAAACTGCTCTATTTCCTGTGTAACTTAAATTTGTTTGTAAGCCTCTTTTGTCCTGACATATTTTAATTATAGATCCTAAATATTCATCAGGTGTTATAACTGTAGCCTTAATCCATGGTTCTTCCATTTTTAAAATTTGCGTAGGATCTGGCATACTTGAGGGATTTTGGAGGTCTATTATATCTCCATTTACTTTATGAACCTTATAAATTACTCCTGGAGTAGTCGTTATTAAGTTTACGTCAAATTCTCTTTCAAGTCTTTCAGTTATGATCTCTAAGTGTAGTAAACCTAAAAAACCACATCTGAATCCTAAACCTAGCGCACTTGAAGACTCTGCTTCATAAGAAAAACTAGCATCATTTAATTTAAGTTTGCCTAAACCATCTTTTAATTTTTGGTATTCTGAACTATCAACTGGAAACAGGCCACAAAAAACAACTGGCTTGCTAGGTTTAAACCCTGGCAATGGTTCATTAATTGGATTTGATGCATCGCAAATTGTATCTCCAACCTTTGTGTCAGATAATGATTTAATTCCTGTTATAATAAATCCTATTTCACCTGAGTTTAATTCTTCAATATCAGTTGGTTTTGGTGTAAATACTCCGACTTTTTCAATTATATATTCTCGATCATTAGACATTAGTTTGATCTTCATATTTTTTTTTATTTTTCCATTCAAAACACGTACCAATATCACAACACCGAGGTAGGAGTCGTACCAACTATCAACTAGTAATGATTTTAATTTTTCTTCTGGTTCTCCTTTAGGGGCTGGTAGCACATTAACTATTGCCTCCAAAATATCATCAATCCCTTCACCTGTTTTACCCGAACAACCAATAGCACTTGAAGTATCAATGCCTATTACATCTTCGATTTCCTTTTTAGTTTTATCTAGATCTGAAGCAGGTAAATCTATTTTATTTAATATAGGAACAACTTCATGATTAATTTCTAAAGCCTGATATACATTTGCTAAAGTTTGAGCTTCAACACCTTGAGTGCTGTCTACAATTAGCAATGACCCTTCGCATGCAGATAGGGATCTACTTACTTCATATCCAAAATCAACGTGACCGGGTGTATCAATTATATTAAAGGTATAAACATTTCCATCCTTAGCTTGGTATTTTAACTTTACTGTTTGAGCTTTGATAGTAATTCCTCTTTCTCTCTCTATATCCATCGAATCTAAAACCTGTTGTTTCATTTCTCGTTCAGTTAAACCGCCACATTTATGAATTATTCTGTCAGCAATAGTAGACTTGCCGTGATCAATGTGCGCAATTATGGAAAAATTACGAATTCTTTTTATGTCTGACATTAGGATCTAATTGTGGCACCGGTTTTTTCACCAACTACTTTAATAATATCTTTACTGATTTGATCTAAATCATTTTCAGCCAAAGTTTTATCAAAAGCTTGAAGTGTAACATTCACGGCAACCGATTTTTTTCCTTTAGGTATATTCTCTCCTTCATACACATCGAAAGTAACAACTTTTTGTATTATTTTTTCATTTACTTCTTTAATTATTTTTTCAAGGTTTCCTATTTTGAAAATATTATCTATCACAAAGGCAAAATCTCTTTCAGATTTTTGAAAATCTGAAGCTTTAAAGCTTTTTTTGCTTTGTCTTAATTTTTGATTTGGCTCTGGTATATTTTTTAAAAAAATCTCAAATCCAAAAATATTTGTATCTTTAAAATCTAAATTTTTAATTAATGCTGGATGTATTTCTCCAAAATTAGCTAAGAGAGGTCCTTTTTCTGATTTTAAGGTAACTGAACCTGAGCGACCAGGGTGATAGCTATGTTTAGTGCTATCACTTATAAAAAGGTCTTTTTCTTCAATGCCGAGCTCAACTAGAGTTTTAATAGCATCGCTTTTAATATCAAAAACATCCACGTCTCTCTCTTTATCTAACCAGCTCTTTCTGTTAACTTTTCCAGATTTCAAACCTCCAGCTACAATTTGCTGCTCTCCAGGATTTTTTCCAAAAAATGTTGGACCAATTTCAAATAAAGATAAGTCTTCATATCCTCTATCCTGATTTTTTTTCAAAAAAATTGCTAAATTAGAAAAAATTGAACGTCTCAAAGCATCTAAGTCAGAAGAAATAGGATTAAATATTGGAATTACTTTTTCCCCTTTAGAAAATTGTTTATCAATTTTCGAGTCTGTAAAAGACCACGTTACTATTTCCATATAACCTTTTGAAGCTAAAGATCTCTGAAATAAGTGGAAAAGCTTTTGTTTAAAATTTAATGTTTCTTGAGTTCTTTTCTTTTCAGGTTCAATTAATTTGATATTGTTAAATCCTTTTATTCTAATTAATTCCTCAATTAAATCTTCATCTAGACTTATATCTGGTCTCCAGCTTGGGACTTCAACTTTTATAACTTTTTGAATTTTTTTACATTTAAAACCTAAAGAGGATAATATTTTATCAATTTCTTTTGCACTTATTGGTATACCAATTAATTTTTCAAATTTTTCTATTTGAAAATTTATTACTTTATTTTTTTTATTAGTTTTTCCGATTACCTGAAATTTACTTGCCTGACCACCACAAATTTTTAAAATTAATTCAGTTGCAAGCTCTAATCCTTCTTTAATTGAATTTGGATCAATGCCTCTTTCAAATCTGTATTTAGCATCGGTGTTAATATTAAGTGCCCTAGCGGTTTTTCTTATTGATGATGGACTAAAATAAGCCGCCTCTAAAAGAATATTTTTTGTATCTAATTCAGTAGAAGTAATGGTCCCTCCAATTATTCCACCTAAATCGAGAACACCAGATTTATCAGATATTACACACATGTTTTTTTTTAGTTTATATTTTTTGTTATCTAGTGCTTCAAATATCTCACCTTCTTTAGAATTTCTTACTATGATTTCTTGATTTATTTTATCTGCATCGTAAGCATGTAATGGTCTATTTAAATCAAACATTACATAGTTGGTTATATCTACTACAGCGGAGATGGGTTTTAAGCCTAACGCTATTAATTTACTTTTAAGCCATTCAGGGCTTTCCTTGTTAGTAATATTTTTAATATGACAGCTTCCAAAAGTTTCGCACCCTTGGTCCTTTTCTTTAGTAATTGAGGTTTTAATTTGATGTTTTATATTTTGTTTAATTTTTTTTCTCTTAGCCTCTATTAATCTTCCAACTCCTGTTGAAGAAAGATCTCTTGCAATACCTCTAATACCTAAGCAATCAGCTCTATTTGGGGTTATGGAGATTTCGATTGCCTTTTGTAAGCTACTTTTAAAATAATTTTTTCCTATTTCTTTCTCTTTACCTTTAAGTTCAATTATCCCCTCACTTTCAGCAGATAGATTCAGTTCGCTTTCAGAGCAAAGCATCCCTCTCGACTCAACACCTCTTATTTTTGCTACCTTTAATTCAAAATTAGTTTTTGGTATTACTGCACCTGGAGGTGCGTAGATTGTAATTAAACCCTCTCTGACATTAGGCGCCCCGCAGACAACTTTTAAAATCTCTTTTCCTCCTATTGTAACATCACAGACTTTTAATTTATCAGCATTAGGATGTTTTTCCGCTTTTAAAACTTTTGCAATTTTAAACTTACTCATTTCTCCAGAGTTTTCTTTTATACCTTCAACCTCAAGTCCGATATTTGTAAGCTGACCAATGATTTTGCTTTCTTTGGCTGATGTTTTCAGATGTTCCTTAAGCCAAGGGATTGTAATAATCATTTACTAAGTCCTCTATAATTTGTTGGAACATCTAACGGGTCAAATCCAAAATGACTTAACCATCTATAGTCTGCTTCGAAAAAAGCTCTTAGATCATTGATGCCATATTTTAACATTGCTAAACGATCAATACCTATTCCGAATGCAAATCCTTGATATTTTTTTGTATCTATTTTTACATTTTTTAGAACATTAGGATGAACCATTCCACATCCTAAAACTTCTAACCATTTGTCCCCTTCTCCAATAATAATTTTTCCATTTTCAATTTTGTATCCAATATCAACTTCTGCTGATGGTTCCGTAAAAGGAAAATGACTTGGTCTAAATCTCATTTTTAAATTTTTTACTTCAAAAAATTCTTTTATAAAATAATCAAGACAACCTTTTAGATGTCCCATTGTGATACCTTTGTCTATATGAAGGCCTTCAAGCTGATGAAACATTGGGGCATGAGTTTGATCGCTGTCACATCTGTAAGTTCTTCCAGGTGCAATTATTTTAAAAGGCGGTTTGTTAGATAACATTGTTCTAATTTGAACTGGTGATGTATGAGTTCTTAACAATAATTTTTTATTTTCTTCCAAATAAAAAGTATCGTGCATATCTCTAGCAGGGTGCTCCTCGGGAGTATTTAATGCTGTAAAATTATTATATTCTGACTCAACGTCAGGTCCTTCAGCAACTGAAAAGCCTATTTCTGAAAATATAGAAGATATTTCATCTATAACTTGTGATACTGGATGAATTTTACCCTGGCGATCAGGTCTTACTGGAAGCGTAACATCAACTTTTTCATTTTTAAGTTTTTCATTTATTTCACTAGTTTCAATATCAATATTTTTTTGCTCTAATTGATGTGTTAGATCATCTTTAATTTTATTTAAATTTGAAGCAAACTCTTTTCTTTTTTCTGGATCTAACGAACCAAGTGATTTGAACTGTTGGGTAATTTGACCATTTTTTCCAAAAAATTCTGTCTTAATATTTTGAAGATCGTCTTTAGTTTTTACGGAGTCAATCTTTGCGTTAAATACTGAACTTATTTTATCTAAATCACTCATTAGGTAATTAATTTTTTATATTAAGTTGAGATTAAATCAAAGACCCTTTTAAACTAGGGAGGATTGAACCTTTTTTACTACTGATTTAAAGACTTCTGGATTATTATAAGCTAATTCAGCCAGTACTTTTCTGTCTAATTTAATTTTTGATTTGACTAAACCATTAATAAATTTTGCATATGTTAATCCCTCAGCTCTTACACCAGCGTTTATTCTTTGTATCCATAAAGATCTAAATTCTCTTTTTTTTGCTTTTCTATCTCTGTAAGCATATTGCATTGCTTTCTCCATAGCTTGACGAGCTATTCGAATAGTATTTTTTCTTCTACCTCTTTGACCTTTAACAGATTTTAAAACTTTTTTGTGTTTTGCTTTACTGACTACACCACGTTTAGTTCTGGCCATATTATCCTCTTAAATTATATGGCATATACGATTTAACAATTTTCGAGTCTTGTTTTGTCATTATCGTAGTGCCTCTTTGTTTTCTAATTTGTGAATTTGTTCTTTTAATCATCCCATGTCTTTTACCCGCCTGAGGCATTTTTATCTTACCAGAAGCGGTAAATCTAAATCTTTTTTTTGCAGAGCTTTTTGTTTTAAGTTTTGGCATAAATATTTGGGTTTTATATAGGCATTAATTAATCTTTACAAGATACTATTATTGATGATTTAGAGTGGTTGAATAATCATAACCATCTGACGGCCTTCAAATTTTGGCTTACTTTCTACCTTTGCTATATCTTTTGTTTCCTCAATAATTTTATTCATCAAATCCTTACCTAATTCTGTGTGTTGCATTTCTCGACCTTTAAATTTAACAGTAAATTTTACTTTGTCACCTTTTGTAATAAATTTTTTAGCATTTTTTATTTTAAAATTATAATCATGTTCTTCTGTACCTGGTCTTAATTTAATTTCTTTGAGTGAAACTGTCTTTTGCTTTTTTTTTGCTTGGTTAGCTTTTTTTTGAAGATCATATTTGTATTTTCCCATATCCATAATTTTACAAACTGGAGGGTTGGCATTTGGAGAAATTTCTATTAAATCTAAACCTTCTTGCTTAGCTAACTCGATAGCTTTATTAAGTTGTAACGTACCAAGATTTCCACCATCACTTCCAATAACCTGGACATCTAAGGCTCTTATTCTCTCATTAGCTTTAGGCCCTTGAGGCTTACTTCTTCTTTGAAAATAATTTGGTTTAAAACTTGACACTTAATTTAAAGGCAACTTATTAGAGTCTAGCATATTTTTAATTAGATCTTCTCTTTTCATAACTTCTTGTTTGTCAGATCCTAACTTTCTAACCGTTACTGTGTTTTCTGCAACCTCTTTTTTACCACAAACGATAATAAATGGAACTTTTGCAAGAGAATGCTCTCTGACTTTGTAATTTATCTTTTCATTTCTTAAATCCATTTCACATTTTATACCTTCTTTAAATAAATCTTCAAATAACTTTTTTACGTATTTGTTATTTTCTTCTGTTATAGGACACACTACCGCTTGTATTGGTGAAAGCCAAAATGGTAATTTGCCTGCATAATTTTCTATTAAAATTCCTATAAATCTTTCTAGTGAACCAAACAATGCTCTGTGCAACATGACTGGAACTTTTTTGTTTCCATCTTTTGCAATATATGATGCTCCTAATCTATTGGGTAAATTTAAATCAACCTGCAAGGTTCCACATTGCCAATCTCTGCCAATAGCGTCCCGTAAAACAAATTCAATTTTAGGACCGTAAAAAGCACCTTCACCTTTATTTATTGTGTATTCAAGTTTTGATTGCTTAATTGCTGATAAAAGAGCTGACTCTGATTTATCCCAAACACTATCGTCTCCTACTCTTTTTTCTGGTCGATCTGAATACTTTAACACGACATTTTCAAATCCTAGGTCTTTATATATTTCTAAAATTAAGTTTGTAACTATCAAGGACTCTTGTGTGATTTGGTCTTCAGTACAAAATATGTGTGCATCATCTTGAGTAAAAGCTCTTACTCTTAATAAGCCGTGCAAAGCACCTGATGGTTCGTATCTGTGTACTTTACCAAATTCAGAAAGTTTCAATGGTAAATCTCTATAACTTTTTAAACCCTGATTAAATACCTGAATACACCCTGGACAATTCATTGGTTTCACTGCAAATATTTTTTCATCTGGAGTTTCAGATGTAAACATATGTTCTCCAAACTTGTCCCAGTGGCCAGATTTTTCCCATAATGTTTTATCTAATAATTCGGGTGTATTAATCTCTTTGTAACCAGCTAATCTTTGTTTAGCTCGCATATATTCAACAAGTCTTTGAAATAACAGCCAGCCTTTTTCATGCCAGAAGACTGCACCTGGACTTTCCTCTCTAAAATGAAATAAGTCCATTTCTTTTCCAAGTTTACGATGGTCTCTTTTTTCTGCTTCTTCAAGTCGACTTAAATAATCCTCTAAATCTTTTTTTGAAGCCCAGCTTGTTCCATATATTCTTTGGAGCATTTCATTATTAGAGTCTCCTCTCCAATACGCACCTGAAACTTTAGTCAATTTAAAAGCTTTCCCAATTTTTCCCGTTGAAGCTAAATGTGGTCCTCTACATAAATCATGCCATTTACCATGATGATATATAGAAACTTCTTCATCTTGTGGAATGCTCTTAATAATTTCAGCTTTATATTTTTCTCCAATTTTGAGAAAATGATTTATTGCATCATTCCTTTTTAAAACTTCTCGGTGGGTCTCTTCGTCACGATCAACAATTTCGGCCATTTTTTTTTCAATTTTTTTTAAATCATCTTTAGTAAAAGGTTCCTTTCTTGAAAAGTCATAATAAAAACCATTGTCAATAACAGGTCCGATAGTTACTTGGGTGCCAGTGTAAAGCTCTTGAACTGCCATTGCCAATATATGTGCTGTGTCATGCCTTATAACCTCTAAACCCTCCTTATCTTTAGCAGTGATAATTTTTACATTCGAGTCTTTTGTAATTTGATAACTTAAATCTTTTAATTGCCCGTTTACTTCCATTATAAGAGCAACTTTTTCAAGAGATTTACTAATTTTTTTTGTTAAATCAAATCCATTAATACCTTTTTCAAAAGCTATTTTTTTTCCATCTAGAAGTTTAATTTGAGGCATTAGTTTTTTAACAGTTTTTTATATTCATTTAGATTTGTGTCACACATTGTTTCAACATCAAATTTTTTTGTTATATTTTTCCTGCCTTCATTCCCCATTGATATTAATTCTTCTTGAGTTAATTGAATAACAGTATTTAAGCTTTTCGCAAGTTCTCTTGGGTCATCAAACTTGTATAAAAATCCAGTTTTTTTATTAAGAATAGTTTCTTTTGAACCACCTATATTGCTTGCAATTATCGGCTTACTCATCGCCTGAGCTTCAACTGCAACTCTTCCAAAAGCTTCGGGTTCAATAGAGGCTGAAACAACTACATCCGCTAAAGAATATGCTAGAGGCATTTCTCTACAATGGTTTATAAATTTAACTTTTTTATTTAAATGATATCTTTCAACTAAATTCATAAGTTTTTTTTTATAAACTGTTCTTCCTTGATCTGATCCAAGTACTATAGCCTGAAAATTTATAAAATTAAAATCTTCAATTAAAATATTTAAGGATTCTATAAATTTTTCTTGTCCTTTCCAATTTGTTAATCTTCCAGGCATTAAAATAGTAAATTTATCATATTCTAATTTCCATTCTTGTTTTAATTTTTCTTGTTTAAGAATTGAGATATTTTTTTGGTTATAATAATCAACATTTATACCTCGAAAAATTACTCTAAGTTTTTTTCCTTTGTTAAGATATTCTTTATAATTTTCATTAATATGACTAAATATAAAATTTGATCCCGCTATGGTTAATTTAGCTCTTAACATAATGCTATTATAAAATTTTTTAAATTTACTTTTGAAATTGTAGGTTCCATGAAAAGTTGTCACAAAAGTTCTATTAGTTAAAATACAAGCAGTGTAACATGACCACGCAGGAGCTCTACTCCTTGCGTGCACAATATTAATTTTATAAAAAATAATAAACAAAGATAAAATTAAAGCATTAAATATTATTAAAATTGGGTTTTTAGAATGAACGGGCAGTTTAAGTATTTTAACTTTTTCTTTTTTTACAAACTTTAATAATTCTCCTCCGGCTGTTACTATAAATGATCCGCATTCTTTTTCTGCTAAATAATGTGCAATATCATAGCAGCCAGTTTCGGCGCCGCCATAACCGAGTTTAGGAATTACTTGAAGAACATTTATTTTTGTACTCATGTTATTTGATATATATATAGTAACAAATTAAAATACTTATATGAAAAAATTTAAATATTTGAAAATTTCAAATACAAAAAAACTTAGATTTATAGACAATTATTTTAAAAACAAACTTTATATAGTTTTTCTTCCGGGCTTTATGTCTGATATTGATGGAAAAAAACCTCAAGCTTTTAGACAATATGCAGTTAAAAATAAATTAGGTTTTTTAGCTATTGAGTATTCTGGACATGGGAAATCGTCTGGCAAGTTCATAAAAGGGAATATAACTAAATGGTCTAATGATGCTAAAAATTCAATTAAAAGAATTATTAAAAAAAATAAATTTATACTTATTGGTTCTAGCATGGGTGCCTGGATTTCTTTAAATCAGTTTAAATATTTTAAAAATCAAATTTTAGGTTTTGTTGGCATAGGCTCAGCTCCTGAATTTCTTGAAAGGTTGATGTGGAAAAAATTTACTAAAAAAATGAAAAAGGAAATTAAAACAAAAGGTATAATTATAATTAAACATGGTCGATCAAGTTTTAAGAATAAATTAAATGAATACCCGATAACGTTTCAATTAATAAAAGATGGAAGAAAAAATAAAATAATATCTAAAAAAATAAGATCAAAAATTAAAGTAACGATGGTTCATGGTGGTAAAGATGAGGTTGTGCCAGCATCTTTTTCAAGAAAAGTTCTTGCAATATTTCCTAATGCACAAAAGAAGTTTGTAGAAATTAAAAATGGGGATCATAGCTTATCAAATAAAATTCATTTGAAGAGAATAATTAAGGAATTAAATAATATTGTTGAAAATATAGTCTAGCCCTTCAATGTAAGTAGGATATTTTAATTTATAATTAAAAAACTCTTTCATTTTTTTATTATCAACTTTTTTCGAGTCCTTATAAAAATTTTTCATCATCTCACTTTCTATCTCATTTATTTCTATAGTTATAGGTTTGTCTATTCCTAATAGTTTAACTCCGTACATGGCAACTTCTTCTGCAGATGCAGGTTGATTATCTGAAATGTTATAGATTTCTTTTTTTTTGAAATTATTTAAAGAAGTAGATAAAATATGAGCAATATCTTCTACATGAATACGTGAAAAAAAATGGTTTTTTTTATTTATAATCTTAGCTTCTCCGAATTTTAATCTTTTTAAAATATTATATTGATTAGAATAAATTCCTGACAATCTAAAAATTTGAAATGGTAAGTCAAATTTACTCGCTAGCTGCATCCATTCTTTTTCAACTTTAAGTCTTTCAATACCATTTGGTGAGGTTGGTTTGGTTTCACTATTTTCATTTACCCATTCTCCATTATGGTTTCCATAAACACTTGTTGCAGAAAGATACGTAATCCATTTAAATTTACTTGACTTAAAATATTTTTTCAGATTTTTTAAAACAATATCTGTTCCATTAATTGGAGCTATAGATAGAAGAATATGATCTGCTTCCTCAAATTTTGATATAAAATTTTTATCAAAACCTGCTTCTGTAAATTGAAAGCTTTCGTAGCTTATGTTTTCAAATTTTTTATTTTTAGACACTTCACGTGATGTAGTCATTAATTTGAAAGGGACTCTTTGGTCATTTAGTTTTTTAATAAAGTTTTTTGCTACTTGACCAAAACCAAAACAAATAATATTTTTCGTTTCCATTTAGCTAACCTTTTTAATGGTAGATTTTAATGTAATTGGGTTATCTAATTTATCTAACATCTCTATTGGGCATATCTGTTTGAATTTTTTTAATTCAACTTCAAAATTATCCAATATTTTTTTAGCTACTACTGAATTAGTTTCTTTTAAAAATTCATTTAATTTATTTTTTAAAAATGATTTCCAAAAATCTGTTTCAATTTGTTGCCAAATAATTGAGGACGGATTGGCGAAATTCTCAAATTCATCTTTCGTATCATATACAAATGCCATTCCACCAGTCATCCCTGCTCCAAAATTATCTCCAACTGAACCTAGTATTATTGCAATTCCCCCAGTCATATATTCACATCCATGTGCACCACAACCTTCAACAACAGAAAGGCTTCCTGAGTTTCTTACAGCAAATCTCTCTCCAGCTTGCCCAGATGCAAATAATTTTCCTTTGGTTGCACCATATAAAACTGTATTGCCTATGATTGTATTTTCGTTAGAAACAAGTTTGTTTTTTAAAGAAGGGTAAACAGTAATAGTTCCACCGGATAATCCTTTTCCTACATAATCATTACAATCTCCTTCTACTATCAGCTTAATGCCTTTAGTCAAAAATGCTCCAAGTGATTGTCCTGCTGAACCTGTTAGCTTTATATTAACAATATCATCTGATAATTTGTTATTACCATATGCCTTGTAAATGTGATGAGATAGTCGAGTTCCTACAGATCTAGATGTATTTTCAATTTCATAATCAAAGTTATTTTTTTTATTTGGATCAATATTTTTTTTTATTTCCGACCAGATTTTTTCATCAAGATTATCTGGAACTTTATTAATATGTCTGTCTTTACAGTATCTTGGGTTTTCGCCGGGATCAGCCTGAACAAGTAAAGGATTTAAATCTAAGTCGTCTAAATTCGAAGCTCCTTTATTTACTTGAGACAATAAGTCTGTTCTGCCGATAATTTCATTAATTGATTTAAATCCTAGTGAAGCAAGTATTTCTCTTACCTCGGTTGCTACAAATTTAAATAAATTAACAACTTTTTCTGGGGTACCTGTAAATTTTTCTCTTAAAGATTTATCTTGGCTACAAACTCCAACTGGACAAGTATTAGAATGGCATTGTCTAACCATAATACAGCCCATTGCAACTAGTGAAGATGTGCCCATTCCATATTCCTCAGCACCCATCATTGCAGCCATTACAACATCTTTTCCTGTTTTTAACCCTCCATCAGTCCTTAATGTAACGTTTTGTCTTAAATTATTTAATGTGAGAATTTGGTTTGCTTCCGTTAACCCCATCTCCCAAGGTATGCCTGCATACTTAATGCTTGTTTGAGGACTTGCTCCAGTTCCTCCAGAGTGTCCAGAAATTAATATGATATCGGCTTTTGCCTTAGCTACTCCAGCTGCAATAGTTCCAATCCCAGTTGAAGCCACTAGTTTAACTCCAACTCTTGCATTAGGATTAATTTGTTTTAAATCGTAAATTAATTGCGCCAAGTCTTCAATGGAGTAAATATCATGATGAGGTGGAGGAGAAATTAAAGTGACGCCGGGTGTAGAATGTCTTAATCTTGCTATTTCTTCTGTAACTTTGAAACCAGGTAATTGCCCACCTTCTCCTGGTTTAGCGCCTTGCGCCATTTTAATTTCTATTTCATTTGCGTTATTTAAGTAGTCTACAGTTACACCAAATCTGGCTGATGCGATTTGTTTAACTCTTGAGTTTGCACTATCTCCGTTTGGAAGAATCTCAAATCTTTTTGCATCCTCGCCCCCTTCTCCACTACAAGATGCTCCTTTAATTCTATTCATTCCTGTTGCTAAAGTTTCATGAGCTTCAGCTGATAAAGCTCCATGGGACATGCTTCCACTTCCAAAACGTTTTAGTATTTCTTCTATAGGTTCTACTTCATTTATATCAATTGGTTTTCTTTTATTCTTAAATTCTATTAAATCTCTAATATTGATTGGTGGTAAGTTATGTATTCCTGCTGAATATTTTTTAAACAACTCATATGAGCCACTGCTAACAGCTGTTTGTAGCAAATGAATTAATTTACCCTGATATTGATGATCTTCACCACTTTTTCTATATCTATAAAGTCCGCCAATAGGTAAAGAAAAAACATTTTTAGCGTTAAATTTTTTATGAAGTTCTTTTATTTTTTTTTCAATACCAATAATGCCTATTCCTGAAATCCTAGATGACATACCAGAAAAATAATCAGAAACTATTGCTCTGCTTAAGCCAACAGCTTCAAAATTGCACCCTCCTCTGTATGAACTTATTACTGAAATTCCCATTTTTGACATTATCTTCAAAAGACCGGCATCAATTGATTTCTTAAATTTAACAACGCAGCTTTCAAAATCAACTTTACCAAACAATTTTTTTTCAAATCTTTGGTAAATGCTATCAATTGCTAAATAAGGATTCACAGTCGTTGCACCTACACCTATTAGAACAGCGAATGAATGGGTATCCAAAGCATCAGAACACTCAACATTTAAAGAACAATAACCTCTAAGACCTTGTTTAACTAAATGTGAATGAACCGCTC
>Ga0233444_10002999_pt1 | contig 17092 bp, 15 predicted proteins | sample SI_124_October20_6_FD_182792 | JGI IMG/M metagenome (GOLD analysis project Ga0233444, IMG submission 182792) | Seawater microbial communities from Saanich Inlet, British Columbia, Canada - SI_124_October2016_10_MG | ecosystem: Environmental > Aquatic > Marine > Inlet | place: Canada: British...
AGGCCGAGGTGGCATCGGCAATCGTCAGCCCACTACGATCAGCCGGAATCCAGTCGCCATGCGGCACGCGCACCCCCGACGTGGTGCCATTCCAGGTAAACACAACATCATTGTCAAAATTGACCATGCCCAGATCAGGCAGATCGCCATAATCGACCTCGATAGCACGGGCATTTGGAATCTTTAGCTGCTTTATCACATCGGCAACCCAAGCCTTGCCAAAGGCTTCCCATGCCAATACGTCAACACCGCGCGCACCTAGCAAAGACCAGAGCGCCATTTCGACAGCGCCGGTATTCGAGCCTGGTACAATCGCGATATGATAGTCGGATGGCAAGCCCAGAATGCTGCGCATCTTTGTAAGTACGGATTGAATTTTGGCTTTGGGATGTTTGGCGCGGTGCGAGCGACCTAGCACCGAAACATCAAGATTAGAAGCGGACCATCCAGGCCGTTTCTTGGTCGGGCCGCATGAAAAATGCGGAGACGCCGGCTTGATAGCCGGTTTAGCGGAAGGAGACATGGTGATCCTCAGTCAAAAATGTGGCCACCTGTTGGGAGGTGACGACCCGCCAAAAGACATGCCAGACCACCCACCGCTTGTCAACATACCGGCCAAACGGCATGTGAAATATTTTTGCTTTTGCTAATATATTGAAATTATGCGATTTATTTCGCCGCAGACTTAATGCGCAAAATTAGTTCCTGCATAACTGTATCAAGAAGTGGCATTTCATCAGCTTCGACCATCACCCGGATCAGATTTTCGGTACCTGACGCCCGCACCAGCACACGCCCTTGTCCATTCATGCTTGCCTCGATCTTGCTCATATCAGCTATCAGGCTTTCATCACTTAGAACAGTGCGGTCAATATCGCGGATATTTTCTAGTTTCTGCGGGCTTGGGGTAAAGTTGTTAAATAGTTCACTGGCGGTTTTATCACTGCGTTTGAGCAAGGCAAGCATCTGCAAAGCCGCCAGCAAGCCGTCACCCGACGTGGCAAAATCGCTAAGCAGGATATGGCCAGATGGCTCCCCCCCCAGATTAATACCCGTTTTACGCATCATTTCGAGAATGTAACGATCACCAACTTTTGAACGATGCAGATCAAGACCCCATTCAGCCAGCTTTAGCGCCAGCCCGCGGTTTGACATGACGGTGCCAACAACACCGCCCCCGACAAGGGTGCCCGCCTGTTGCATTGAACTGGCCAAAGTCGCAAGCAATTGATCGCCATCAAGTAGCTTGCCATTTTCATCTGCCATGATAAGCCGATCCGCATCACCATCAAGTGCGATGCCTGCATCTGCCCCATGTGTGACAACCGCCGCCGCCATCATCTGTGGTGATACCGCCCCGCACATATCATTGATGTTCATGCCATCCGGCGTAACTGCCAACGGTATGACATCAACACCCAGTTCAAACAGCGTATCAGGCGCGGTACGATAAGCCGCCCCATTCGCACAATCGACAACGATCTTCATGCCATCCAGCCGTAAATTACGCGGGAAAGCGGCTTTGGCAAATTCAACATAACGGCCAACTGAATCCAGCATCCGGCGCGCACGTCCAAGGTTTTCGGGTTCAGCCAGTGCAATCGATCCTGCCGCCAGTTGCGAAATCTCGGCTTCAATCACATCGTCTAGCTTAAAGCCATCCGGACCAAATAATTTGATACCATTATCAAAATGCGGGTTATGGCTAGCCGAAATCATCACCCCTAGTTCGGCACGTAGCGAGCTGGTCAGATAGGCAACTGCTGGTGTTGGCACTGGCCCCAGAAGCCGACAATCCATCCCGATCGACGTAAAACCAGCAACCAATGCCGATTCCAGCATATATCCCGATAGGCGCGTATCCTTGCCAATTACGACAGACGGGCGGCCAGCCTTGGAACCGATTTTGCCTGCGGCATTATTGGCAACAAACCAGCTTCCTGCGGCCAATGCTAAACGGACAATGGCCTCGGCGGTCATAGGCCCTGTATTGATCCGCGCGCGCACGCCATCTGTTCCGAATAAACCTGCCATGATTGTTCCTTTTCAACGCGGCGCATCCTTATAATAGAATAGAGGAGCGCAAACTCATTTCACAAGTGTCTTTCACCTAAATCAGGCAATAATCAAACGATAAGCATATGTTGGGTTATGCCGCTTCATATAGTGCCATCTGTACAGCTATTGCCTGAGCGGTATCAGGCACATCATGCACGCGGATCATTTGTGCGCCTTCATTGATACCTTGCAATGCCAGTGCAATACTGCCAGCAAGACGATCATCAGCCACTTCATTTCTGGATATTTTGGCAATGCTTGATTTGCGGCTGGCCCCTAGCAATAGCGGTACACCAAGACCATGAAGCAAGCCAAACCAGTTCATCAATTCCATATTATGTGTGACAGTCTTGCCAAAGCCAAACCCCGGATCAACGACGATTTTGTCACGCGGAATACCAGCATCTATGGCGGCCATGATGCGGTCTTCAAGAAATTCATATATTTCAACTGGGGCAAATCCATAATGCGGATCATTCTGCATCGATTCAGGCGTGCCTTGCATATGCATGATAATCACCGGCACGCCGCTATTCGACGCCGCCGCCAGCGCACCATCGCCGCGTAATCCGCCTACATCATTTATAATAGCTGCCCCTGCTTTGGTCGCCCGCGTCATAATTTCGGCATGACGCGTATCCACCGAAACCAGCCCCCCTGCTTTGGCAAGGCCGGTAATAGGCGGCAAAATCCGCGCAAGCTCTTGATTACGGGTGATCGGTTCAGCCCCCGGACGTGTCGATTCACCACCTATATCAATGATGCTGGCACCTGCTGTCTGCATCGCAACCGCTGCCGCGATCGCCTTGGCTGGGGCATTATGCTGACCACCATCAGAAAAACTGTCGGGCGTTACATTCAATATACCCATAATTTGCGGCTCATTCATCGACAAGCCTGCAAAATCAGCGCGAGGTGATGTCAGGCGCTCAATAGCGAAAACCGCTTTGTTGCGGTCATCTGCCTCGGACAGCATCGCATCAACATGCATGCGGCGCGCCGAATAGCTATTGTCTTGGCTACGTTGGACAACATCAACATGGCTAAAATGTCGCCAGCCGCCAGCCAGTGCCAACGCCCCGTCAAGAGGCGTATTTTGAGGAAGCGGACGAATCCATGTTGGACATGCAAAAGGCGGCAGTGTAAGTGCCGCCTTATAGCTTATGGGTGCGTGATCAGACACCGACTAAACCGGTTCGTTGCCTGGCTTTTTCGGGCGCCCTGATTTTGGCAAACCAGTGCGTGAACGTGTTTTCGCCCGCGGACTCTCAGGCACCTCATCGGCGGCTTCTTCACGAACCAATGTACCGCCTTCGACAATGATTCTAATTTCATTGCCATCAAGCGTTTCATACTCAAGAAGACCTTGCGCCAGACGCTCAAGTTCAGCACTGTTCTTTTTCAGAATTTTAGTTGCTTCACTATAGGCATCATCAACAATCCGACGCGTTTCCGCATCAATAATCGATGCTGTTGCATCCGACATATTCTTTTGCTGAGATACTGAGCGGCCAAGAAACACTTCCTGCTCATCCGCGCTGTAGGCAAGAAAGCCTAGCTTGTCGGACATGCCCCATTCGGTAACCATACGGCGCGCCATATCGGTTGCCATACGAATATCGGATGAAGCACCAGTCGTAATCTTATCTTCACCAAAGATCATGTCTTCGGCAATACGACCACCACAGGCCACCCGTAAATCAGCATAGATTTTGTCACGAGCCAGTGAAATACGATCACCTTCAGGTAGCCGCATAACCATGCCAAGCGCACGCCCACGCGGGATGATTGTCGCCTTGTGGATCGGGTCAGATGCCTCACAATGCAACGCCACAACAGCATGACCAGCTTCGTGATAGGCTGTCAGGCGTTTTTCCTCATCTGTCATCACCATTGAACGGCGTTCAGAACCAAGCATCACCTTATCCTTGGCTTCTTCAAACTCACTCATAGATACCGTGCGGCGACCCTTACGGGCAGCCAGCAAAGCTGCTTCATTCACCAAATTCGCAAGATCAGCACCCGAAAAACCAGGTGTTCCACGAGCAATAACGCGCGGCTCTACACCTTCGGAAAGTGGCGTTTTGCGCATATGTACTTTCAGGATTTTTTCACGACCCATCACATCCGGGTTTGGCACAACAACCTGACGGTCAAAGCGTCCCGGACGCAACAAAGCCGGATCAAGCACGTCCGGACGGTTGGTCGCTGCGATCAGGATAACACCTTCATTCGCTTCAAAGCCATCCATCTCGACTAGCATCTGGTTCAATGTCTGTTCGCGCTCGTCATTACCGCCGCCAAGGCCAGCACCACGATGACGTCCAACAGCATCAATCTCGTCGATGAAAATAATACATGGTGCGTTCTTTTTACCTTGTTCGAACATGTCACGGACACGGCTGGCACCAACACCAACAAACATTTCGACAAAATCAGAACCCGAAATAGTGAAGAAAGGCACATTCGCCTCACCAGCGATCGCTTTCGCCAGCAAAGTCTTACCTGTACCTGGAGGACCCACCAGCAAAACGCCTTTTGGAATTTTACCGCCAAGACGCTGAAACTTGCCAGGGTCTTTCAGAAACTCAACAACCTCTTCAAGTTCGGTTTTGGCTTCATCAATACCAGCAACATCTTCAAAAGTGATCCGCCCCTGATGTTCGGTCAGCAGTTTAGCGCGTGACTTGCCAAAGCCCATCGCACCGCGAGATCCGCCCTGCATCTGTCGCATAAAGAAAATCCAGACACCGATAAATAACAGCATCGGGAACCATGACAGCAGAATTGAAAACAGCCCGGGCATATTGCTTTCTTCGGGGCTGGCAATGATGCGCACATCATTTGCGTCAAGCACAGTCACAACATCCGTGCCTTCAGGCATGACACTGGACACGATGCGGCCTGATTTGGATTTACCCGTCAGGTTACGGCCATCAATGACAACTTCCACAATCTGCTGACCTTCGACCTCAGCGATAAAATCAGAATAGGCAACCTGATTAGTCTGCGGTGTCGCTGATGGCTGTTGAAACAGGTTGAAAAGCCCAAAAAGAGCTGCTCCAAAAATGAGCCAAATGATAATATTACGTGCCATATTGTTCACGGTTCACAGATCCTTCATCGTTTTGCGGCATCATCTGCCGTCACATCTTTCATCGGTTGCAGTGCTTGTCCCGGTGCCAATGGCAAGAACCGTGCGTTTACAAGCGCATCAAGCGCGACATGTTTTTTATTACATGTCTTTATTTGGGGATAAAACACCTCTCCGTCAAGGCTTTGAATGACAGGAATTGCTTGGCGCACAATATGCTGGATATCATTCCATTCCGGCGGTAGCGATGCCTGGGATGGCGTTTGTGCCAATTTTGTATGCCCAAATGCCAAAACGCTACCTGCAACCCGACTTGTGATGCGCCAACAGCCAGCAAAAACCACATCTTCACCAGTATTGATTCCCAGTTCCTGCACCACCCTGCCCAATTCCCGAACAACCACGTAATCAGACGCACCCGATGGGGTTACAATGCATCCTGACAAGGTGCTAGTTAACCCACCGTGCATCCGGTCCCGAAGCCTGCACAAGGCGTCATAACCTGGCGCATAGGCTTGCCCGCCCACCTGATGAAGCAAACGCCCCATTGCGCGGTGCCACGCAATGTCCGGCAAAACCGCCAAACATGTCGCATTATCGCGCTTGGTGCCTGTCCGGTAGTCTGGCAAACGCGCATATCCAGCCGCATCAAGATGGACGTCATTGTTAAGAATATCTAACAACGTCTGATCTAGCGTGGCCAGAATTTGTCTTGCCGCGCCACCAAGCTGGCATAGCATGGTGCTATATGTTGGTTCATATGTCATGAATTGGCGCAACCGAATGCGTTCAAAACGTCGATCCACATTGCTAGGATCACTTTCAAAAGCACAGTTAAATTGCTGGCATATATCCAGCGCTCGTTCAGCTGGCCAGTCAAGCATAGGGCGCCCGATTGGCACACCTGCCCGCCAGCTTGTCCGTTTCATGCCAGCAAGTCCCGCCAAACCAGATTCTTTGCCTAACCGCATGGCAATTGTTTCGGCCTGATCACCCACGTGGTGGCCAAGGAGCAATACCGCATTATCGCGGCGCGCATGTGCGAGCATTATGTCAAAACGCTGACGACGCGCCCAAGCCTGAATACCTGTTTTTGGCGCTTTATCACTGACTTTTTCGATCGTCACAGCAATTCCATGCGCCTGCATGCGTATGGCAACACGCGCCGCTTCTACGCTGGCATCTGGCCGGATACCATGATCAACAATTATTGCACGGTGCGCTTTATTAGATGCCGCCGCATAACGTGCCATCAACAAGCATAAAGCGGTGCTGTCGGCACCTCCCGACAAGGCAGAAATAAAAGAAAAATGCTGATCTAAACCAGTAGCCGACATTGCGGCGGCAAATTCTGCATCAAGACGCGTCAGCACGTCAGCCCTGATCCGTTTACCCCTGATTCACGCACCCCTGATTCACAAACCAATGTCATCTAACCACCGCACTTTGCCGTCGCACTCAGCGTTGCAAGCTGTTTGAGAAAGGCTTCGGGCGGCGCATCCAGCAATTGTGGCAAGGATTCATAAATAGCACAGGCCTGTTCTGGTGCCGCAAAATGTGAAACTGACTCAGCAATCCACATTGTGGTATCAACTAGACGCGCATCACCCGGAAAATCCCCATTAAACTCAGAAAAGGTCATAGCGGCCTTTTCATATTTTTTACGCATGAATTGAACGCGACCAAGCCAGTAAACAGCATCGGCCTCACGTTCATGTCCTTTATTGAATTGTTTGAATTCGGCAAAGGCAGCTTCGGCTGTTTCCAGATCATTTTGCAAAGCCCGACCCAACGCAAAGCGATATTGCTCTTCCGGGTCTGCATCAGGCAGAACCACTGGTTTTGCAGGTAAAACAACCTCTTCAGGCTGTTCTTCACCTTTGACTATGTTGGCATTGGCCATGTCTTTGGATGATGTATCTGTCGCCAGACTATCAGTTTGCGATGTCACTGCTGGGTCACGCCCCACGCCTGTAGCACCTGCCCCAACAGCACTCGTCATGGTTACGTTGTCCATACTATCATTCTGGTCAGAATTAACGGACTGGTCTGACTCTGCCATCAGCACAGCGGCAGAATCATTAACTGATGACGCGGTCATATTATCCACAGACTCATTTTCTTGCATTTTGTCAGCAAGTGCTTGCTCATCAACCGTCCATGTTGTTCCATCTGATCCTTGGCTTCGATTCATCAAAACATCGGCGCGCGGCTTGGCCGGATTCGTGTCCTGTCCAATGATAGCATTGGCCAGATTATCGCTACCAAGCGACAGCAATGTTTGCATACGCTTTTCCAAGCGCAAAAGGCGAAACTCGGTGTCAGACGTTATTTCAAGAGTGCGCTCCATCCGGCGGTTTGTCATCGCAATCATGTCGGTAAGACGTTCCATCTTGTCATTGAGCATTTGCATATCGGCACTTTTTGACGTGTCGTCCTGCGCTGCGCTGCTATCAAGTTGCTGGATCTTCATACCGATTTCGCGTAGATCGCTTTCCAGCACGCCACGGATTTCTTTTAATCCCGCTTCCAGTATATCCATTCGTTGCTGATGTCGCGTTAGCAATGCGCTGGTCGTGGCATTGTTACCTGCTGAGGACGTTTTGGTCTCACTGCTTGCCGATTGTGCAAAAGATGCGTGAACCGACATACCCATAAGCAATAGCCACAGGCTCAAAATTCGAATGAAATGTGAATGTAAGAACATTTTAGGCGCCTCAAATAATAGCGGAACGTTACGCTAGCGTAACTTTTAGGCAAAAATTAGGCATAAAAAAGGGGCTATACAGCCCCTTTCTCATAATTTCATCTTTAAAAGCTCTCGGCTTAGTTAAGCACGGTCGCTGCACGACGGTTTTTAGCCCATGAGGTTTCGTTTGAACCTGACATTAATGGACGCTCTTTACCGTAAGAAACGGTACGGATACGGGCGGCATCAATACCTTTGGCAAGAAGAAAATCGCGCGCTGCAGATGCACGGCGATCACCAAGTGCAAGGTTGTATTCACGCGTTCCACGCTCATCGGCATGACCTTCGATCACAACCACCGCTTCAGGGTTAAGCTGCAAGAACGCTGACTGACGAGACAAAGTAACCTGTGCGTCATAGCTAAGCGCTGCGCTGTCAAAGTCGAAGTAAACTGTGTTACCAACTCTTGCTAGCTTTTCAGCTGGTGTCATTGCATCGTCAGCACTTGACGAACTTGCAGAAGCGCTCGAGCCAGAAGATGAAGCCGACGCTGTTGAAGCGCCTGAAGCAGAAGATGACGCGCTATCACTGGCGCTGTCACTTGATGTTGTTGAAGCTGTTTCACAAGCCGCTAGAAAAAAAGCCGCAGAAAAAATTGCTATCAGGCGTTGTACCATTTTTATGCCCTCGATTTGTTTACCGGTGTCCCGGGTTTGTTGTTCAGAATTGTAAGAATAGTCGTTTCACATGGCCTTTTGTTATAGGAGGCTAGTGACCGACTCCGTAAAACTGTTTCCGATATACTATATAATACAAAAAAAACAAGCCATACAATAGCAATCCAATGTATGCCAATGACACGTTAGTCATGCATTTAGTAGCTAGTTTTACTAAATATTATTCAACTTCATACCACTATTAAAATTTAATCTATAAAATTACATAATCTAATATCCTAACAAACATTAATTTTGCGCTAAAAGCAACGTAATTTCGCCAATTTGCTTACTTAATTAGGGCAAACAAGCCTATTTCATGTTTATTTAGGCAATAATACCTTGGATTCCGCACTTCATCGTACCGCACCATTTAGCGCAGTAACGGCGACCATGCTGGATCTGATGCGTCCGACGGCGTGATTATTCTCCGCTCATTAAAGCCTGTTATATCAACCCTATACAGGGCTGTATTACCGCCTGACCCATCATCTTTGAACGGCTGCTGCTTAAAATACATCAAAACACGGCCATTTGGCGCCCATGTCGGGGCTTCCACCAAGAATCCCTGTGCTAAAAGGCGTTCACCAGTGCCATCGACATTCATTACACCAATATAAAAAACGCCACCTGACATTTTGGTAAACGCTATAATATCACCGCGCGGCGACCAGACTGGGGTAGCATAGCGGCCATCACCAAAGCTAATCCGCTTTACCTTACTACCGTCCGAATTCATGATATAAAGTTGCTGACTGCCCCCACGATCCGAATTGAAAATAATTCGTTTTCCATCTGGTGAATATGAGGGTGACGTGTCAATCGATGCTGATTTGGTTAGTTGGGTGATTGATTGAGTCCGCATATCCATTTCATAGATGTCAGTCAGGCCATCTTTGGCCAAACTCATGATAAGTTTATCGCCATCGGGGCCAAAACGCGGTGCAAATGTCATACCCGGAAAGGAACCAAGCCGTTCGGTACGCGCGGTAAATACATCCAGCAGATAAACATTGGGCTCTTCGTTGAAATAGTTGAGATAGGCGACTTCATTCGCGGTTGGCGAAAACCGTGGGGTAAGCACCAAATCCAGACCATTGGTTAAATAGCGGTGGTTATGGCCATCCTGATCCATGATAGCCAGACGCTTGACCCTTTGCGCCTGTGATCCACTCTCGGCAACATAGACAATCTGTGTGTCAAAATAACCAGTGTCACCCGTGAATTCTTCATATACGTAATCGGCAATTTTGTGAGACAACTGGCGCAATCCTGCTGGATCTGAATTACCACTTCCTTGGGTAATATCCTTTTGAGTCACGACATCCCACAATACGAATTCGACCTGAAGCATACCATTTTCATCGGTATAGGCCGAGCCAACCAGTAAACCTTTTGCCCCGACAGGCGACCAATCGGCAAAATTCGGGCGAATTGATGGTGATTTGGGCGGTGCGATAAAGGCTGCGCTATCAATCGGCTGAAACAGCCCTGAACTTTCAAGATCATTGGATATAATCGCCGACATCTGGCGACCAATTTCGGTGACCTCGCCATCTGGCCCTGTAAAATCGGCAACCGCGATAGGGGTTGGGGCAACCTGTCCTTCGGTTATGACCACACGCAATTGGGCGTGAGTGACACCCGCAACTGTTAAAGTCATCATCACCAGAATCTGAAACAGAAAACCACGCATTGAAAACCTCATTTGCATTACATCCAAACTGCTAAATCACTCTGATATTCACTAACTAACTTCTAACTTCTCTAATATACAAAAAACATAATCTTCTTACATTAAAACTTGCCTGCTACTCTGACCAATATTGAAACGATTCTGGCTTAAAGCCACTATCTAGACAGCGAACGTGGATCAAAGGCGAAAACAAACGATTTCCATTGATCATATTTTTCCGGTGGCAATGGCAATGGTGAACATTCCAAAGTCGCACGTTGTGCTTCTGCTGCTGCTGCTTTGAAAACACGATCAGTTTTATATCGCATTTTATCCTTTATATCTGCGCTAAGAACCGTTCCATCCCTATCTGACGTTACAATTATGTCAACAATAAGAGTATCTGCTCCGGCGCTACCTACGGGCAAGTCCCAGCATTTAGATAAATGTGTACGCAACCGGTCAAAATCTGACGGCCCCATCGGGGCAATAACTGGCGCCTTTGGTGCTTTTAGAGCGTTGCCTGTTGTAGCGGTCAGCGTTTTATTAACCTTTTTGGCAGCCTCTTTACGCTCCTGTGCTTTGCGCTTCTTTTCGGCATCCTCATTGACCTGCTTTGCCTTAGCAAGATTCTGCATCACACCTGTTAACGCCTGTGCCTGTTTTTTCTTTTTCTTGTTCGCTTTGGCCAGCTTGTTCTCACGACGTGGTGGCGCCTTGGGCAATTTAGTTGGGGCTTTGGCTGTTTCAGCGCGTTTTGGTTTTTTCGTTGCTGGCTTTGGCGCTGCAACGGGTGCTGGTTTCGGCTTAACCTTGGGTTTAGATTTTAACTTATCAGGGATGATTTCAGCAGTTTTATCTGGTGCTTTTGGCGCCTGCACTGGCTTTGGCTCTACTTTGGCAACAGGTTTGACTGGCTTGGATTTGGGCGCCGCTTTTGGCGGCGGCGGTGGCGGCGTATTTATACGCTTGGCTGGTTCCTGTGCTTCTTTGGCAGTGTTCGCTTTTGAACCTTCGGTCAAATTGGAAATTGGAACAGTTTGGACAATTTCCATTGCAATAATCGGCTGATCTTCGGGAAGTTTACGCTTGATAGATGGCAAGCCGACCGCGAACACTATCGCCATTGCGATATGCAGAACTATTGAAATTAAGACCGGACGAGACGTCATATGCAGTGATCCAATTTTGGTCTATTCCTGTTCGGGTAGCCGCGCTACCAGCGCCACTTTCTCAAAACCAGCTGATTGAATGCGGCCCATAACACCTAGCACATCGCCATACATCACCGATGCATCACCGCGGACGAAAATACGCACTGTCGGATTGGCTTCGGAAATGGCTTTTAGACGCGGAATCAATTTATCTGACTCGATCATCGTTTCCTGAAGATAAAGTTCGCCATCAGCTTTAATCGACACAACAAGAGGCGCCGCATCAGCATTGATGCTACCTGCTCGTGTTTTTGGCAAATCAACCTCAACACCTACGGTCAACAAAGGTGCCGTCACCATAAAAACAATCAACAGCACCAGCATGACGTCAACAAAGGGCGTCACATTAATTTCGCCCATAGGACGATGCCGCCCACCTCTGCCAGATCGTTTTATACTTGCGCCCATCAGTTATCCCCTTCATCAAGCTGACGCCCAAGCAAGGTACTGAATTCTTGTGCAAACGTTTCAAGACGTGCCGTATGCCGTTCAAGGTCGCCTGAAAATTTATTATAGGCTGTGACCGCTGGGATAGCCGCAGCCAAGCCAAGTGCGGTAGCGAATAACGCTTCGGCAATACCAGGGGCGACAACGGCAAGAGATGTGTTTTTAGACTCGGCAATCGACTGAAACGAACTCATAATCCCCCATACCGTTCCAAACAGACCGACAAAAGGAGATACCGAGCCAATCGAGGCCAGAAAATTCATGCCCCGCTCAAGCCGTTCCATTTCCCGCGTGATGGTAAAATTCATCGAGCGTTCGATTCGACTTACCAGTGATGCGCGCAAATCGGTTCGCGCGCTATTGGCAAGACCCCGCGCCGATGCACGCCGCCACTCTCGCATGGCCGCGACAAAAACTCTGGACATCGATCCCTCAGCATCCGAGCCGGTTTCATCATATAACTCATCTAGCGATCCACCTACCCAGAACGCATCTTCAAATTGCTGGGATAATCGGCGTTCACGGCGCACAGACGAAATTTTTTCAAAGATAATGGCCCAGCACCAGATCGAGGCCAGCACCAATAAAAGCATGACAAATTTTACCAGTGGGTCGGCAGCAAGGAATAAACCCCAAATGCTAAGGTCAGACCCAGAATTGATAACAGTTAAATCGGCTGAATTCATTAATTTCCCCTGTTCTCACCCTAACAGTGATATTGATAGTCGCTTGTTATAATGGCTGATTAAATCGGCTAGCTGTAAAAACCCTAAAATATTTACTTATATTGAAACGTTCATATGCTTTTATGTGGTTAAATCCAGCTTGTTTCTGATCGCTTTTGAAATTCTTTCAGGCCTCGTTTTGCGGTTTTCATCAAATCTCACAAAGACTATGTCAACGAAAAGTCGGGCAACAATGTGGCCATTTGCATTATTATTTATAATTTGTTGCAATTTAAACGACGCCCCACCCATTTTCACAAGCTTTGTCGCAATACAAAGCAGGCTGTCATATGGTGCTGCATTAACGTAATCAATCGCGATATGACGCACGACAAACCCCTTGGATTCCTGCGCCAGCAAAACTGACTGATCTATCCCTAGAAGTCGTAAATAGGCCGATCGTGCCCGCTCGGCAAAAGCCAGATATTGCCCATGATACGTAATCCCGCCAACATCGGTATCTTCATATTGAACGCGCAGACAATAACCATGCGTATCACCGTCAATCCAGCCATCAAGATGCTGTTTATGTTGCTCGGTTACTTGCATCATTTATTGACTGTCGAAATTATCGTCATCGGCCTGAAGCAAATCCAGCTGATATGTCGCCGAAGCAGGCGGTGTAATGCCAAGATACGCCCAGCCGCCGCTGGACAGGCATCGCCCACGTGGGGTGCGCATCAACAAGCCTGTCTGCATCAGATAGGGTTCGATAACCTCTTCCAGCACATCGCGCTGTTCGGACAGAACAGCGGCCAGCGTTTCAACACCAACAGGCCCCCCAGAATAGGATTCAGCCAAACATGACAGATAACGCCGATCCATTGAATCAAGACCAGCCGCATCAACTTCGAGGCGATGTAACGCAGTATCGGCAACCTCAGCTGTTACCTGATTATGGCCATCAACCGCCGCTATATCGCGCACCCGCCGCAACAGGCGTCCCGCCACACGGGGGGTTCCGCGTGCCCGACCAGCAATCTCGCTGGCACCATCAGCCGCCAGATCAAGACCTAGCTTTATCGCTTGCCGGTGTAGAATCATCGCCAGCTCATCACGCGTGTAAAATTGCATCCGCATCTGGATACCAAAGCGGTCACGCAACGGCGTTGTCAGCAAACCAGACCTTGTTGTTGCCCCAACAAGCGTAAAGGGCGGCAAATCAATCCGTACCGAACGTGCCGACGGCCCCTCACCAATAATCAGATCAAGCTGAAAATCTTCCATGGCGGGGTACAAGACTTCTTCAACCACAGGTGCAAGACGGTGAATTTCGTCAATAAACAAAACATCACGTGGTCGCAAATTCGTAAGCAATGCCGCCAGATCACCTGCCCGTGCAATCACTGGCCCTGATGTGCCGCGAAACCCGACACCAAGTTCTGATGATACAATCTGAGCCAAGGTTGTCTTGCCTAGTCCCGGCGGACCATGAAGCAAGGTATGATCCATCGCATCACCACGGTCACGCGCCGCATGGATAAAGGTTTCCAGATTGTGCCGACCATTGCCTTGACCAATAAATTCGCCAAGCGATGTTGGCCGCAATGCATTATCGCCGCGTTCGACATGATCTGGATTCACAAGGCGTTCATCTTCGTTCATCTAAGCGTCTCTAGCTCCCGATTTCGCGCAAGGCGGCAGCGATTAATCCTGACAAATCATCCGCTTCACCAGCTTGCTGAACCCGCAGCAACGCTGCATGTGCCTCGCTTCGTCCGTATCCCAGATTAACCAAAGCTGACAAAGCATCACCCATAGCGCTTGCAACTGGCGAATCCGTAACGCCAGCATTGCCAGATACACTGACAGCAAGACCATCACCAAGCGACGGAAACCGGCCAATCTTTTCAGCCAGTTCGTTCACAACACGCTGGGCAATTTTGGGACCAACACCATCGGCACGTGCCACCATTGCCTTATCACCAGCCATAATGGCACTGCTCAGATCGGCTGGCGACAATACTGACAAGATCGCCATTGCCGCTTTCGCCCCAACGCCTTGAACCGTTATCAATAGTCGGAAAGCATCGCGTTCGGACGCGTCATGAAAACCATAAAGCGTCATACTGTCTTCGCGGACGATCATTTCGGTCAGAACAGTAACCGCACCATCCTGTGCGGCAAGTTGACCTTGCGTTCGCCCTGAAATATTTACCAGATAGCCAACGCCCTGAACATCAATGATGGCGTGCGAGTCAGCTGTATGAGATAAGATGCCGCGAAGCTGCGCAATCATGGATTACCCTCATTATCCTGTGCGTCGCGTGCCAACGCCGCCGCTATAGCTTGTGACAGACCGTTTTTGGCGTCCGCATTACCTGTCGAACCTACACGCACAGACGCCGCTTTGCCAGCATCATCGGCAATGCCCAATCCCGCACCATTGCTGGCGGCTATGGCAATCGCCAGCGCGTCTGCCGCATCAGCATTAGCTGGCGTTACCCCAAGCAAGCGCGAAACCATATCCTGAATTTGTATTTTATCGGCAGTACCCGTGCCGGTAATCGATTTTTTCACAAGGCGGGCAGCTAGCTCATGCACTTCAAGCCCAGTCTGACCACAGATCATGATCGCCACCCCCCGCGCCATGCCAAGCCTGAGTGCAGACTTTGCCGACTTGGCAACAAAGATTTCTTCAATGGCCGCACGCGTTGGCCTATGCGCTTCAATCACCGCCAAAAGATCATCGGCAATCCGGCAAAGACGTTGTGTATCAGGTAAAGTGGGGGAAGGTTTAATAACACCATTGGCTATATGTGACAGCCGTCCGCCTGCAACATCAATGACGCCCCATCCGGTGGCGCGCAATCCGGGATCAATGCCAAGAACGCGCATCACCGCCAGCCTTAGGTTAGTGAGGCCAGAATGTCGTCGGATATATCGAAATTGGACGATACATTCTGCACATCATCATTGTCGTCCAATACATCAAGCAATTTGAGCAAAGTAGATGCCTGAGCTTCGTTCACCTCAATGGTATTTTGCGGCTTCCAGATCAAGCCAGCTTCTTCAGGAGCGCCAAAAGCATTTTCCATAGCTTCGCGCAAATTGTTGAAATCCTCAGGCGCGCAGGTAACTTCATGACTTGTATCGTCGGACTCAACATTATCAGCACCCGCTTCAAGTGCCGCTTCGAACATATCATCAGCGCTAGCAACATCCGCAGGGAAAATCAGCTGGCCAACCCGATCAAACATAAAGCTTACCGAACCTGTTTCACCCAGCGAACCGCCATACTTTGTGAAAGCCGATCGCACTTCCGACGCCGTGCGATTGCGATTATCGGTCATCGCATCGACAATCAATGCTGTACCACCAGGGCCATAGCCCTCATAGCGGATTTCATCGTAGCTTTCGCCCTCGCCGCCCTCGGCGCGCTTAAGCACACGTTCGATATTATCCTTTGGCATATTCGCCGCACGCGCGGCTGCCAAGGCTGTTCGAAGCCGAGGATTTGAGTCAGGATCCGTACTGCTACGTGCCGCAACGGTCAGTTCCTTGATGAGACGACCAAAAATCTTGGCGCGTTTTTTGTCCTGCGCACCTTTGCGGTGCTGGATATTTTTGAATTTGGAGTGGCCTGCCATGGTTTCTAACTTCTGATTTATGCCGTTAACTTTATCTACTATCTCATATAGCAGACGCAAGGCAGAACGCCTAGCCGCTAGTGACCAAAACTATGCACGTCCGATTATGTCGGTGCCCGCGGTCATCGATAAATGCCCCCCCATACGCAAAGGTGCCACCGAAATAGCCAGACCAGTTTCATCACTTTCAACGACAAGTCCGCACAATGTCGGGGCGCCAAGTGCCACCGAAAGACGAGGATTCCCACGACCCATAAACCGGTCAGTTGCTGCCTGTTTTTCCATGCCAATCACGCTGTTATAATCGCCGCACATGCCCGCATCAGTTTGATAGGCAGTGCCACCTGGCAAAATATGATGATCAGCTGTTGGGACATGTGTATGCGTGCCAACCAGCATAGACGCACGACCATCAGCAAGATTCCCAAGCGCCATCTTTTCCGACGTGGCTTCACCATGCGCATCGACAAGGATGAAATCCGCATCACGCCCCAGCTTGTTGCGCACCAGACTATCATCAAGTGCCAAAAAGGCAGGATCATTTGGTGCCATAAATAAATTGGTCATGACATTGATAACGCATAAGCGGGTACCAGCATCATTTGTAACAATGGCAATGCCAGCCCCTGGGGAACCTTCTGCCATATTAATCGGGCGCAACAAACGCGGTTCATTGGCGATATAATCAATAATTTCGCGTTTGTCCCAAACATGATTTCCCGTTGTCAGCACATCAGCACCAGCGTCAAACAGAACATCACAAATTGCGGGTGTAATGCCAAACCCGCCTGCAGCATTTTCACAATTTACGACAATGAAATCTAGTGACAAATTTTCGCGCAATATCGGCATCGCATCAATCACAGCTTGGCGCGCTGATCGCC
>Ga0233444_10003000_pt1 | contig 17088 bp, 17 predicted proteins | sample SI_124_October20_6_FD_182792 | JGI IMG/M metagenome (GOLD analysis project Ga0233444, IMG submission 182792) | Seawater microbial communities from Saanich Inlet, British Columbia, Canada - SI_124_October2016_10_MG | ecosystem: Environmental > Aquatic > Marine > Inlet | place: Canada: British...
TAAAAAAATTAGGTGTAAAAGAATTTACTGATGACCTATTGGAATTAGGTAAACAATATGAAATGGGGATGATAACTACACACGAGTTTGTGAAAACATTTAAAACCTTGTTTCCCTCCATTTCAGAAATAGATTTTAAAAATGCATGGAATTCTATGTTGTTAGATTTTCCTCCTCATAGACTGAGTTTTTTAAAATCATTAGCCAATTCAAAAAAATACCGAATCTTTTTGTTGAGTAATACCAATGATTTACACATTTCTTGGATTCAAAAAACTTGGGGTAGAAAATTATTTTCAGAATTTAAAAACTGTTTTGAGAAATTTTATTTGTCCCATGAAATACATCTGAGAAAACCGAATAAAAATATTTACGAATTTGTAATTGAATCAAATAAATTAACACCTGAAGAAACTTATTTTGTAGATGATACTGAAGAAAATACAATCATGGCTAATAAGCTTGGGATTAAAAGTTGGAATTTAAATCCAAATTCAGAGGATGTTGTAGATTTGTTTTCCAAAAAAGAATTTAATTAATGGTTTACCTACTCATTAGTATTTGTATTTCAAGTTTTTTATTTGTCATTTTTAAATTATTTGATATTTTAAAAATCAACACGTTTCAGGCAATTGTGGTAAACTATTTCACAGCTGCTTTGTTGGGTTTTTACTTGTCAAATAATTTAGTTTCTTTCCAAGAAATACCAAATCAACCCTGGTTTTTCGGGGCATTTTTATTAGGAATTATGTTTATTCTTGTGTTTAATGTTATGGCTTTGACTTCTCAAAAAAATGGGTTATCGGTGGCATCTGTTTCTAGTAAAATGTCTGTTGTTATTGCTATTGTATTTGGAGTCTGGTATTACGAGGAAAGTCTGAGTTTTATAAAAGTAATTGGTATTTTACTGGCACTTATAGCAGTTTATTTGACTTCATCTAAAGAAAAGAATGGAATAGCTCAAAAAAATAAAGATTTCTTATTTCCAATACTTTTATTTTTTGGTTCAGGCGCTATCGATACTAGCTTAAAGTATGTAGAAACAACATTTGTTGCAGAAGGAGGAGTGCCTTTATTTTCCGCCACAATTTTTGGATGTGCCTTTGTTTTGGGTGTTATTGCTTTATTATATCAAAAAGTTAAAGGGACATTAAGTTTTGAACTCAAATCTATTTTTGGTGGAATTTTATTAGGAGTACCCAACTATTTTTCTATTGTATATTTACTTAAGGCATTAAGTACAGAAGGAATGGAGAGTTCTACTGCTTTTACTTTAAACAACGTTGGGATTGTTATTTTGTCAACTCTTTTTGGCTTGTTTATTTTTAATGAAAAATTAATAAATAAAAATTGGGTTGGAATTGGTATTGCCGTAGTTAGTATCATATTAATTATGTCTGTTAATGGATGATTTATACAAGACCATTACTAAACCTTCAATAGAAACGCTATTTAAAGATAGAAATAGTAAATTTTATGGGTATGCATTTCCAGTGACTGACGAAACCTCTATAAAAGATTTTTTGGAGTTTTTAAGAAAGAAGCATCATACAGCTCGTCATTTTTGTTATGCATGGCAATTAGGAACAGAATCTGTTAGATTTAGAGCAAATGATGATGGTGAACCAAGTAATTCAGCAGGAATGCCAATTTATGGTCAAATTCAATCATTTGATGTAACCAATATTTTGGTTGTCTCTGTTCGGTATTTTGGTGGAACAAAATTAGGTGTAGGTGGTTTAATTAATGCCTACAGAACTTCTGCAAGATTAACTCTAGAATCTTCAGCTATCGAGGAGAAAACAATTGATGACTCATTTCAACTGAATTTTCAATACGACTTAATGAGTAAGGTATTGAGAATTCTCAAGGAAAATTCAATTACAATTACATGTCAAAAGCTTGAGATGGATTGTAAAATGATCATAGCAGTTAGAAAATCACACACTCAAAAAGTAGTTAAAATTTTTGAGACTTTATACATGGTAGAGATTCAACAATTAAATGTTTAACTTTTCTAAAATATAATCAGGGCATCTCATTGGTTTATTCGTTTTCATGTCCATAAAAGCTAAAACGGAGTTTCCAATTGATATTTTTTCTTTATTTTGATTATAAATTTCATAATCAAATTCTATTTTTACCAAAGGCTTTTTTTTTAGAATGACAGTAATTGTTAAAACATCGTCATATTTAGCAGATTTTATGAAATTAAAAAACAAACTTATAACTGGAAGCATGATGCCTTTATTTTCCAATTCTTTGTAGGTAATTCCTAGGTTTCTAAGCCATTCGGTTCTGGCAATTTCAAAATAGGAGGCATAATTTCCATGATAAACTACACCCATCTGATCAGTTTCACCATAACGAACACGAATATTTGTAGAGAATTTTTTCAAATTATTTAATTTTATAAGAAGAGTAGTCTACGTAAAAAATATTTAATAATCAATAGCAATTTGATTTTTTTATACTGATTTTTATTCACACATTTGTAATGTTTATTAAAGTAGACAAGTCCCTAGGTTAAAAATCAACTAAACAAACAAATTTCTATACATATTTATGACTAAAACTGCTGTTTCGGTTTGGGATAAGTGTTTATCATTTATTAAGGATAATATTAAGCCACAGGCATACAAAACCTGGTTTGATCCAATTAAGCCTGTGAAGCTATCAGCTGAAGCTTTAACCATCCAAGTTCCGAGTAAGTTTTTTTATGAATGGTTAGAAGAACATTATATCAAACTTTTAAGAGTAGCTCTAGTTAGAGAATTAGGAAAAGACGCAAAATTAATTTACGATGTTCGTATGGAAAATACCTACAGCAGTAATCGTCCTCAGATTGTTAAAATCCCTAGTTCAAATAGAGACCCGTTAAAGCCTCAAAAAATAGCTGTTCCAGTTGAAGTTAATAAACGAGAGCTCAGAAATCCATTTGTGATTCCAGGATTGCAAAAAGTAAAAATAGAATCTCAGTTAAATGCCAACTATAATTTCAAAAATTTTGTAGAAGGTGATTCCAACAGACTAGCTCGTTCTGCAGGAATGGCTGTGGCCAATAAGCCTGGAGGAACCTCTTTTAATCCACTACTAATATATGGTGGGGTTGGTTTAGGTAAAACCCATTTAGCTCATGCAATAGGTGTAGATATAAAAGATAAGTATCCTGATAAGACGGTTTTATATATTTCATCTGAAAAATTTACACAACAATTTATAGATTCTGTTAAATCAAATACCAGAAATGATTTTATTCATTTTTATCAAATGGTAGATGTTTTACTTATAGATGATGTACAGTTCCTTTCCGGAAAAGCTGGTACGCAGGATGTATTCTTTCATATATTTAATCATCTGCATCAAAATGGTAAACAAGTAATTTTAACCTCGGATAAGGCACCTGTAGACATGCAAGATATTGAACAACGTCTCTTGTCTAGATTTAAATGGGGGTTATCGGCAGAATTACAATTACCAGATTTCGAAACAAGAATTTCTATCCTTCAAAATAAATTATTTAGAGATGGAGTAGAAATGCCAGAGGAAATTGTTGAGTATATTGCAAAAAATATTAAATCTAATGTAAGAGAGTTAGAGGGTGTCATCATTTCCATGATAGCTCAGGCATCTTTCAATAGAAGAGAATTCTCCTTAGAACTTGCAAAACAAATTGTAGATAAATTTGTTAAGAATACTAAAAAAGAAGTTTCTATTGATTACATTCAAAAAGTAGTTTCTAAATATTTTGACATGGATGTTGTAACTCTTCAATCCAAAACTAGGAAAAGACATATAGTTCAAGCCCGTCAATTGGCTATGTATTTTGCTAAAAGAATGACAAAGACTTCTTTAGCTAGTATTGGCTCACAAATTGGACAAAGAGACCACGCTACGGTCTTGCATGCGTGTAAAACTGTTGATAATTTAACTGAGACAGATAAACAATTCAGAAAATATGTTGAAGACTTAACAAAAAAGTTAACTTTTTAAATTTTTTCAAATCGCTTTGTTTTTTTAATTTCATTTGATGAAAAAGATACTAATGGTCTGTTTAGGAAATATCTGTAGATCTCCATTAGCAGAAGGAATTCTTAAATCTAGACTAGATCCTAATTTTTTTTATGTAGATTCAGCCGGAACTGCGGCATATCATGTTGGAGAAAAACCAGATAATAGATCTATTTTGACTGCCAAAAGACATGGAATTGATATTTCAAATCAGAGAGCCCGAAAATTTATAAAATCAGATTTTATAAATTTTGACGTAATTTATGCAATGGATGAAGAAAACTTTCACAATATTATTTCATTAGCAAAAGATGACTTTCAAAAAAGCAAGGTTAAGTTACTATTAAATGAAAGCAAATTATTTTCAAATAAGAGTGTACCAGATCCTTACTATGGGGGTGATGATGGTTTTGAAGATGTCTATCAAATGATAGATAAAGCTTGTGAAATGATTGAAAAAAAATATTTATGAAAGGAAACTTATATCTAATACCCACTACCCTAGGAGATAATGAACCTCTAGAAGTCATGCCTTATTCTGTTAAGACGATAGTGGAAATGGTTGACTATTTTATTGTTGAAAATGAAAAATCTGCCAGAAGATTCATTAAAAAAATCACACCCAAAAAATCACAACCTTCTCTAACTATTATGAAGTTAGATAAATATGCAGTAGAATTGGAAACTCAAACCTTTCTTAATGTTTGTGACCAAGGAGTTTCTGTTGGTTTGTTATCTGAAGCAGGAGTACCAGCTGTTGCCGATCCTGGAGCTACAATAGTTAAACTAGCACATGAAAAAGGTATAAAAGTAGTTCCTCTAGTAGGGCCTTCATCTATATTGATGGCTTTAATGTCTTCAGGATTAAACGGTCAAAATTTTGCTTTCAATGGATATTTGCCAATTGATAATTCTGAAAGAAAAAAGTCGATAAAAGAATTAGAAAAATTATCAAAGGATAAAAATCAGTCTCAAATTTTTATTGAAACCCCTTACAGAAATGAAAAAATGTTTACAGATTTAAAATCAACACTTACACCAGGAACTTCATTATGTATAGCAGTAGATATTAGTTTGCCTAGCGAATATATTAAAACGTATACTGTCTCTGAGTGGAGAAGAATAGCTCCATCACTACATAAAAGACCTGCAATTTTTATTATTCAGAAGTAAGTAAACTAGACACTAACTTTTCTGTCTCCAACAATAAAAGAAACATCATATCCTGCAAAAATTTTCATATATGATGCTATTGAAGTTCCGTATGCATCAGAAAGATTTATAGAGCCATTACTTCTAAGATATTTTTTCACATTTCCTGCACCGCTTAGGTGAGCCGCTGCTAAAATTCCAGATTCAGTTATTTTAATACCATTAATGGTTTTGCCAACACTTCTTTTAATATCTCTTCTAAGAATCCATCTGTTTACTTTACAATAAGCGATGAATACTTTTTCTTGTAATTCTGGGTCTTTTAAAAATGAGTTGGTATTATAAATTTTAAATCTCTCAAGAGTGTACTTTCCAAACTGATATTTACCTAAGTATCCTAGGGTATTTACAGCGCTATATTTTCCTTGTGATTCTTTAAAAGCTAATGCTTCTTTGAATCCAACAAAATTTTTCTGTAAAAAAAGTATTGATAGGCGGGTGTTGGAGTCTAAGACTACAGTTTTAGGGGCTATAATTTCTTTTGATGTTTTTGGGTTCTTAACAGCATTAATCAATCCAAAAAATAAAAAAATTAAAAATATAAACTTTTTAATAATAGTATTATTTCTGTTTAGCGAGCGCGAAGATACAACTTAATTTATAATTAGTTGATAGTCAGTTGATTCAGGTAGTTTAAAAATATAAATAATGAAATTTAATTCCTTTTTTACTGCGAAATTCTATAGTAGGAGCTGGAATTTTTATGAAATTAATAACAGAAAACACAGATTTTAAAATTTTTGATTGTGTCTTAACTTTTGTTAAATCTACATCTAAGCTTATAAAAAATTGTCTGTAAGGAATTTCAGATTCTTCGTTTTCTCTAGTATTTTGGCTACTCAACATTCCTTCGGCTCCATATCCAAGAGCAATATTTAACCATTTTGGGAAAATCTTTTTTTTTGAGAAAGACCAGATATTAGCTGAAAGCCAATAGGTTTGTCCGTTATAATCTTTGATGGATTGTTCTATGAAATTATTTCCTAGTAATTCAGGTTTAATTGTAGCATACCTAGTTTGATGAAATGAATATTTCAATTTAACTCGCTGTTCTTTCCATAGTAATTCTTGACCAATTAAAATTCCTGTTCCTGTAGCATTTGCAGCAATATCCCCAAGAGAAAAGCCCCATTCCTCAGAAAAACCATCTAATATTTCAACCGCTGTTAAAAAAGTAAATCCTGCTGTTGCTCCGTAGATTAATTGATTTTTATTACTTACACCTGACCATTTCATTAAATCCATCCCAATTTTTCCTATGTAGTATGAGGTCATAATATGGCCTATTTTATCCATTTGTTTCCATTGATTATTGTCATTTGTAAATTGAAAACTAGATCTCGGGTATTCTGAATACCAAAGTTGGTTTAAAGCTATTAAACTGCCTGCAGCCATTACTGTTTCTGCTACTATAAGTGAGTTTCTTCTGGGTTTATGAAGTGTATCTGATACTGTCCAAAAGGGAGTCTTATTTTGACTGAAGCTATTAATAGTACTCAATAAAATTAGGAGGTAAATACTTTTTTTCATTATCTGTTGACACCTTTTTTATTTAACCAACGTTGATATTTTACTGCATTGTTATTGTGCTTCTTTAGTGTACTTGCAAATTCATGATATCCAATATTTGTGACACTTGCACACATGTATAAATAATTATGTTTTTTAAAGTTTAAAACTGCGTTGATTGATGATATATCTGGCATAGATATAAGGTTAGGTGGTAATCCTCTATTTAAATAGGTATTAAATGGAGATGAGATTTTTAAATCTTTGAGTAAAACTCTTTTCACCTTAAAGTTTTCACCATTTTTCTGTTTTAAAATATAAATAATTGTTGGATCTGCTTGAAGAGGAATATTTCTTTTGAGCCTGTTTAGGTATAGACCAGCAACAATAGGTCTTTCGGATACTTTAGCTGTTTCTTTTTGAACTATAGAAGCTAGTGTCATGATTTGTGAGGGAGACATTTTTATTTGGGCAGCTTTATGTAAACGATCCTTATTCCAGAATTTTTTAAATTCTTTAAGCATATTCGTTCTGAATTTTTCAGCTGAAACATTCCAATAAAATTCATAAGTATTAGGGATTAAAATTTCTAATGCAGATAATTTAGAAAGTTTATTGGTCTTCAAAAAAATTGGATCTTTAAATGCTTTTAGGATAGAGATAGAATCTAACTCTAATTGTTCAGCTATCCTTCCTGAAAACTTCTCTAGAGAATCTTGATTGTTAAATGATACTTTTACTGGTGTTTGGTTGCCACTTCTTAGCAAATTTATAATATCATTAAGAGACATTCCTTGTTTAAGGGTATATTTTCCTGCTTTTGGCTTTTTATAATTTTTCTTATTTGCAAGCCAAAAAAATATAGTTTCATTACCAATAAAGTCATTTAAAGATTTTTTAACATCATTAATATTATCAGTTGATCGAATGTAAACTGCTCCAGTTTTGGTAACTAGGCTTCCAAATATATGTTGATAGTAATGATAACTGACTATTCCACTGAAAATAAGTGAAAGAGTAACAAAAATTAAAATTAATCTCTTATTCATGAATTAGTTGAAATGTTAGTTCATTTTTATATTCTCCATTTGTAAATAGCCAGTCTTTTTTCTCACCACATTTTTTAAAACCATTACTAGTAAATAATGTGATGCTATGTTTATTGTTAGAAGTTATGTTTGCAAAGAGTTGATGCAAATCTAACACTTCAAAACAGTAACTAATCAACAAAGACAAAGCATCTGAGGCAAAACCTTCTTTTTGATAGGGCTCACTAATTACAATACCTATGCCTGCTCTTTTGTGTTTTGGGTTAAAATCAAATATGTCAATTAAGCCAACAGTTTTATTGTTAGATATTTCCTCAATAACCATTCGTAACTGCTTAGCTTCATAAATATCTTGGTGAGCATTTTCTAAATATTTTTTCAACATATATTTAGAAAAAGGTACTTGAGTGCTGCTAACCTCCCAAAACTTAGTGTTATTTTCTATTTTAAACAGAAAATCTAAATCCTCTGGTTCTAATGCCCTTAATTTAACTTTCTTTCCTTGTAAAGTGATCATAAATTTAAAGTTCCTTTAAAAACAAATTGTGCAGGTCCTGATAAAACAATATCAGTATAACTTTTTTCATGAGCAATAAATTGCACTTCCAAATGACCACCAAGAACCTCCAATTTAATATGGTTACTGTCAGATTTTCCTATTTTATGCATCGCTATTGCTACAGCTGTTGCTCCGGTACCACATGCTAATGTTTCGTCTTCAACTCCACGTTCATAAGTCCTCACTTTAAATGTTTGGTGATCTAGTTGCTCTACAAAATTTATATTACATCCCTCAGAACTGTATAAAGAGTATATGATAGCTCTTCCTTTTTCAATCACAGATAAATCGTCTAAATTTTCAACTATTTCAACATGGTGAGGTGATCCAGTATTCATGAAAATAAAGTCTTTAGTTACCAAAACATCATGAACATCTATCATTTGAAGAGATACCTTGTCAGAATTTATTTCTGCTGAATGAATTCCATCTATGGCATAAAATTTAGTAGTTTTTTTGAAAAGATTTAGTTCTTTTGCGAATGCGACAATGCATCTACCTCCATTACCACACATGGTACTTTCATGACCATCTGCATTAAAATATATCATGCTAAAATCTGTATTTTCATGATCTTCTAGTAGAATCAAACCGTCTGCGCCTATACCAAAATGTCGATCACACAAGGATGCAATTAAAGAGTTGTCTTTCTTGGGGAAATTGTAATTTCTGTTATCTATTATTATGAAATCATTTCCGGTTCCTTGATATTTATGAAAGGTCATTGTCATAGCCTCCAAATATACACAAAAGCTCCTAAACCTATGTTTGTTAAAAGAGGGTTAAAATGAGTTAAGAATTGTTAAGTTTAATAAATAAAATGAAAAAAATATTATTTTTGATAGGAACATAAATTTAAAAATAATGAAAAAATTTCTTGGTTTTTTAACAACAGCTATTCTAGGAGGCGTCGTATCTTTAATTGGGTACATTTCTTTTTTTGAGAATACTCAATTAATCACTGAGACAAAGGAAACTCCTATTCAAACATTTCAAACAAATTACAATACCTCAGCATTTGAATTAAACACTGCAACATATGCTCCAACTAATTTCACTGAAGCAGCAGAAAAATCAGTTCATGCAGTAGTACATGTAAAAAATACTGCTATTTCATCTGGAATAAACTCTATTGCAGATCTTTTTAATGGTACAAAAAGGCAACAACAAATTGGTACAGGTAGTGGTGTAATTATTTCATCTGATGGATACATAGTTACCAATAATCATGTTATAGATGGTGCAACAGATTTAGAAATTACATTAAACAATCGAAAAAAATACAAAGCAACTCTTATTGGAACAGATTCAAAAAATGATATAGCCTTGCTAAAAATAGATGCAGAAAAAATTTTACCATATATCCCTTTTTCCGATTCAGATAATCTAAATATTGGTGAATGGGTTTTGGCAGTAGGGAATCCTTATAATTTAACTTCTACTGTAACCGCAGGAATTGTTAGTGCAAAAGGCAGAGATTTACAAGGAAACTATTCAACAGACTCGTTTATCCAAACTGATGCAGCTGTAAATCCCGGTAATAGTGGGGGAGCTCTAGTTAATTCTAGAGGAGAACTAGTAGGTATTAATACAGCCATTTCAACCAAAACGGGTTCCTATATTGGATATTCATTTGCAGTGCCCTCTAACATTGCAAAAAAAATAATTGATGATATACTTGAGTTCGGTAAGGTACAGGAGGCTATTATTGGGTTTTTACCTGATCTAAGAGAGGATGATATTGAGGGAGTTAGGATAGGAGATTTTTCTGAAGGCAGTAATGCAGAAAAAGCTGGACTTTTAAAGGGAGATATTATAGTAAAAATAAATGATATTAAAATTTCTAAATTTTCTGAATTAACGGGTCAGCTTTCAGCAAAGAGACCAGGGGATTCTGTAAAATTAACTATTGACAGAGATGGAGAAATTTTTACAAAAAATATTAATTTAATTAAAAGAATTGAACGTTATATTTCAAGAACTTATGGAATTGAGTTTATAGACGATCCAAAAGGAGCAAAAATAATTAGAGATGGTCTTTCAGAAGACAGTCCCTCTAGCATAAAAGGATATATTATTACAACAATCAATGGGAAGGAAGTAGAATCTGCCTCAGAAGCAGTTAAATTATTAGATAGCCTTTCAAGAAATGGATATCGTTTAAAAGTAGAAATGATTGATTTAGATAACGAAACTAGTATTTATTTTTTCTAAAATTTAATTACTGATTATTTGTTTTTTTAAAGCTTAGATTCTTATGATTTTATCCATAAGGATTTAGGCTTTTTTATTTTTTCAAATAATTAACGAAATCGATTTCGTTTTGTAAAAAAAAGAAATACTTTTGCACAAAAAAACAAGAAAAATAAATATGTTAAAAGCTAAAGATTACGAAAACGAAGTCATTTCACAGGCAAAAATTCGGAGAGCAACTACTGAGTTTATAAATATTATTAATGATTTATGGTATGATAAGTCTATAGAACTTGTTTTGTTTAGAAATACACTAGTAGACAAAAGAGCTAGTGAGATTTTAAACCTAATTAATTACGCTAAAGAATTTGTTGGAAAACCAATTTCAGTGTATGACGCATTAGATATTGCTAAAGCTATTCAGCATATTCAATTGCCCTCGTCAAAGCTAGATATAGGAAAATTAGCTTATGAGTGCTATTTAGATGTCAATGGAAGTGAAGATAAAGTTACATTTGTTAAAAAACAATTAAAGGATGCTACAGAAGCGAAAGATATTCAACCAAAGGATGTTGTTTTGTATGGTTTTGGAAGGATAGGTCGTCTTTTAGCCAGAGAGTTAATGTCAAAAATGGGTAAGGGTTCTCAATTGAGATTAAGAGCAATTGTTACAAGAGGAGAAATCACCAAAAATGTATTAGACAAAAGAGCTTCTTTGCTAAGTATAGATTCTGTGCATGGAGATTTTTTAGGAACTGTACAGACAGATGTAGAAAATAATGCATTAATCATCAATGGAACTACTGTTACCATGATATCAGCTAAATCTCCAGAAGAGATAGATTACACAAAATATGGTATACAAGATGCATTAGTTATAGACAATACTGGAGCTTTTAGAGACAAGGAAGCATTAACTAGACATTTAAAAGCAAAAGGAGCATCTAAAGTTCTATTAACTGCCCCTGGAAAAGGAATTCCAAATATTGTTCACGGAGTTAATCACAAAAAACATCATCCAGATACCCAAGATATTTTTTCAGCAGCCTCATGTACAACAAATGCAATTACTCCAGTTCTAAAAGTCTTAGACGACAACTATGGTATTATAAAAGGACATCTAGAAACTATTCATGCCTACACCAATGACCAGAATCTGGTAGATAATATGCATAGTAAAAATCGAAGAGGTAGAGCTGCAGCATTAAATATGGTGATTACCGAAACTGGTGCAGGGAAGGCTGTTTCTAAAGCTCTACCATCTTTAAAGGGTAAGTTAACTTCTAATGCAATTAGAGTTCCTGTACCAAACGGTTCATTAGCAATATTGCATCTAAAGCTTGGTACTGAAATAACTACCGAAGCTGTAAATTCTATAATGAAATTAAATGCCTTAGAAGGAGATTTAGTTGAGCAAATTCAATATTCTCTAGATGCTGAGCTTGTATCATCTGATATAGTTGGATCTACTGCACCGTCTATTTTTGATAGTAAGGCTACTATAACACACGGAGATTCTATTGTTATTTATGTGTGGTATGATAATGAATATGGATACAGTCATCAAGTAATTCGTTTGGCAAAATATATTGCCAAAGTAAGAAGGTACACCTATTATTAATAGTTGATAACTTCGTAACTTTTTTAACCCGAAACATCTTTGTTTCGGGTTTTCTTTTGATTATTTTTAACCTATTAAATTTATTAGTAAAAATGATCTCTGTACAGCAGCAAATTAATTCTTTACGAGAAGAACTTAATCTTCACAATCACAACTATTATGTTAAGGATGATGCCACCATATCCGACTATGAATTTGATATAAAATTAAAAGAACTAGAAGCACTTGAAAGTGCTCATCCAGAATTTTATGATGCCAACTCTCCATCACAAAGAGTAGGAGGTACTATTACAAAAAATTTCAACACTATTCTCCATCAAAATAGAATGTACTCTTTAGATAACTCATATTCTAAAGAGGACTTATTAGATTGGGAAAAAAGACTTCAAAAAAATTTAGGAACAGAGACCATTGAATATACTTGTGAATTAAAATATGATGGAGCATCTATTAATCTTAGTTATGAAAACGGCAATTTTATAAAAGCTGTTACACGTGGTGACGGTTTTCAGGGTGATGAAGTAACTCAAAATATTCGAACGATTAGATCTATACCACTTAAAGTATCCCAGTCTTTTATGGATAATTTTGAGATGCGTGGTGAAATTATTTTACCTTTAGAAGGATTTCAAAAAATGAATGAAGTTCGTTTGTTGAATGGTGAAGAAGCCTACAGGAATCCTAGAAATACAGCTAGCGGAAGTTTAAAACTTCTAGATAGTTCAGAGGTAGCAAAAAGACCTTTAGATTGCCTGTTATATCAGGTGGTTACTAATGAACGAAAATATGCTACTCATTATGATAGCCTTCTAGCTGCAAGAAAGGCAGGGTTCAAAATTCCTAAAACCATTATGCTAGCTAGTTCCATAGAAGAGGTTTTTCGCTTTGTTAATGAATGGGATGTGAAACGTCATCAGTTACCCTATGAGACAGACGGTGTTGTTGTTAAAGTGAATAATTTACAACAGCAAGAAGAGTTAGGATATACTGCTAAATCTCCTCGTTGGGCTATTGCCTACAAATTTAAAGCTGCCCAAGTTTCAACAGTTCTCAAGGAAATAACATACCAAGTAGGTAGAACTGGAGCTATAACTCCGGTAGCAAATTTGGAACCTGTTCAGTTGGCAGGAACAACAGTAAAAAGAGCTTCTCTTCACAATGCTGATCAAATAAATAAACTAGATATAAGAATTAATGATACTGTTTTTGTTGAAAAGGGAGGAGAAATTATTCCAAAAATTGTTGCTGTAGATTTTACTAAAAGAGAAGAATATTCTAAATCAACTATCTACGCAACACATTGTCCTGAATGCCAAACAGCGTTGGTTAGATCAGAAGGTGATGCAAAGCATTATTGCCCAAACATGTATGGTTGCGCTCCTCAAATTACAGGAAGAATTCAGCATTTTATCGGTCGAAAAGCAATGAATATAGATGGTTTAGGTGGAGAAACAGTTGATCTATTACGGAAGGAAGGTCTTATTGAAAATTATGCTGATCTCTATAATTTAACTGCAGAACAAGTGATCCCTTTGGAGAGAATGGCTGAAAAATCTGCTAAGAATATGATTGAAGGTATCAATAAATCAAAAGAAATTCCATTTGAAAAAGTACTATTTGCTCTTGGAATTAGATTTGTTGGGGAAACAGTTGCAAAAAAACTAGCCAAACATTTTAAATCTATTGATAATTTGATGACTGCCGATATGGAAACATTGATATCTGTTGATGAAATTGGTGATAGGATTGCAGAGAGTATTCAAGAGTTTTCTAATGATTTAAGTAACATTTTATTAATTAATAGGTTAAAATCTTATGGAGTTCAAATGCAAATATCTGAGGAGGATCTTATTGGATTAACTGATAAGCTTCAGGGTAAAGTATTTGTTGTATCAGGAGTTTTTTATAAAATGACTAGAAATGAACTTAAAAAATCCATAGAAGATAATGGAGGAAGAGTAAGTTCATCTATTTCAAAGAAAACAGATTACATTGTTGCAGGAGATAAGATGGGGCCTAGTAAAAAAACAAAAGCAGACGATCTTGGAGTCACTATAATCAGTGAAGATGATTTTATTGAAATGATTAAGTAAGTTGTTATTTTCTGTAATTACAGTTCTAGTAAGTTATACAATAATGGTTTTATTAGAGATCTTTTTATTATTTTTTTTGTCAAAATAGAAATCTATTCTTCCTAAATTTACTCCATAAGCACCTACTTGATTTACAAGTACAGTTTCATCGTCTAAATTTTTAACCAGAGTTGGTTTTGGTAAAAAAGTATGCGTATGTCCTCCTATTATTAAATCAATATCCTTGGTTGCGGCAGCCAATTTTAAATCAGATACTTTTTGAGTATTTTTATAATGATATCCCAGATGTGATAAGCATATAATCAAATCACAGTTTTCATTTTCTTTTAATTCTCTAGTTATATCTTTGGTTATTTCTATTGGGTCTAAGTAGTTAGTTTCTTTAAATAATTCTGGACTCACTAAATTGTGTAATTCTATACCCAATCCAAAAACACCTATTTTAATACCATCTTTAAAGAAAATTTTATAGGGTTTCACTAAGGTATTTAAAATAGTATTTTTAAAATCATAGTTAGCACAAACAAAATCAAAATTAGCATTGGGTAGTTGGTGATGAAAACCCTCTATAGAGTTGTCAAAATCGTGATTTCCTAGGGTAGCTGCATCGTATTTTAACAGACTCATTAGTTTAAACTCTATTTCTCCACCAAAGTAATTAAAATAGGGAGTACCCTGAAAAATATCACCCGCATCTAGTAACAATGTATTTGGGTTTTCTTTCCTTACTTTTTGAACTAACGAAGCTCTTCTGGCAACTCCTCCTTTATTTGCAAATTTATGATGACTTGTATCAAAAGGCTCTATTTGGCTATGAGTGTCATTGGTGTGAAGAATAGTAATGTGTTTAGTTTTAGTCTCACAAGATTTTAAAGTTAAACTTCCTACACTAGCTAAAGCTAAACTGGCAGTGGTTTGTTTGATGAATTTTCTCCTTTTCATTATTAAAATAGATTAAATATACTTCTCTGTTAATTTACAATTACTCTGTTATCAAGATTAGCCCTTAATGTGTCTTTGCTCTCGAAATAATCTACTATTGCATCCCTTATTAAAAAATTACTATCAAACAAGCTTTCAGGTTCTGAAAAGAAAATCATGCCATCACCCCCTTTTTGCAAATAGTTAGATGTGGCAATAAAATAAGTTCTATTTTTTTGAATAGGTTTCCCGTTTATAAGTACTTTGTAAGAATCGTTTTCAATAGTTAATTGAATGTTTTTTGACAATGGATGTGCTCTTTTTTTTGCCACAAAATAATTAAACAATGCTTTAATTTTATCATAATTGAGTTCCACCACAACTAGGGTGTTATCAAAAGGCATTAGTTCAAAAGCATTAGAAACAGTTACATCACCTTTCATAATAGCAGCCCTAATTCCTCCATAATTTGACATTGAAAAATCTACAGTTTTTCCTGTTTTATTTTTGAAAAGTTCATTTGCTTTTTCATAGGATAAATCTGCAACTAAATTACCAAGTGTGCTCTGGAGATTCCCGTCTGTTCTCTCTAATATTTTAGGAGAAAAAGAAAGAGATTTGGTAATTTCTTTAGTCATTTTTTTCTTGTAAGGAGTAAATAATTGAATGATAGAACTGTCTTGATTAACCTCATCTACAATCTTTAGCTGTTTTGCATTAATTTTTGAAACTTCATATGAGTTATTTTTACAAGCTATTATAAGGAAGCTGAAAAAGAAAAGAATCCAGATTTTTTTCATAAATGACATCATTCGTTTTTTAATTATATTTGTGAGTACAAGATAGTTTTTGTGTTGTTGAATTTATGCTAAGATCTAAATTAAAATATTACTACATTCAAAAAAAGATTCGTGACCTATCTTTAAACCCCCTATCAACTGCTCATGAATCTACAAAAAAAATTAAAACAGTTGGGATTATATCGTGTGATAATTTTTCAAAAAAATATGATTTTTCTGAAATTTTAATTCAAAAGTTTAGTTTAAGAAATCCCAAAATTTATAGTTTTAGAAAATTTTCTAAAGATGATCAAAAATCATACAAGCACTTTACCGAAAAAGACTTTGATTGGAGAGGAGACATTCTAGATACTAGCTTAAATAGTTTTCTTGAGGAACCATTTGATTTATTAATTTGTTTGTACACCAAAAAAAACATCTTCCTAGAGTATGCAGTAGCTTCCTCTGCAGCTTCTTTTAAGGTTGGGTTGTCTAATCTTAACACTGGGTTTTTCCATCTAGATATTACTTGTGATGCGCATCAAATAGATGTGTTTTTCGATGAAATGAAAAAGTATTTATCAATTCTTAATAAGCATACATAGTTTAAAATTTAACAAAGTATATGAATCTGTAAAAATTAGATTTTAAGCTACTTTATTTGAGATTTACTATAGCTAATAGCTTATTTTTGCTGAAAATATAATTTTTTATGCAAAAATTTGTTGGAACAGGCGTAGCCTTGGTAACACCTTTTAAAAAAGACTTATCCATTGATTTTACTGCATTATCTAAACTGGTTGAGTTCAATATAGTTAATGGAGTAGACTACCTTGTTATTAATGGAACAACCGGAGAGAGTGTTACAGTTTCTAGGGAAGAGAGAAAAAGAATAGTTGAGGTTATAGTTTCTGTAAACAAAGGAAGAGTTCCTCTGGTACTTGGTCTAGGGGGGAATAACACTTCTGCTATCATAGAAGAAATTTCATCTTCAGATTTAACGAATATTGATGCTATATTATCTGTAGCACCCTATTATAGTAAACCAACCCAAGAAGGTTTTTATCAGCATTTTAAAGCGATTTCTTTGGCAAGTCCAAAACCAATTATTTTGTATAATGTTCCAGGACGAACCTCAAAA
>Ga0233444_10003001_pt1 | contig 17088 bp, 14 predicted proteins | sample SI_124_October20_6_FD_182792 | JGI IMG/M metagenome (GOLD analysis project Ga0233444, IMG submission 182792) | Seawater microbial communities from Saanich Inlet, British Columbia, Canada - SI_124_October2016_10_MG | ecosystem: Environmental > Aquatic > Marine > Inlet | place: Canada: British...
CACCTAAAGATTGTACTAAACTAATAATGTTTCCTGCTATTTCGCCAACAAATGGAACATTTCCACCTAATAGACTTACAGCAATACCTAACGCAAGTAATGAAACTACTACTTTTGTTAAGCTATCAAACATTGAAGTTAATCCTGAGATTGCTTTCATGTTTTCCCCCTTATTTATTAATAAAAATCGAAGCGAATCATATTCGTTTCGAATTAAGTACTTTTATCATTCAAAGTTCTGGTAAACAGTAAAAAAGGAACATGTAGACTCATAATGGTCAAATTTATCAACATTTAGTGGAATTAAGTGCCCATTATGAGTCGTAATGACTGGCGGAGAGAGAGGGATTCGAACCCTCGAAACGGTTTCCCGTTTACACGCTTTCCAAGCGTGCGCCTTCAACCACTCGGCCACCTCTCCTATTTAAAATCATCAATTGATTTTACAAATTTTTCTAAAAATTCTTTATTAGTTGGAAGTTTATTCTTCTTCATATCTTTTTGAATTCTTTTATAATTCTTTTTAATATGGTTAAGGGTGCCAAAGAAGTTAATAAAATTTCTTTTAGCAACAAAGATTCCTTTTTTTTCTCCAATAACATGTTTAATTTCATCAAAAATAATAACAGGGCGTCTTCTAGCTAGTGCTTCCAATAAAACCATTGGGTAACCTTCAGTAAAAGAAGGCAATATGAATATATTATTATCATCATAATATTTTATTAATTTAGACTTATTATTCTGATTGGGGAATATTTTTATATTACTTTGATTTATTTTAAATGAAGTATTTTTTTCTCCACCCACAATTGATAAAAAAATTTCTCTTTTATTTTTAATTAAATTAGCTAACGAATAAATACCTTTTTCAACTCTAATTCGTCCCACATATAACAATTGAAAATTTTTAATCTCTGAGTTTTTAGGTTGCCTAAGCCAAGTTGAATCTAACTGAGAGGGACTAACTATTTTTCCATTTCTTCCTTTTAGTATATACTCTCTACAACTAATTAAATTTGATATTGAGCAACTAATGCTAAACATAAAATGATAAATAATATATCCAATTTTACCAAAAATGGCTTTATATTCTCCATACCCGTCACTTCTTAAATAAATAATTGGCGTTCTTCCGAAAAGTTTAATTAATAAAATTAAAACAAAAGTGTACGGAGAAATGGAAATAATTAAATATTTGGTATTTTCTTCTTTAACTGATTTTATTAATGATGATATATATGTAAAAATATTTGTGAATATTTTAATTTTTTTAATTTTAATTTCATGAGATCTATTTTTAACTGATTTTCTGCCAAATAAGTTTACCTCAAATTTTTTGTTTAAACCTTCTGGAGTTGATTTAAGATCTATATTATCACAAAAAAATTTTCCGTCGTTAAATGAAATACTTTCGTTTGAAAAAATATATAATTTTTTTTTCATGTTAGTCTTTCTTTATTTATTAAAAAATGAAAATGTCTCAAGTTTTTTTAGACATTTATTTGAAGCATGAATAGCGTCGTAAAACTCATGCTTATTACAATTCAAATTTGAGGGATTATATGAACCAATAACATTAATATTATTATTTTTAGCAAATTCATTAATTTTTTTTTCGACTATTATCATAGCTTCAACTATTGGTTCATTTTTTAATTTCCAAACTTCAGGGTGATATGGAGTTAATAAAAAAACTATTTCATTTTGTGGTTCATAATATTTTTTATAATTTAGAATAAGTTTTAAAATAGATTCGTCGTACCATCTATCTTTTAATATTTTGTAATTTATTAAACTTGGGGATAAATCAATGTCTCTATTTTTAGGAATATCTAACATTTTTTTTCTACTGCCATCGAACATAATTACGTTATTTTTTTTAATCTCGTCTTCAGTTACTTTATCTTGAATACGGAATTTTTTTTTATTGGAATGTAATAATATTTTAATTGAAGTCTTTAAATATTCTAAATTTGTTACATTTTTTAAGAGTTTAGATAAATTTTCATTTTTTAAGTCATTATTATCTTTATGTGACTTATTTAATCTTAACTTTTCTAAAAAAACATCAAAATTTTTAGAATTAACTATCCATCTATGATCTCTATTAAAGTTTAGCGTAAAAGGATGTATGGTCATTATTATCTTTTTGTTTCTAATTTTTTTTGGATCAATATTATTTGAAAAAGCTAAATAGTCTTCGATTGTTCCTCCGCTTAACCCTAGGTTAAGTGTAGTTTTGCAACTTTTTTTTAATACTTGTGGCGTTTGATTCGCACTAATTGTAACAATTGCACTACTTCCAAAAATAATGCATTCGGCAGTATGAGCATTTTTAGAAAAAATATTATAAAACTCTCTCTCATTCCAGTATTTTTCCTGGTAAACCATTTTTCCTTTAGAAGAAATAAGTTTTTTTATATTTTCTTCTAATTTAAAATCATTTTTATATATTTTTATTTTTTCTGGGTAGATTTTTTCAGGGTCAATATTAATATTAATGAAACTAATAAAACCTAAAATTATTAAGTTAAAACAAATTATTATATAAAAATATATTTTTGAAAATTGAATTTTTTTTTTTGTCATTTAAAATTGAAAATATATAAACTCACTTTTTCTGTTTAAGAATATAACGCTTGTTAAAAACATTGAAGAAATTATTAGTCCCCAAGCTATATTTGGCTTCCATTTTAAAGATATAAAAATTTTTCTTTTAATTATAACGTTATCTTTATTGACTTCACTTTTCACCTGAGAAAATACGCTTTCCTGAGTATTAGGAAACAAAAAAACAATAAAACTTGAAATTAATAATAAAAATATTCCATTATAAGGTTGAGCTGCAAATATACCGACTTGAAATATGTCTATCAGATCAAACTTTCCCAGTCCAAAAATTGATTTTAAATAGTGATATGAATTATCTAAGTTTGTTGATCTAAAAAAAATTAGAGCAACTACTATACTTATAAATGTTAACCCTTGTGATATGAGGTTATTTATTAAATTAGTGTTATCTTTTATTTTATATTTTTTTTTGAAAGCAGCCCATAAGTTATAAATAATAATATATATTCCATTAATAATTCCAAATATTACAAAGTTCCAGCCAGCTCCATGCCATAAACCAATTAAAAAAAATGAAATTATGGTTGGAATAATTAGACTTTGTAAAAAATTTCGATAAATGTTGTAATTCTCTTGTACAGACTTTCTGGTAAAATAGATTGATAGTGGAAAGTAAAGATAGTTTCGCACTAAATTACTGAGTGTTACATGCCAGCAAATCCAAAATTCGCTAATATTTTTAGCCTTGAATGGAGAATAAAAATTTACAGGTAAAATAAAACCAAACATTAGTCCAATGCCTAAAGCCATGTCTGAATAACCTGAAAAATCAAAATACAATTGAAAAGTATAGATAAGTGCTCCGGCCCAAGCATCAAAAAAATTTAATATATAGCCGGTTTCAGAAAAATAAAAAAAAGGGTTTGCAAATTTAGAAAGGGTATCTGCAAGAACAACTTTTTTAAATAGACCAATTGTAAATGTTGTAATACCAATATTTAAAAAATTATAATTAACATCTTTATTTTGGTTTTCTAAAATTTGCGGCATTAAAAAATTATGTCTAACAATAGGCCCAGCAATCATTTGAGGGAAAAAACTTACGTATAAAAAATATCTCATCAAATTAGTCTTGGCTACTTTGTTATTATTACAATCAACAAGATACGTTATTTGTTGAAATGTAAAAAAAGATATTCCTAAAGGTAAAATAATTGTTTCTAAAATATAATTAGTTTCAAATACTAAATTAATATTTTCAATAAAAAAATTTGTATATTTATAATAGCCAATAACTATCAAATTGAAAAAAATTCCAATGACTAACTTAAAATTATTTCTTTTTTTCAGTATCCATTTTCCCAAAATATAATTTGCAATTATAGATCCCAATAAAAGAAATAAATATTTTGGACTCCACCAAGAATAAAAAAATAACGATGCTAAGATTAAAAATTCAAATTTTAGATGATGTAATTTAAACTTACTTAATGTGTGAAATACTATCAAGGTCAAAGGCAAAAAGATGAATATAAAAAAATGAGTGTTAAATAACATTATAACTTTTCAATCAGCTGATTAATTTGTATAAATACATAAGTTATATATAACTAAAAAGCAAAAAATAAAAGCCTGATAAAATGCAATCAAAAAAAATTCTAATACTAAGAAATTATACCTTAGAACCAATTTTCAATGAACTAAAGTTAAAATTTGAAAAAAAGAATTTAAAAGTTTTGTTTGATTATTCCAGTTATGACGCGGCTCTACCTGATCTTCTCAAAATTAAAAATTCTAAGTTAACTGAGTATGACGCAGTGTTAATTTTTTTTTCAATTGAAAGCATGCTTTTAAAAGATGGCAATCCCACTAAGTCTTTTTCCAATTATAAATTGTTAATTTTAGATACAATTAAATATTTGAAGAATTTTGGAATTAAAAATATTCAATTATTTTTTTTCTTCAATAAACAACTTGTAAAAAAATCATTAAATGAAGGACAAATTGATAAATTTTTTTTAAATATAAAAAGAAGTGACAATCTCCAGGTTTTTAATATGTCAAATGAAATAAATTTATTTACCTCATCAAAAAATATATTTGATATTAGATTTTGGAAATCATCAATGTTTCCGTTTAATGCTCATGGTATAAATACAATATCAAACGTGCTTTACTTCAAATTATTACAAATATTTAAATTTAAGTTTAAGTTGTTGATCTTAGACGCCGACAACACACTCTGGAATGGGATTATCGATGAAGTAGGATATAAAAAAATTAGTTTTATAAATAAAAAAAAAGGAGTTGATTATTTAAAATTTCAAAAAAAACTTAAATTATTAAAAAAAAAGGGATTTCTTCTGTCAATATGTTCTAAAAATGATCAAGAATCTCTTATGAAGGTGTTTAAATATCATAAAAATAAAATGATGCTTAAATTTAACGATTTTATTTTAATTAGAGCTAATTGGGACCCTAAATACAAAAATATTTTAGATCTTCATAGAAAGCTAAATTTGTCCGTAGAAAATAGTTTTTTTATAGATGACTCCGAATTTGAGATAAATAGTATAAATTCCATGATTCCAAAATTAGAATGTAAAAATTTTTTTGAATTTGATAATTTTCACAAAAATATAGATCAAATTTTAATATCAAAAGAATTTAAAATAACAGCAGAAGATAAAAAAAGAGATAAACTTTATAACCAAGAGTTTAAAAGACTTAATGAAAGGGAAAAGCAAAAAAATTTTAAAAAATATATAGAAAAATTAAATATAGTCTTAACAATTAAAAAAAATTTTTCAAAAAATTTTCAAAGATTGGCTCAACTCTCACAAAGAACCAATCAGTTCAACTCAACAGCGATTAGGTATGATGAAAAAGAGATTCAAAAAATCATTAAAGACCCACAAAAAATAATTTTTCAATGTTCAGCTAAAGATAAATATGGAGACTATGGAATAATAGGACTTGCGATAATTGAATTAAAGAAAAATAGTGCCATTATAAGCAATTTTGTTATGAGTTGCAGGGCTTTAGGTAGAGAAATTGAAAATTATTTTTTTAAATACTTTGTTGGTGAAATCATCAAACTTAATATAAATAATTTGTTTTTTTTATTTAAAAAAAATAATAAAAATAGGTTAGTAGAGCAGTTTTTAAATGAGAATTGTAAAAAAAATAAAAAAATAGGCAGTTATTTTTTTTATAAGATAATAAATAAAAAAAAGGATAAAAATAAAAACTTAATGAAAGTAATTTATGAAAAATAAAAAAATTATTTTAGACAAATTAATACCTATTTTTGTAAAAGTATTTAACAACAAGAAAATAAAAATTAATTTAAAATCTTCAGCTGCAACCATAAAAAATTGGGACTCTCTAGCTCATATTACAATTGTTCTAAATATTGAAAAAATGTTCAAAATCAAATTTGCTATCTCAGAAATTGCTGAGTTAAAGAATGTGGGTGAAATAATAAGTTTAATTATAAGAAAAAAGAAATAATTATAGATGATAGCTCGTGTAGTTAAGAAGGATAAAAGATTATTCTACTTGTTTCACCTTTTTTCTAAGTATTTAAAACCTACACAGAAAAAAATTTTAAAAAAAATTGATAACTTTTTAAAAATCTATTCTAAATTTCATAATTTAAATGAAAAGCAAATTGTCAAAAATTATTTTATTTTTTTAAATAGATATATCGATGATTGTAAAATTTTTAAAAATACTAATAAGTATCCTTATCAGTTATCTAAGAAAAAAAATGTAAAAAGAATTTCATACGAAATCGCATTAATTTTATCTTGTTTAATTACGCCTCATAGATTCTCAATAATGGAAGAAATCTGTAAATTAAAAAATTTAAAAAAAACACTTTTTATAGGTGCGGGTACAGGATTAGAAATTTTTTTATTAAACGATAAAATAAAAAACTTTAAAGCTTATGACAAAGGTTCTTCTAATTTTCTATATAAAATAGCAAAAAAAAAATTTAAAAAAGAAATTTATAAATTTAATGATAATCAATTTGACACAATTTTTGCTATTGAACTTTTGGAACATTTAAAAAAACCTTATATATTTCTTCAAAACTTATACTCTTCCATGAAAAAAAGCTCACGACTTGTTTGTACGACTGCAAAAAATATTCCTCAATTCGACCATTACTATAATTTTAAATCTAAAATTGATTTTGAAAAAAAAATAAAAAAAATTGGATATAAAATTGAATACTCTTATTTGATAAATCACAGATATGACATGCAAAAGATTAATTCTAATAATATTTTTTACATATTAAAAAAATAAATTAACTATCTTTATTAATCTTTAAAACACCTATAAATGCCTCTTGGGGAATTTCTACTTTTCCGAATTGTTTAGACCTTGCTTTTCCTCTTTTTTGTTTCTTTAATAATTTTTTCTTTCTATCTCCAGCTCCACCCCCGTGTATTTTAGTTAATACATCTTTTGAAAATCCTTTAATCGATTCTCTAGCTACAATTTTTCCCCCAATAGCTGCCTGAATTGGTATCATAAAGTTATGTCTTGGAATTAAATCCTTAAGTTTCTCACATACTTGTCTGCCTGTAGTTCCTGCAAAATCTTTATGAATAATCATTGCTAAAGCATCAACTGGTTCTGCGTTAACTAAAATCCCAAGTTTCACTAGATCTCCTTCTTTATGTTCTGTAATTTCATAGTCAAAACTAGCATAACCGCTTGAAACAGATTTTAATTTATCATTAAAATCAAAAACAACTTCATTTAAAGGCATGTCATATGATAATACTGCCCTATTTCCAGAATAGCTTAAGTTAGTTTGTAATCCTCTTTTATCTTGGCAAATTTTTATTATTGATCCCAAATATTCATCGGGTGTTATAACTGTTGCCTTAATCCAAGGTTCTTCTATTTTAACAATTTGTGTAGGATCTGGCATACTAGAAGGATTTTGAAGGTCTATTGTATCTCCATTTACTTTATGAACTTTGTAAATTACACCTGGGGTAGTGGTAATCAAATTTACATCGAACTCTCTTTCAAGCCTTTCTGTGATAATTTCTAAGTGCAATAATCCTAAGAAACCACATCTAAATCCTAGACCTAAGGCGCTTGATGACTCAGCTTCGTATGAAAAACTCGCATCGTTAAGTTTTAGTTTACCTAAACCATCTTTTAATTTTTGGTATTCAGAACTATCTACGGGAAATAAGCCACAAAAAACAACAGGTTTACTAGGTTTAAATCCTGGTAAAGGTTTGCTAATTGGGTCTATTGCATTACAAATTGTATCTCCTACTTTTGTTTCTGATAAAGATTTAATTCCTGTGATTATAAAACCTATTTCACCTGAATTTAATTCACTTACATCAGTTGGTTTAGGTGTAAACACTCCAACTTTTTCAATAATATATTCTTGATCATTTGACATTAATTTAATCTTCATGTCTTTTTTAATTTTTCCGTTTAAAACCCTTACTAATATAACTACCCCAAGATAAGTGTCGTACCAACTATCAACTAATAATGATTTTAATTTTTCTTTTTGTTCTCCTTTAGGAGAAGGCAATACATTAACGATTGCTTCTAAAATTTCATCTATACCCTCTCCGGTTTTACCAGAACAACCGATTGCATTTGAAGTATCTATACCAATAACATCTTCAATTTCTTTTTTAGTTTTTTCTAAATCTGAGGCTGGTAAATCTATTTTATTTAGAATAGGAATAACTTCATGGTTAATTTCTAAGGCTTGATATACATTAGCTAAAGTTTGAGCTTCAACACCCTGAGTGCTATCTACAATCAATAATGAACCTTCACATGCAGATAATGATCGACTTACCTCATATCCAAAATCGACGTGGCCGGGTGTGTCTATTATGTTTAATGTATAAGTGTTTCCATCCTTAGCATTATATTTTAATTTTACAGTTTGTGCTTTAATTGTGATTCCTCTTTCACGCTCTATGTCCATAGAATCTAGGACCTGTTGTTTCATTTCACGTTCTGTAAGACCACCACATTTATGAATAATCCGGTCAGCAATTGTAGATTTACCATGATCAATGTGCGCAATTATAGAAAAATTACGTATTCTTTTTATATCTGACATTAGGACCTAATTGTAGCACCAGTTTTTTTGCTAACTGTATCAATAATTTTTTTACATATCTCGTCTAAATCATTCTCTGTTAGAGTCTTGTCCATAGCTTGTAAAGTAACATTAATTGCAACTGACTTTTTATCTTTTGGAATATTTTCTCCTTCATAAACATCAAAGGTTGATACGTTTTGAATTAGATCGTCATTCACCTCTCTAATAATTTTCTCAAGCATTCCTATTTTAAAAATTTTATCTATCACAAAAGCAAAATCTCTTTCTGATTTCTGATAATCTGAGGCGTGAAAGCTTTTTTTACTTTGTCTTAATTTTTTATTGGGTTCAGGAATATTTTTCAAAAATATTTCAAACCCTAAAATATTTTTATCTTTGTAATCTAAGTTTTTAATAATTTCAGGATGTATTTCTCCAAAATAAGCTAAATGAGGTCCCTTTTCTGATTTTAAAGTTATGGATCCTGACCTTCCTGGGTGATAGCTGTGTTTTGTTTCATCACTTATAAAAAGATTTTTTTCTTCAATGCCAAACTCAATTAAAGTTTTAATAGCATCTCTTTTAATGTCAAAAACATCTACGGCTCTTTCTTTTTCTAACCAGCTCTTTCTATTAACCCTTCCAGATTTCAAGCCTCCAACCACAATTTGTTGTTCACCTGGATTTTTTCCAAAAAAAGTTGGGCCTATTTCAAATAAAGATAAGTCTTCATATCCTCTATCCTGATTTTTTTTTAAATAAATTGCTAAATTAGAAAATATTGAACGTCTTAAAACATTAAGATCAGAAGAAATAGGATTAAATATTGAAATTTCTTTTTCTCCTTTAGAAAATTGTTTGTCAATTTTTGAGTCTGTAAAAGACCAAGTAACTATTTCCATATATCCTTTTGAAGCTAAAGATCTCTGTGATAAATGAAAAAGCTTTTGTTTAAAGGTTAAAGTATCTTGAGTTCTTTTCTTTTCAGGCTCAATTAATCTTATTTTGTTAAAACCTTTAATCCTAATGAGCTCTTCAATTAAATCTTCATCTAGGCTTACATCTGGTCTCCAGCTTGGGACTTCTACTTTTATAGCTTTTTGAACTTTTTTACATTTAAAGCCTAAAGAAGACAATATTTTATCAATTTCTTTTGCGCTTATTGGAATACCAATTAATTTTTCAAATTTTTCTATTTGAAAATTAATTACTTTATTTTTTTGATTAGTTTTTCCAGTAATTTGAAATTTGCTTGCCTGACCGCCGCAAATTTTTAAAATTAATTCAGTCGCGAGTTCTAAACCTTCTTTAATCGAATTAGGATCAATTCCCCTTTCAAATCTGTATTTTGCATCAGTATTTATATTAAGTGCTCTAGCTGTTTTTCTTATGGATGCAGGGCTAAAATAAGCTGCCTCTAAGATTATATTTTTGGTTTCTAATTCCGTTGAAGTAGTTGTTCCCCCAATAATCCCGCCTAGACCTAGAACGCCAGATTTATCAGATATAACACACATCTCTTTTTTCAATTTATATTTTTTATTATCGAGTCCCTCGAATACCTCTCCCTCTTTGGCATTTCTTACTATGATCTCTTTATTGATCTTATCAGCATCATAAGCATGTAATGGTCTGTTTAAATCAAACATTACATAGTTAGTTATATCCACTACAGCAGAAATGGGTTTTAAACCTAATGCGATTAATTTATTCTTAAGCCAATCAGGGCTTTCCTTATTAGTAATATTTTTAATGTAACAGCTTCCAAAAGTATTACACCCCTGATTTTTTTCTTTTGTAATTGATGTTTTAATTAGGTGTTTTGTATTTTGTGGAATTTTTTTTTTCTTTGTCTGTATTAATTTTCCAACTCCTGCTGATGAAAGATCTCTTGCAATACCTCTAATACCCAAGCAATCAGCTCGGTTAGGGGTTATGGAAATTTCGATAGCCTTTTGTGAACTGCTTTTAAAATAACTTTTTCCTATTTCTTTCTCTTTATTTTTAAGTTCAATTATCCCATCACTCTCATCAGATAAATTTAATTCACTTTCAGAACAAAGCATCCCTTTGGACTCTACACCTCTTATTTTAGCTATCTTTAATTCAAAATTATTTTTAGGTATCACAGCGCCTGGAGGAGCATAAATTGTAATGAGACCTTCTCTAGCATTAGGTGCCCCGCAAACAACTTTTAAAATCTCATTTCCTCCGATTGTTACGTCGCAGACTTTTAATTTATCGGCATTAGGATGTTTCTCTGCTTTTAAAACTTTTGCAATTTTAAATTTACCCATCTCACTTGGGTTTTCTTTTATGCCTTCGACCTCAAGTCCGATATTTGTAAGCTGTTTAATAATTTCACTTTCTGAAGCTGTAGTTTTGAGATGTTCTTTAAGCCAAGGGATTGTAATTATCATTTACTTAAACCTCTATAATTTGTAGGAACATCTAGTGGATCAAATCCAAAGTGATTAAGCCATCTATAGTCTGCCTCAAAGAAAGCTCTTAGATCATTTATTCCATATTTTAACATTGCTAAACGATCAATACCTATCCCAAAAGCAAATCCTTGGTATTTTTTTGAGTCTATTTTTACATTTTTTAAAACATTAGGGTGAACCATTCCACATCCTAAAACTTCCAACCATTTATCTCCTTCACCAATTACAATTTTTTCTTTTTCAATTTTATATCTAATGTCAACTTCTGCTGATGGTTCAGTAAAAGGAAAATGACTCGGTCTAAATCTCATTTTTACATTTTTAACCTCAAAAAATTCTTTTATAAAATAATCAAGGCAACCTTTAAGGTGACCCATTGTAATGCCCTTGTCTATATGAAGACCTTCAAGCTGATGAAACATTGGAGCGTGTGTTTGATCACTGTCACATCTATAAGTTCTGCCAGGTACAATTATTTTGAATGGTGGTTTGCTTGACAACATTGTTCTTATTTGAACTGGGGATGTATGTGTTCTTAGTAGTAATTTTTTATTTTCTTCTAAATAAAAAGTATCATGCATATCTCTAGCAGGATGATCATCCGGTGTATTCAAAGCGGTAAAGTTATTATGTTCGGTTTCAACGTCAGGTCCTTCTGCAACGGAAAAACCTATTTCTGAAAAAATTGAAGATATTTCATCAATAACTTGGGAGACTGGATGAATTTTTCCAAGTCGAAAAGATCTTGCTGGTAACGTGACATCTACCTTTTCATTTTTTAATTTCTCATTTATTTCACTTGTTTCAATCTCAATATTTTTTTGCTCCAACTGATTAGTTAAATCATCTTTGATCTTATTTAAATTTGAGGCAAACTCTTTTCTTTTTTCAGGATTAAGAGATCCTAGAGTTTTAAATTGTTGAGTAATTAGACCGTTTTTTCCAAAAAATTCAGTCTTGATGTTTTGAAGATCGTCTTTTGATTTAACAGAGTCAATCTTTGCATTAAATAATGAATTTATTTTATCTAAATCACTCATCTAGTAATTGATTTTTTATATTATGTTGAGATTAAATCAAAGGCCCTTTTAAGCTAGGGACGATTGAACTTTTTTTACAACAGTTTTGAAGACTTCCGGATTATTATAGGCTAATTCGGCTAAAACTTTTCTATCCAGTTTTATTTTTGATTTAGCTAAACCATTGATGAATTTCGCATAAGTTAATCCTTCGGCTCTTACTCCTGCGTTGATTCTTTGGATCCATAAAGATCTAAATTCTCTTTTTTTTACTTTTCTGTCTCTATAGGCATATTGCATAGCCTTCTCCATGGCTTGGCGTGCAACTCTAATAGTATTTTTTCTTCTGCCTCTTTGGCCTTTTACCAATTTTAAAACTTTATTATGTTTTGCTCTACTTACTACACCACGTTTTGTTCTAGCCATATTATCCTCTTAAATTATATGGCATGTAAGATTTAACAATTTTTGAGTCTTGTTTTGTCATTATCGTGGTGCCTCTTTGTTTTCTGATTTGTGAATTTGTTCGTTTAATCATACCGTGTCTTTTACCAGCTTGTGGCATTTTAATCTTGCCTGTAGCGGTAAATCTAAATCTTTTCTTCGCTGAGCTTTTTGTTTTAAGTTTTGGCATAAATGTTACGGACTTATATAGGCATTAATAAATCTTTACAAGATACTATTATTGCTGATTTAGAGAGGTTGAATAATCATGACCATTTGACGGCCTTCAAATTTAGGCTTGCTTTCTACTTTTGCAACATCTTTGGTTTCTTCAATAATCTTATTCATTAAATCTTTGCCAAGTTCTGTATGTTGCATTTCTCGACCTTTAAATTTAACAGTAAATTTTACCTTGTCTCCTTTAGTGATAAATTTTTTAGCATTTTTTATTTTAAAGTTATAATCATGTTCTTCAGTTCCTGGTCTTAATTTAATTTCTTTTAACGATACTGTCTTTTGTTTTTTTTTTGCTTGATTGGCTTTTTTTTGTAAATCATATTTATATTTCCCCATATCCATAATTTTACAAACTGGTGGATTCGCATTTGGAGAAATTTCTATTAAATCTAAACCTTCTTGTTTAGCCATCTCAATAGCTTTATTTAACGGCATAGAACCAAGGTTGCCGCCGTCACTTCCGATAACCTGGACATCTAGAGCTCTAATTCTTTCATTGGCTTTAGGTCCTTGTGGTTTGCTTCTTCTTTGAAAATAATTTGGTTTAAAGTTTGACACTTAATTTAAAGGCAACTTATTCGATACTAGCATATTTTTTATTAAATCTTCTCTTTTAACAACTTCTTGTTTATCTGATCCTAACTTTCTGACTGTTACTGTATTGTCAGCAACTTCTTTTTTTCCGCATACAATAATGAACGGTACTTTTGCTAGAGAGTGTTCTCTAACTTTATAGTTTATTTTCTCGTTTCTTAAATCCATTTCACATTTTATACCCTCTTTAAATAAATCTTCAAATAACTTTTTTACATATTCATTATTTTCTTCCGCTATAGGGCATACTACTGCTTGTGTTGGTGCGAGCCAAAAGGGTAATTTACCTGCATAATTTTCTATTAAAATTCCTATAAATCTTTCTAAAGAACCAAATAAAGCTCTATGTAGCATAACTGGAACTTTTTTATTACCATCTTGCGCTACATAAGATGCTCCCAATCTATTTGGTAGGTTTAAATCAACTTGTAAAGTTCCACATTGCCAGTCTCTCCCAATAGCATCTCTTAAAACAAATTCAATTTTAGGACCATAAAAAGCACCTTCACCTTTGTTAATTGTATATTTAAGTTTTGATTGTTTGATAGCAGATAAAAGTGCTGCTTCAGATTTGTCCCATACACTGTCGTCTCCAACTCTTTTTTCTGGTCTATCTGAATATTTTAAAATAACATTTTCAAAACCTAAAGCTTTATAAATTTCTAAAATCAAATTAGTTACTAATAAAGACTCTTGTGTAATTTGATCATCAGTACAAAAAATATGAGCATCATCTTGGGTAAAAGCTCTTACTCTCAATAATCCATGTAGCGATCCCGAAGGTTCATACCTATGAACTTTGCCAAACTCAGAAAGCTTCAATGGTAGATCTCTATAACTTTTTAAACCTTGATTGAAAACTTGAACACAGCCCGGACAGTTCATAGGTTTCACTGCAAATGTTTTTTCATCTGGTGTTTCTGACGTGAACATATGTTCACCAAATTTATCCCAGTGTCCGGATTTTTCCCATAATGTTCTATCTAGTAATTCTGGGGTGTTGATCTCTTTATAGCCAGCTAATCTCTGTTTTGCCCGCATATATTCAACTAATCTTTGAAATAATAGCCAACCCTTTTCATGCCAAAATACTGCTCCGGGACTCTCTTCTCTAAAGTGAAATAAATCCATTTCTTTACCAAGTTTTCGATGGTCTCTTTTTTCTGCCTCTTCAAGTTGTTTTAAATAATTTTCTAATTCTTTTTTTGAAGTCCAGCTTGTTCCATAAATCCTTTGAAGCATCTCATTTTTTGAATCTCCTCTCCAGTATGCTCCAGAAACTTTGGTTAGTTTAAAAGCTTTTCCAATTTTACCTGTTGAGGCTAAGTGTGGCCCTTTACATAAATCGTGCCATTTCCCATGATGATAAATTGAAACTTCTTCACCAGATGGGATGCTCTCAATAATCTCTGCTTTATATTTTTCTCCAATTTTAAGAAAATGCTTAATAGCATCATCTCTTTTCCAAACTTCTCTATGTGTTTTTTCATCACGATCAACAATCTCAGCCATTTTTTTTTCAATTTTTTTTAAATCTTCTTCTGTAAAAGGATCTTTTCTTGAAAAATCATAATAAAACCCATTATCAATTACAGGTCCGATAGTAACTTGCGTACCAGGATAAAGTTCCTGAACAGCCATTGCTAGAATATGTGCAGTGTCATGTCGAATAACTTCTAAGCCTTCCTGATCTTTAGGTGTAATAATTTTTACTTTAGAGTCTTTTTTTATTTCATGACTGAGATCTTTTAGCTCACCATCTACTTCCATTATTAAAGCAACTTTTTCTAGAGACTTACTAATTTTTTTTGTTAATTCAAATCCATTTATAGATTTTTCAAAATTAATTTTTTTTCCATCTAATAGTTGAATTTGAGGCATTAGTTTTTTAATAATTTTTTATATTCATTTAGATTTGTGTCACACATTGCTTCAACATCAAATTTTTTAATTATATTTTTTCTACCTTCATTTCCTATTGATTTCAATTCTTCTTGTGATAATTGAATAACAGTATTTAAAATTTTCGCAAGTTCTCTAGGGTCTTGAAACTCATATAAAAATCCGGTTTTTTTGTTGATAATTGTTTCTTTTGAACCTCCTATGTTACTTGCTATAATTGGTTTTCCCATCGACTGTGCCTCTACCGCCACTCTTCCAAAAGCTTCTGGTTCAATAGAAGCTGAGACAACTGTATCTGCTAAAGAATACGCCAAAGGCATTTCTTTACAGTTGCTTATAAATTTAATTTTTTTATTTAAATTATAGCGTTCAACTAAATTTATAAGTTTTTTTTTATAAACTGTTCGACCTTGATCGGATCCAAGAATTATAGCTTCAAAATTAGAAAAATTATAATCTTCAATTAATATATTTAAAGCCTCGATAAATTTTTCTTGACCCTTCCAATAAGTGAGCCTTCCGGGCATCAAAATTGTAAATTTATTAGATGTTAGCCCCCATTCTTGCTTAAGTTTTTCTTGCTTAAGAATTGAAATATTTTTTTGATTAAAATAATCCACATTAATACCTCTAAAAATTACTCTCAATTTTTTTGCCTTGCTAAGATATTCACTATAATTTTCGTTTATATGACTAAAGATAAAATTTGATCCAGCTATCGTCAACTTTGCTCGAAGCATAATACTATTATAAAATTTTTTAGATTTACTTTTAAAGTTATAAGTTCCATGAAAAGTAGTAACAAAAACTCTGCGTGTTAAAAAACAAGCTAAATAACATGACCAGGCTGGTGCTCGACTTCTTGCATGTACAATATTTATTTTAAAAAAAATTATGTACAAAGATAAAAAAAGTGCATTTAATATTATCAAAATTGGATTTTTAGAATGGACAGGCAGTCTAAATATTTTAACTTTATCTTTTTTAACAAATTTTAATAATTCCCCACCTGCTGTTGCAATAAACGAGCCACATTCTTTTTCAGCTAAATAATGTGCGATGTCATAACAGCCAGTTTCGGCTCCACCGAAACTAAGCTTAGGTATTACTTGAAGAACATTTATTTTTGTACTCATGTTAATTGATATATAATAACAAATTAAAATACTTATATGAAAAAATTTAAATATTTAAAAATTTCAAATACAAAAAAGCTTAGATATATCGTCAATTACTATAAAAAAAAACTATATATAATTTTTCTTCCAGGCTTTATGTCTGATATTGATGGAAAAAAACCTCAAGCCTTTAAAAAATATGCTGTTAAAAAAAAATTAGGTTTTTTAGCCATTGAATATTCTGGACATGGTAAATCGTCTGGCAAATTTACAAAAGGAAACATAACTATATGGTCTAATGATGCTAAAAATTCAATTAAAAGAATTGTTAAAAAAAATAAATTTATACTTATTGGTTCTAGCATGGGTGCCTGGATTTCTTTAAATCAGTTTAAATATTTTGAAAATCAAATTTTAGGTTTTGTTGGCATTGGCTCTGCTCCCGAATTTCTTGAAAGGTTGATGTGGAAAAAATTTACAAAAAAAATGAAAAAGGAAATTAAAACAAAAGGTATAATTACAATTAAACATGGTCGATCAAGTTTTAAGAATAAATTAAATGAATACCCGATAACGTTTCAATTAATAAAAGATGGAAGAAAAAATAAAATAATATCTAAAAAAATAAGATCAAAAATTAAAGTAACGAT
>Ga0233444_10003008_pt1 | contig 17082 bp, 4 predicted proteins | sample SI_124_October20_6_FD_182792 | JGI IMG/M metagenome (GOLD analysis project Ga0233444, IMG submission 182792) | Seawater microbial communities from Saanich Inlet, British Columbia, Canada - SI_124_October2016_10_MG | ecosystem: Environmental > Aquatic > Marine > Inlet | place: Canada: British...
CAGAAGATGAGCAAAATATATCTGTGGCTGGTAGTGATACAACATCAGATCAACAGTCTGATTTGAAAGTCGCAGATGAGACATCTACGGACTCACAAACGGATTCGTTAATCGGATCTGACACAACTTTAGACGAACAAATCGCCGCTGCGGGAGATACAAATACTACAGATGATGAGCAGTCAGATACAATTTCTGACGGAGAAGATGTGGCAGATGGTAGTGCGGCCACTACAACCGAAAGTGGGGCTTCGACAGATGAACAAATTTCTGTGGGAGTTGATGGAAATGATTCCGAAGATTCGCAATCAAATGTCTCGGTTGGTGATGATGAAACCTTAGATGGACAAGATAATGGACTTTCCGGTTCCGATGAAACGACAGATAGTTCTCTTTCTGTCGAAAGTGGTGCAGATGAAACCTTAGACGGACAAGATAATGGGTTTGGTGGTTCTGATGAAACGACAGATAGTTCTCTTTCGGCCGAAAGTGGTGCAGATGAAACTTTAGATGGACAAGATAATGGGTTTGGTGGTTCTGATGAAACTTTAGATGGACAAGATAATGGACTTTCTGGCTCTGATGAAGCGACAGATAGTCAAGATAATGGACTTTCCGGTTCTGATGAAACAACAGATAGTTCTACCGAAAGTGAAAGTGGCGCAGATGAAACCTCGGATGGCCAGGAAAATACAGCGTTTGGTACAGATGAAACCTTAGATGGACAAGATAACAAACTCAGCGGTGCAGATGAAACATTAGACGGACAAAATAATATAAGTGTTGGGGATACATCAACGGAAGATGGTGCAGTATCCAGTATTATTGATGAAAATGAGACAGAAACTTCTCTTGTCGATAGTGCAACCGACAGCGAAATACCAAACGATGCAGATGGTGTTTTTTCTGAAAATTCTGAAACGCCGGTAGACGCGCAGGCAGAAAGTTCTACTGACCGCGAAATACCAGTAGACGCGCAGGCAGAAGGTTCTACTGACAAGGAAACGCCACAAGATTCGCAAGCAGAAAGTTCTACTGACAGCGAAATACCAAATGATGCACAAGCAGAAAGTTCTACCGACAAGGAAACACCGCAGGATTCTCAAGGGGATAGTGCAACTAACAGTGAAATACCAAACGATGCACAAGCAGAAGGTTCTGTCAATTCCGTTGATACTCAAGATTCTTCTACTACGGGCGCTGTAAGCGAAGAAGATAGTGAAAATTCAACAGAAAATCAATCTATCGACTCAGAAGTTGGCGAAGACGATTCGCAAAAAATTGGTTTTGATAGCGACGAAATAGATGATAATTCGCAGAATCCGAATGTTGGTGGTGACGAAAGTGCGGATGATTTGGGTAATATTGTCTCAAATGCTTCGGCCACTAGTGATAATTCACAAAATAAATCTGATGGTATCGACGAAATAGATGATAATTCGGAAAATTCTATTGGTGGCGAAGATACAATCGACAATAATTCGCAGAATCCGAATGTCGGTTTGGATAACATAACAGACAATTCGGATAATGTTACCGGCGGTGCGGAAACAGACATTGACGATTCGCAAAACCCTAATGTTGGTTTTGATGCGACTGATGATAATTCGGAAAATTCTGTCGGCGGTTTTGATGCGACCGATGATAATTCAGATAATGTTATCGGTGGTTTTGATGCGACTGATGATAATTCAGATAATGTTATCGGTGGGGTAGATGATACAACAGATCAGTCCGATGCGCAAACAGAAAATTCTAATACAACCGATGATGCAGAATCTAAGGTGGATATTGGCACAGAAGTTCCGAATGATGAATCTGATAGTATAGAAACTGGATTGGACGAAAGTGAAGATTTTTCCAGCAAGACAACCTCTGGTCAAGATATCAGAACAGATATTTCGGATAGTATAGAAACTGGAACTGATGAAAGTCAGGACGCCACAGGAAACACATTAGATGGTGTTGATTTGAGCGACGATGTTTCTGATAGCATAGAAACTGGATTAGACGAAAGTGAAGATTTTGCCGGAGAAACTTTGTCGGCCGCAGATATAAGTGATGACATAAGCGGCGTTGCCGGTGGGGAACTAGATGATAGAGTTGACGCGGCGGCGGAATCAACTCTCGGCCAAGACAGTTCAGATGACACCGGCGGTACAATTTCAACTCAACTCGACACAGTAGAAGATAGAGATGCAGACTCAATCGCAAATGTGAATGTTGCTATAGATGAACAAATCGAAACAACGCAAAACGCAACAGATGGGTTAGATGGTACTGATAATTCTGTTATAGGTGAGGCAGATTCTACTGATGGCAATCTGAATCAAAAAGTAGATGGAAATGTTATTGACAACGACGAATCGAGGGCCGCAGAAGATTCAGAAACTGGCACAGATTTATCGGGACAAACTGGTTTTGGCATTGATGATAGTGAAGATACTGCCGGCGATGGTGGGGGCGAAACTGAAGTACCCACAGATGCACAGGTTATCGTTGCAGAAAATATTGATAATAGTTTAGACTCTCAGGGCGGAACATCTACAGATTCGGATGAATCTGATGATACTCAGTCACAAACTGCGATAGATAGTGACATTACAGACGATCGTCAAGGTGATACCAGAACAGATTCGGGTGAATCTGATGATACGCAATCACAGACTGCAATAGATAGCGACACCACAGATGACAGTCAAGGCGATACTAGAACAGATAGAGATATATCAGACGATACTCAAGCACAGACTGCAATAGATAGCGATATCACAGATGACAGCCAGGGAGCTGGTGTATTTGTTAAAGAAATTGCAAACGATGCCCAAGGTGATAGTCGACCCGATACCGACACGACCGACGATTCACAAGGCGGGGTTACTGCAAACAGAGAAACTACAAATGAAGAACAAGTTCCAACTGTAATTTCTACAGAAACGGTAGAAAGAGAACAGATAAATACAGAAATAGCATCAGAAGTCGATGGATTTACTAACGAACCAAAATCGCCGCCTCGTGAAGTTCCTGTAGACGACCCAATACCAAGTAGACCCGAGGGGGAACAATTTGTTGAGGGTAGTGATTCTATCGACGTTGGATTGGACGATTTCTTTAATGAAAAGGGTATTATAGTGATGCGCGATGGAGATGATAAAACATATACTCTTGTTCCTGTATTTAGTCTGGCAGCACAGAAAAATATCGGACCGTTCCTGTTAAGAGATAATTCAGATAGATTTTTTGGATAATTTAGAATGGCACAATTTCAAGTTCGTGGGGGTCAGACATTAAAGGTAACTACTAGGAGGGTTTCGAATATTGTATTCGATTCAACCCAAGAAGTAACTTTGCAATATGTCAACTACTATTACACGCCAACCCCGAGCAGTCCAGAATTTCAAGAAAAACAAAAAACTGGTATAGAAATAGATGTAATTCGTTCGCAATTGTTATATGATTGGTACGAAATAGATTACGACAAAAATACAACCACAAAATATTTCCCCAATGGTACAGAATCTGGCCGCGATATATCAACACCTTTGGTTCAACCAAATCATTTCAATTATTCTTCTCTATTCGATCAACACTCTGTTGGGAGTTGGTACGAGGTTCTGAAACCAGAAAATCACGGCCGTGGCGAGTTTATAGTATTAGAGGGAAATTTTAGAAAAACTGCAACATTACCAATAAAACATAACGGTTTACTAAACGATGCGTTTCATTTTCATATGGCTGGTGATAACTTTCATACCAATTCAGATGGAAGCATTGTCGTAAAAGTGTATCAATCTTCAGACTCATTAGAAACCGCCACAGAAAATTTGGAAAAATTTTATTCTGGTTCTACATCAAAACTGGTGGGTACTTTTAATTTTGAGGCAACAACCTCATACTGGGAACAATTCAATATAAATTTGAGAGAATTAAATTTAGACTTAAATTCTATTTTAGTATGGTTTACATTCGAAAGATTCCCGATAATACCAGACAATCCTTTCGATCATCCGGGCGGTGCATATGATGAGGGTATATTGCCTAATGGTACAGATACTCATTTCATATCTAGTGTCGGGCAAGATTGGCAAGATTCTGACGATTCTGTGGTGCGACCAATCACCATAACTAGAAATTCGACACCAACTGTTGATCTTGTGGAGGGTGTTGATTTTGAAAGAGAGCTTATATCATATAAACAAAATAGAAAAAAATTAAAAATAAATTGGTTATTTGATCTATCACAATTTGACCTAGACTATACCATAAGCGTGTCTGCAAGAACAACACCATTTAATAGTTCGGCAATAGACAATTCTTGGATAAAATTTTCTCACGATGCAGTGCATGTTGATGGTCGTCCCGACACATATCCAAACCGTCCAGAAGATTTGGGAACGGATACTAGTTCATATTGGCAAAGCTCTGCAACTCAAAACACAATAGAATATGTCAACGACTCAAGAAGTTATGTTGGAGTAGTTTCGCCCGACAATATAGAAACATATGAGTTAGAAGCAACTCTAACATCAACAACTACTGATGATGATGCCATAGGCCTTGTTATTGGATATTTTAAAGACGAAATTTATGAATATACACTTAGCGCTGTAAGATCGCAGGGCGGCGTTTTGGGTGGTGAAACGTGGGCATTAGTCACTAATTTGGGTAGCGCATTAACTAATGCGGGAGAGGATGTTGTAAATCCTAATATTTCAAGTGTCATTTGGTCTGGTAGCGAAACGGCCATTCAAACAGGAAATTGGTCGACGGGTGGTCCGACTAAAATAAAAGTCGAAAAAAATGAAAATATTGTTAAAGTTTACACAAGTCAATACGGATCCACAGACATTGATATTGACACACTTATAGAAATAGATTTAAACGATAGAGAAGATACGAAAAAATTTATCACATCAAAAGTAGGATTTTCGGCATGGTCGCAATCTGGAGCAAAATTTAGTAATATTTCTTTTACTCCATATTCCGCAGATTTAGTACCTACAATACATAAACAGGGTTATGTCGCTGTGGGCGGTTTTGCCGTAGAAAGAGCAAAATCAATTAAGGTGATAAAAAATCCAAGAGAAAATCACGAATTTATAGAAGAGATTACATCCGAGAGATTTTCCTTAAAGAGAAATAATATTTTCCTAGAAACATATGACAGTTTTACTTTTGAGTTGAACAAAAACACTGATATTATAGAATCGCAAAATAAAATAGAATTGATAAGGGCGCATCAATTAGGTTATACGATATTAGATTATAATCGAATTAATATGATTGTACAATCTGGTAAAACTGTATTTGAGTTCTCACCATTCACTGGCGGACGAGGCCCGAATTTATCAGATTTTCCAGATCACCAATTGATTTTGGGTGGTAATGTATTTTGGGAAATAGAAAATTTTATCGAACCTAAAAGCGATGTTGTTTATGATAGAAGTATCGGAAATTTCAAAGTTACTGAAAATGTTACTGCAAAAACGTGGGAAGTATCAATTGCAGGCATAAAATATACATTTGATTATTCTGGCGAATACCTTCCTTTGATATCACCAGAAAATTTCACAGGCGACATGGCAAATGCAGAATTTTTGGCATATCAAAAATCATATCATACGAGAGATATAATCGAATCCGAATACCTAGATTCTTCAACTGATATAACCGGTCATGAAATGACAAGAAGTGAATATTTGGAAATGGTCACATCTAAAGGACTCTTTGGTGATACTGCCTTGGCTGAATTTTTAGACATATCCACAATAATTGGTTTGAATAAAGACATAAATCTATCCACATATATTGAGTTTGCAGAATCAGAAATTTTCTTTGACAATGTGGCATTTTTGAATCCACACGACTCGGCGCTTAATGCAAAACGAAATCAGTTATTAAAAATTCAAGAATCTGTTTTAAATCAAGATAGAAACCAATTACTACGGCGACAAGATGTAGTTTTCAATTTAGATAGTAGTTTGTATTTCTTTGAAAGAAATGATACATCTCGCGATGCCACCAGAACATATTATTTTGGTAAACCGAATGATATTATCGCACCGATAAATTTTGGATTTGAAAGATATGTTTCAAATGCAGACAATAACGAAAAATTTATTGAGGTGGCCAGAGACATCGACTTAAATAACCTACAATTCTTTGAGCCAATAAGTTATACCTTAATTGAAGATACAAAGTTTATAAGAAAAACAAACATAGTAGAATTTAGTTATCCCAAAACAGCATATTTTGAGTATGCAAAAGACATAGAATTTACTGTAAGTCCTTTCTATACGGAAAAACTGGACAAAACTTTTGTCCATAAATTATTTTTTGTAGATCTTGACATGTGGAACGCAGATTTGAAATTTGAGCCATTTGAGTTACAAGGCATTGATACCGTGTTTATGATCGAACAGTTTTTCTTACAATCCCTGAACACAGCACCAGATCCAAAAAATTTATTCAAACATTTAATGTTAGAGGAAATCTTTAGGCCAAATTACAGGCTTATCACTAAAGGATATGAATTTTTCTTTGATTCTTTTGTTGGAATATCATCCAATTTATTCGATGCAAATAAGTTTCAACCGGCATATTATGAGACATGGAATTCTTCGAAAAGACGGAAAAGAGATGGTGGAGCACAAGCATTCGGGCATGTTGTTTTACGAAACACCCGTAATGGTATTTTTATGAATAAGACTGAACCTGTAAAATATATTCTGGAAAATAGTTTCGGGGCGGGGGGTCGCCACGGCAGATCGAGAACTGGTGTATACAAAGAAACACAGGTTGTGACCGATATCGAATCTAATTTTCTATTTGAATACTCACATGTAGATTGGGATGTAAATTTAGGACTAACTTCAACTAACTGGGCTGCATTTTCCACAAGAAACAATTTTTTCAATTTTATATACACTATTGATGAAACCAGTGGCAGATTGCCAGAATGTTTGTCGTTTTCCAGTACTGGAAAATTGACAGGTAGATTGACAGAAACAGACAAATTTTTGAGAGAACATGCGTGGGAACAGTGGACAAAAGAACAGGGGTATACTGATGATTTTGGAAATTTTATTTCTCATTTCGACAGCCTAGATTACAATTATAAAGATTTTGAGATGATAAATCCCAGAGACTTTTCTATAAAACTTTTCGGACAAAATATCACTAAAGGTACAATAGATTTAATACAACCAGATGGGTCGTCGGGAGAATTTGCAGTCGATCAAAAAATCAAACAAGTAGATACTGTTTTTTATATAGACGAATATGTTGGTCAGTTTTCTAAAGAAGTAAATCATGGAAATGGAATAGAGACTAAAACGGTTTTTAGATACAAAATTGATAGACTTTTGGGTGATATTAATGTGACAAGAATAACCGAAAGTATTACAAATTCGGGAGTAACATCTCTTTCTATTATTGACCAAAATATTGCAGATTTAGATGAAGATATTATGTTTTCTGAGGACCAAAAAGTGACCGAAGTGTTGTTGGCCCGGCGACAGGCATTATTGAGTCAAAAACAAGAGGCAGAGGATCGGGCCAGTATAGATCCAAATGATGTAGATCAGGTGTTTATATCAATTTCAACTCAATCGGGAGTTGCATTTGAAACCGTTGAAAATGAGGCCGGTGTTAAATTTTATGTAGATAGTTTTAGTATGGACAATTCTGGTTCCTTACAAAAAGAAGTCACTCTTCTTTTTAAAGTTTACAATAACTACACATACGACAAAGATTTATTTTTAAATAAATCCGAAGATATAGACACTGGTGGACAAAACAGGTCTGCATGGTTAGCCGATAATAGAAAAGATAAAAATTTTTCATATGATCCGATAGAAAATAATAGTTCTATGGATTTGAGTATGATACAAAATATAAGAGATTTCCGTCATGGCGATATAGATGAAACGAAATATCTTGAAGAAAGAGATTTTGTATTTTCGACCCGCGAATTTGTAGATGACGATCAAAAAAACGCATATAAAGAATATATAAATTCTATAGTAAGACTAAATGATGCAGGATCAAAATACATAGTTGTTGAAAATCTTTTTATTGAGTTAAATTTGGAAATTATTACTCGAAAATTTCCACTGTCTGATATAGAAACACGACAAAGATTTTTATATTTGGAAAATATTTCAGAAGATGGAAACAACCAAACATTTAAATTGAATTGTGCATATGATGTATCAGAAGAAATTTTTTACTCAAATACAGATGATATTTTAGAAATAAGGGGATATCCAGTTTATGCCAGCTGCAACTAGAAAAGGTGATGTTTGTACCGGACATGGGTGTTATCCACCCAGACCAAGCACGCAAGGTGCGTCCACAGTTTTTATCAATGGCATTGCCGCACATTGTAAATCCCACGGTTGGGCTCCTCACGCCTGCCCTAAGACTCCACCCCACGGTTCGATATTGGGACGAGGTGCTAAATATGTGTATGCAGAAGGTAGGAATATGGGTAGGATAGGAGATCCTGTAAAATGTGGTTCTGCCGTGCGTAGTGGCAGTTCTAATGTTTTTATTGGAGATAGTGGTGGTAGTGCGCGACCAGATGCGTTGGATCTTTCGTATGAATTTCAATCTCAGTTAAAAGATTCACCTATGCCATATGCACGAAACATACAACCCGTAGATGATTCTGCAAATTCTAATCCTATTAACAATTCAGAACAACACGAAACCAACCCACCTCCGAAATATGAAGAGTTGTCGAGCGCGGCATGTGGTGAAATACCACAACAAAATCCATATGATGTCGCACAAAAGGCCTTATCAATGGGAAATAGTGCATGGAAAGAAACTGGTAGTAATCCAAATATTACTGCATTGTGGGATGAGATTGGATATAAAGGTACGCAGTACGCAGATGAAACCGCATGGTGTTCGGTATTTGTCGGTGCAACATTGAAACGAAGTGGAAACAAACATATCAAATCTGCCATGGCACGGGCATATGAAAATTATGGTAAAGAAATTCCTTGGAATGATATGAAGGCCGGAGATATTGTTGTTATGTATAGAAATGGCAAAAAGTCTGGTTCTGGACACGTAGGGTTCGCCACTGGAAAGTTTACGGCCACCACAGTAGACATGATAGGTGGAAACCAAGGAAACACATTATCTGTTAGGACATACAAAAAAAATAGTGGTAGTCGTGGAGTCTTAACAATTAGAAGGGCGGTTTCATGTGTAGATGGACAAACTGCGGCACCAGCGCCGGGGCAGATAAATGATTTACAATCTACTGGTGTCGGTGGTCAAGTCACTTAAAGACTTTTTCAATTATAAATAGCAGATTAGGAGAATACGAATGGCTCAGGCATTTCCAGTAAAGGCAATTGTACAACCAAGCACAGGAGAAGTTGTACTTGGTGAATTTTTAGAATCAGACTTTGTTGGAATACTTGATGGTGGGACTGGCGCTGGGGGAGATGCACTAGAAAATGGTTTGCCTAGCAACGCGACAGAGGAAGAAATACTCGCCGTAATCAAAGAGAACGTCAGACAAAACTTTAATATACCAAGATTTGACAGTTTTGTTGATTATGCAACACTAAATGTACAGACACCATCTAAAGGTAGATTGGCCCAAGATGATTCAACAAATACTTTTTATTATGGTACTGGCGAGGCATGGATTCCTGTCGGTACTGCATTAGTAGTGCAGGGAAGTATCTCGGCCGAAATAGAGTTTGGTGGAGATATTGTTTCAAGTTTCGATTCAAATACATTAATCACTTCGGTATCAGTAAATCTATCGCCTTTACGTTCAGAAATAAATTCAATAGAGGCTGGAGCAGGTTTAGCCACAAACGGAACATATATACAAGAAACGACAACTAATTATATAGATGGCGCAACATCTCTCAGGGAAGCCGATAGTTTATTAGATTCTGCAATTTTTGCAGAAAGAACTAGGGCTCTTGGGGTAGAGGGTACAATAATATCAGATATAAATACTATAGAAACTAATATACAAAATTTTGAATATACTGGACACACATCAGCACAAGTTTCTGGTGGTGGGGTTGTCGGCATGAAATATGATAGTTCAACAGGAAAATTTGCACCATCTAGTGATTTTGGTGTAGGTGGTTTTATAAAATTTACAAAAAACAGTGGGTCGAGAGATGATATCCCACTGACAACAACTTTTACTGGCAATTCACTTATAAGTGGATTTGTAGAATTTTTTAAATCCGATGGAACTCAAGACGACATCGATCTGATTTCAAATGGTGTATGATCTTTTTTTATAAATAATAAAAAAAGAAATCGAAAAAATTAAATAGGAGATACTTCGAAATGTCCAAGTCAATTCAAAGAAATGAAATTATTGCGTTAGATGGGTTTAATTTCAACCCGCAGCGTGATACTTTCCAACCAATGATAAAACAACTTACAAATGACCTCTTGGAAAATGGGTTTGATGATGTCGGACCACAAATAACAAAAATTAGTATTCATGATGACGAATTGACAAAATTTATCGATGAATTTATTATATACAATTATAATTCTAATGCAACATCTTTTGCAGAAGGTGCGTATGGTTTAGATGATCCCGAGGCGCCTTTATTTGGACAGTCTGTGACGGCTTGGAATATTGATGGCCAATACGGTTCTAGAACGCAGGCGATTGATGATGCGTTTAAGATGTCATTGATATCAAGAGAATGGGAAACTGGGCCCAATATGACTTCAGTTAGCCTGGGCGAGTATATTACGGTTACTCCATCATCAGGCAATGCCGGCGATGCCGAATATTTTTTGGTGACAAAAAGTGGGCAGAATCTTTCCTCTGCGCCATCGCACCCCAACAATCTTTCCGGCAGCACTGCCCAAGCCCACTTTAGAAAAGTAGAGAACGTGCCCGGATGGAATGAATGGTTTGCGAAAAAATCAAATCCGTCCGGTATTACAAGTGCGATTTCTGGTGGTGTAAACAAAACTGCATTGGGACCTAATTCAGAACTGTTTTCATATCTCAATCCACACCCCGATATGCGCGGTGGTGAAGAGATATGGAAAACCTTCGGATTTAATAGCGCGGCTGTGTCTGCATCCACAACAATTCCAATGGTAGACACAAGTTTTTTGGTAGTAGGTCAAACCTTATTAGAGTTTACTCAAGGCGGAACGTCGATCACTAATAGCACAGCAAAAATTGCCAGTATTAATGGTAGACACCAAATTACTGTAGATTCTGCCGTAACTATTGATGCGGGTAAAAGTATCACATTCGGTACAGATAAATCGGTATTTATTCGTCCAAATGATCTTAAAAATGGGCATTATTATAAGGTAGCGCCCCCGATCCCAAAAATGGAATCATCGCAGAAAGGGTATACCGGATTGGCCGGACTTGCTCGTAAAATATATCAAAATGAGTATGCAAAAATTAAAAGATGTATGACTACATCGGCAAGATCGGTTTCTTTCCTGCCAAGTTTAGATTCAGGAATCAATACAAACGCAAAATTGAGACATTATAAAGAAGAACCACAAACAGATGGTACACTGATGCACCATTTTTGGATCTCCAATTTCAAAGATGAATTTTTCTTTCCGGCTGGAACCGTAGAACCCAAAAAATATAAAGGTGATATGTTAATCGGATTGGCATCTGGATTCACAGGAAATACCTTTCAAGTCGGGGATAAGTATTCATTTACATTTACTCATAGCCCAGTAGGATCGGCACCAGATCAAGATATAGTCGTTGATGTTGTCGTAGAAAATGATAATACAATCGAAGGGTTTACAAAATCTGTACATAAAGAATTTGTTAAAACCATTCTTGCAGATCCTAAAGGTGGACTATATTCGATTAAAATTAAAGAAGATTCAGTAGGTGTTATAGAATTCGAATCGAGAAATATTGGTGAAAACTTGGCAATGTCACCAACTAGAACTGCTCGGGTTAATGCATCATTAACCAATGCGGCATCAACTTTTGTGGTGGACAATCCATCATCATCTACTGATGTATCGGCAACAGGCCATAGTGACGTTACTGGAAACACTTATACTAATGGTTATGTGCATGAATTGCAAATTCGTAATCTACAAGGTTCGAATATTGAAGATACATTTACATTTACTCTTACTGGTTTGATAGACGAGGCAGCTGCAGATGTGACACAAACAACGGCAGTAAGAGATATTACTATAAATTATGAATCCCCAACCAATTTAAATCCATCAGAACTTGCGGAAAATTTAAAATCGGTTATGGAGGGAAATACATACATAAAATCTTATATGACAGTTACGGCTGGATCTAATTTTGTATCTCTAAAATATAATTCAAATTCTTCTGGATATATGAGAAAGGCAGAAAAAGGTGCGAGTTGGGGTCTTTTGGGTGTAGGTTCAGCAACCTTTGCAAGTCCGGCAGTTACAATTGGAGAAACTACTTCTTCAACTGCGACACTTAATGGATTTTTGGTGGCAGATCTTCCAACACATGCGGCATTTTCAGTCAATGTTTCAAGTTTTTATGCGGTAGATGCAGATTATAACGATTTTGATAGTGGGGTCGGTGTAGTTACAGACCCAATCACTGCAACTTTGAATACAACAACTGCCGGAGTTACAACTGCCGTCGAAAATGTAAGATTATCTTTCCCAATGGCGAGAGATTTTGGAACACTTGCAAATCCAGTTTCGGGTAGTTATACCGTTTCTAGTGCATGGGAATCAGGACAGTTTACTAACTATTCTGCCTCCTATCTGGCGAGAGTTTTACATGAAACTCATTCTCCAAGCACTAGACCTGAAGGTCCGCAAATATCTTTTGGGGCGAAAACAATACAAGACCATCCGAACGTTTCACACTCTGGAATCGCAAAGGGTCTCACTAGTTCTGAAGAATTCGTAAGATGGAACGGAACAATAAAAATTGAGAGTTTTGAATATATTACTGATTATAGCATGGGACCAATTGTTTTAGAAACTAAATCTACTGATAAATTGTCTGGAAACTCTGGTGATCAACCTTGGAGGTTGAGAATTGATGTGCAGAGAGGAAACGAAGTTAAAGAAACGTCTCCATATGTCAATTCTAGTATTCTCGAACTGACACAAGAAGAATCCGAATCTGGGTCATCGGAGTTTGAACATCTTTCATTTCACACGGCAACAAAATTTCAATTAAAATCTGACGGAGATGTATCTCAGATTGAAGGACGAGATGGTGTCAAGTCTGCCGTTATTAGAGAGCCAGGATTTATGGGTGCTCTGCGGCCACAGTTTAATGGATATCTTGAAACTATTTCACACCTCGTCAATCCAAGAACTAATCGTACAGAATTGGCGGACACTCTTCTAACTGGATTCAATTTGCGTGCTGGGGTCGTAGGAACGGCACATTATAATATGGATGGAAATACTGTTTCGCAATCGTCTCCTATCGGAAACCTTGCAGAAGTATTTCCAAACAGCACTGGTACAACTGGAACTCCATCAATACCACCAAGTTCATCAACTGGTGCGGCCCGCACAATTGATTTTGGTGTGTTAGAAAATGGTGAATATAGATACGAAGAAAGATATCTAGTTGGTTCGTCATCAGAATTGGTGGGAGACACGCCATTTAATAATGGAAGGCTACGGTTGCAAAAAGGACTGTTTAGAAGAACTGGTAAAAGCGACCCTTCAATTGCAGTTACATACCCAATGCAATACACTTTAACTGTGGCAGATCATGGGATTGGTTTTTATGTTAGAGACCAAGCATCGACGGCACAATCCGATGATCATGCATGGTTTGTAATTCAAAGACATGTAGATGCAACAACTGGTTTGGCAGATTTCTCTTCAACAAATCAACCTATCCATTGTGTATACCAATCATCGGAACCACCTGTTCTGTATTCTGATTATCTTCCATATTTCACAGATAAAACTACAACCAGAACCAGTTCTCTTGCATATCAAGGATTATATGACAAATCTGGAAATTATCGTTTCGATTTTAGAATTGACGAACTAAAAGATGAAGAGTTAAAAGCACTAGAAATGGATATTCAAGGCAGATTTAGAAGATTTGTTGTTAGAGAAAAAGATGTGTTTAAGCCATGGGATAGACATGTTTTTGCGGGACTGAATGAAAGAGATTCACATGCAGTTCTCAATCCATTAGAACAACTTGCGCTTAATGATGCAGGACAATTGGTAATTCAATTTCCGAATAGATTAGGTTCTCAAAGATTCCTTTACACTGGCACAGAAATTGATTTGATTGCTTTCTGTGGAGCAGGCGCTGTTGGTCAAGATACTCTGATTACAAGTGATAGATTTAGCGATGCACAGATAAATGGGAGTGCTACCAATAATAACAGGAGAAGATTGTATAAAGGTATGATGAGTTCAGAACCATACGGAAACGGTATGCGAATTCTTATGATGGTAGGTGGCTGGCAGGGTTCTACTGAACTTGTCAATATGCCAACTGACGTCGATACTACGCTGCTTTCCTCTTAAAGATACATTATGGTTGGGAGCGCTATGTAAAACCTCTAGGACGGGTACATATACTTCCTAAATAATAAAAAAGAGGTTTTTTTTAATGACTGACGTAACACCAATTCGAGTCGTCATTGATGGTTCAGGGGATACCACCGGATTAAGTGAATTTCAATCTGGTGAAACTTTAGGACTATCACATGGCGGGACCGGAGCAACAACTGCTGGGAGTGCAAGAACAAATCTTGGACTCTCTGCAATCGCTGCATCTGGTAGTTGGACAGATTTATTAAACAAACCCGACACTGATGGCATACCAGAAGGTTCTACAAATCTTTACTATGCAGATTCAAGGGTACAATCTTATCTAACTGCGAATTCATATACAGATCAAAGTTATGTTAATGCGACCGTACAGGCGGCCGTAACCAATTTGGTTGATGGGGCCCCAGGCGTATTAGACACCCTAAACGAACTTGCCGCGGCTATTGGTGACGATGCGAGTTTTATAACCACAATCCAAAACCAAATCAACGCAGTCCAGACAAATGTTGATAACCTTACCACATCGGATATTCCAGAAGGCAGCAATTTATATTTCACAAGTGAAAGAGTTGATGATAGAGTTGCAAATCTTATCACAGATGGAGTTGGAATATCAAAAACATATGACGATGCCGGCAACCTTTTAAATATTGCAATAGACTTTACTGAATTCGATTCTGATGATATTATTGAAGGTGCAGTAAATACATTTTTGGCCTCAAAAACTACTGATTTTATTTCCGAAGGTTCTACCAATCTATATTATACTAATGAAAGAGTTGACGACAGAGTTGCCTCTTTAGTAACTGCCGGCACAAATATTACAGTCACATACGATGATTTAAATGGTGTGTTGGAATTTAATGTCAACAATACTAATGGATTTGACTTATCAAACAATACCACTGATGATTTGGCAGAGGGGGTAAACAGACTTTACTATACTCTTTCTAGGGTAAATTCTGCATTTGATACAAGATTCGCAACTAAGACAACTACAGATGTTGCAGAAGGTTCGAATTTATACTTTACCAATGCAAGAGTAAATGCGGTTATCTCAACTTTAAGTTTTGCCACAGAAACTTATGTGGATAATGCAGACGATGCATTGCAATTACAGATAAACTCTAATGATGCAGATATAAGTACGATAAATTCTAATATCACAGCAGAAATAAATCGGGCGACCGCCGCAGAAAATACAATTACAACAAATCTTAATAGTGAAATCAGTCGTGCCCAAGCGGCAGAAACAGTATTGACTTCAGATTTAGATGACGAAGTTTTCGACAGAGAAACCGGCGATGCGGACCTGCAAACTCAAATAAACACACTAACTTCTAATGCATATACTGGTACAAATTTTGATACAGACTTTTCCGCAAAATCGACAACTGACTTGTCCGAAGGTACAAACCTCTATTATACAGACGTTAGAGCAAGGTCGTCAATTTCAGTTACCGGAGATTTAACATACAATTCATCAACTGGTGTAATATCTACACAAGGATTGGCCTCATCTACTACAGATGATTTATCCGAAGGTTCGACAAACCTTTATTATACAGATGCGAGAGTACGCAGTCATGTAGAAAGTCAAGATTTAGATTTAGGTTCGAATAAAGTTTTATTTGCAAACATGTATTCGGCGGAGGCCAATCTACCAAGCGCATCGACATATCATGGTATGTTCGCTCATGTGCATGGAACTGGAAAAGGATATTTTGCTCACGCTGGTTCGTGGATAAAATTATTAGATGAATCTTCTAGTACAACCACAGATTTATCCGAAGGTACAAACCTTTATTATACGGAAGCAAGAACAGATGCACGGATCGCATTACAAGTTGGATCGAGTTTAGATCTTTCTAATAAGACAACTTCGGACTTGGCTGAAGGCACAAACCTTTATTATACTGCCGCAAGAGATACCGCACAATTCAACACTGACTTGGCCACCAAATCTACCACAAATTTAAGTGAAGGTACAAACCTATACTTTACGAATGCGAGAGTACAGACTAAACTTGGTGACGTATCAGGACATATTATACCCGATACAGACGTATCATATGATTTAGGTAGTTCGACACACAAATTCCGCGACTTGTACTTGAGCGGTAGTTCTATCATACTTGGGACTATTGAACTAAGAGATAATGGCGGTGTATTAGAACAAATTCCTGTTGGTGGTGGTACGACATTAACATATGCGACACAAGCATATGTAGCAACTCAAATTGCAAACCTAGTTGACACCGCACCAACTACACTTGATACATTAAACGAACTTGCTGCAGCCCTTGGTGACGATCCAAATTTTGCGACCACAATAACAAATTCTATTGCAACTAAACTGGCAATATCAGATTTCACTTCTACCGCCGATTCTTGGTTGACAACCAAATCAACCTCTGATATAACAGAAGGAACAAATCTTTATTATACAGATGCCAGAGTTAGAAATCAATTATATAATATTGCAACTGTCACCACTTCTGCTGGAAAATTTTATATTGATGGCGAACAACAGGT
>Ga0233444_10003010_pt1 | contig 17071 bp, 3 predicted proteins | sample SI_124_October20_6_FD_182792 | JGI IMG/M metagenome (GOLD analysis project Ga0233444, IMG submission 182792) | Seawater microbial communities from Saanich Inlet, British Columbia, Canada - SI_124_October2016_10_MG | ecosystem: Environmental > Aquatic > Marine > Inlet | place: Canada: British...
CTGTGTCGGGTGGAAATGATGCGGCAATCGTTTTACCTGCTCAGGGCGGAATCGCTCAAATAAATAGTAAGGATGCTATTAAGATTTATAAAAATCCATTGTCAATAAAATACAAAGATGTCTTTACCGGAGAAGGAATTGAAGCAACACAGAGATCTGTAAAATATCTATGGAAGGTTGTTAAAGAACATAGAGAAACTAGAACAGGTCTTAATTTGACTTCTGGAAGTGCATATGACAATATTGTTGATGGCGATAGTTCAACATATATTGAACTAGTGGGAGACAGTAGTGCCAGTGGTTATGCTTTTCCCCTAGTAGAGTCAGATCTTGGTGGTGGAGAATTTAGAGTTGCTATTGACAATCAATTACTGCCTAGGGATGATTGGACTGTAGTTTCTGATGATGCCAACAGAAAGGCAACTTTTAAACTAAAAAGAACAACTCCTATGCCTTGGGTAAAGGATATGACAAGTGTTACTGTAACAATCGCATATATATGGAAAAAATCTTTAGATGTTCCTTATGGTGCTTTGGTGGGTAGAACTGGTCTTGGACCAAATCAAGTTACCGCTGAAACTGGTGCTGGTAGTGCGGCAGATCTTTCATTCCCTCATGATGATAAAGTTATAGACGACACTGAGGCTACTCCAAATAAATATTGGGTGTTTAGCAAATCATTTAGATCGACTTCTAAGGATGTTATGGATCCGGCCAATCCACAAAGCGCTTTCTTTGGTTGGCACGCACCTGTTGCAAATCAATCGCCCCACATTGTCACATCGCAGGCAGATGCGACTAATGCTTATGTCGGATTGGAAAATGTTTCAGTTATTCCCGCTGATAGAGCGAGACATAAAACAACTGCAAAAATTTCTGATGGAGATTTATTTCATTTGACAATGGAAGAAAACAGTGAATATGCAAATCCCTTTAAATTAATTTTTCCTACACCGTTGACTTCTTCAAATGAAATAGATGTCAAAAACAAACTTAGAACAATAACTGATAGATTTTTGGTGGAGTCAGATAAGGGCGTCGATCTTTTATCCGACAGTAATCTTAGTTGGACAACTAGCAATCACCCTGCAAGCAATAGAAAACCACAAAAATGGCGTCTAAGATTTGAGTGGAATCCAACCACATTGTCTATCAAAGTAAATGTCGGCACAGAATATCAATTAAGAGATGATTGTACTATTTCTGGTACAGATGTAAGGGATGGGGTTAAATCTCCAATATTCAGAGAGCCTGGCGAATTGTGCGATGTTTATAAAACACCAGCTGTCGGCCGTGGGGCTACCATGTCTATTTCTCGAGCAAAATCTCAATGGTTCAAAAAACGTCAAATAGAACAGGATATTGCAAGTACATATCCTATGTCTTATAAAATGACATGTACTGATCATGGAATGGGTCTATTTGTATTTGATCAAGCTTCTGTCGATCAGGATGATGACTACGCTTGGTTTGTTGTACAGAGACATGTAAATCAAACCACAGGCGAACCGGAATTTACTGATAAATCTCCGGTACATTGTGTCTATTCTCCTTCAAAAAGACCTGTCGATGTTTCATCATTAACGCAATATTTTGCGACAGCTGACACTGAAGATCTATCAAAACCCGATAATCTCTACAGTTCTTTGGGAAATTTGTATAAGACCGAAGCACCAACAATTTATGTTAATAGAGATGCAACTTTTTTCGATGGAATCGTTAATGCTATTGATTTTAACGGATATGGATATGCTTCTTCTACTGCCAAGGGACAGGTAACTCCCACAACATTATCATCTTCTGATATAAAAACAGATTTATTCAGAGGAATAACTGGAAATCAAGGTTCTGCTAGTACAAATCTTTGGTCTGAAAAAGTATATAGTTTCCGAATTGCAAGAGACTCTGTCACCGGCGACTTACCAGAATATGTCGTAGGTCATTATGTTAAAATGACGATCGACGTTGATAGCGACCCAGATACTAACGACGATTGGGGTGGTAGAATTAAATTCTGGGATCCTGTAAGTGGTATGTTGACAATTGTTTCAACACAAGCTCTGGAATTAACGGGCGTTGGAGAAAAATACGATTCAGTAACAGATCCCGATCCGGGCAGCAACATTCTCGAGGCCGCCGGTAAAGAATTGGAAATGGGTAGCTCAACTACAGGTGATGTTACTACTGATTTCACTCCGCATACTGGATCAACAACCCCCTATACATCAATAACAGATGCGACCAGAGAAGCAAAAGGTAAGTTGGCAACGGTTCCTGTGTTAGAAAAAACTGGACCATCATCGGAAATTACTGATTTGGCGGTAACAGGGTTTAATTCGTTGCCTAGACGCAGAGATACTTCTATTGCATTAGATGCTTCTCCATCGCCAGGCTCTATCTTTCAAGTTGCAGGGCCGCCGTCTTTCATTAGAGTACCGACAAGTTCTGGAGAGAATTTATTGACTAATACTGGGCCTGCGGCTAATTGGGCATTAGGTAATACTACTGCTTCTCAATTCTCCGAAAATATTGTTTTCCCATCAAATCTATTGGATAGAATGTCTACATTTAAAAATGCTTCTGCATCTGGAACTGGTATCGCTGGCGCAGCCGAGAATGTAAACATGTCTAGTTTCAAAAGTGGCGACTCTGCTCTGTTGGATATTTTATATACCGCTCAACCTAATAATGTAGATAAAGTTTTTGAATCTTTGGTAGTTGCTCTTGACGATATAGAAATCCAAAGGGATGCCTCAGCCTATGTTCTCACATATGATGAATGGGTACAAAGAGGCGATCCAAATACTGTACCAAGATTTTTAGAATCTTTGGATGCTGCTGGAGTCACATCTCTTGGGCCGGATTTTAGAATTCCTAATGTAGATTCTTCCACCCTTCCCAACTTCAATCAACTAATTCCTGGCATGGACCCAACAGCAACAGGTGCTGATGTGAACAAAATTACATTTAACACCAACAATTCATCTACTGGGCGAAAATTTTTCCACATGTGGCAGAATTGGTTTGTAATGGCTACAATTCCTTCAGGGTGGGTCGCAGGCGTTGATTATCCAGAATGGACTTTTACAACTTCTAATTTGATACAGTCATTAGATGTTCAAGAGCTCAAAGATAAATTGCCCGGCGATATCATTTGGAAAAATTCTATAGTACGCAACGAATACATGTATGACTTTTGGAACAAATCACTTTTCTTTAAAATTTCTCCAAGGGCAGGAACAACATTTTCAATTTCTATGATTAATTATCAAACTGCTAATCCATCTCAGGGAACATATATTATTTCTACACCGGAAGATAGAAATTTTCCAGAAACAAATATGAACGATATTAAGGCTATCAACAGATTTATTGTCAGAGAAAAAGATGTGTTGAAACCGTGGGATTATCATGTTTCTGCGACAATGCATGAAATAGATTCGCATGCTATTATCAATCCACAAGAACAACTTTCCATTACTCAGGGAAGAAATTTTGTATTTTCATTCCCAACACAATTAACGACCCAGAGATTTTACTATCCAGAAAGTGAACTTGATTTGATTTGTGTCTCTTCTGCTGATTTTTCAACTCAAGCTGGATATGTAGAAATTGACAAATATAGCGACTCAGATGGAAAAAATAACGGTCTCAATAATCCTGCGGCAATAGCTATGGGTAATGCGTTTGACGGCGCTTCGGCATCGGGCACTTCTGCAAATAGGTTTGAAGTAAGTGATCAAGCAGCCGGCGCATATGGCGGACACACAGGGCCCGACGAAACAATATATATCTGGAAAAAGAACAAGAGAAAATATGAAGGAATGCCGTCTACTTTACCAAATGGAAATGGTATGAGAATCTTTTTACAAGTCACCGGATCTTCTATTCAACACAGCGATGTTGAAAAGGGAGCGACCCCGCCTCTAACTTCGAGCTAATTTGAGGTATTGTTTAAAAATTCAAGAATATTTTTTATAAATAGAAATAAAACATTTAAGGAGACATAAATGCCAACTTCATTAGAAACGAAGTATCTTTCGGGCGGTTTCTCTGTTCAGAGAAACGAAATGATATCTATTACACAACAGAAATTTCATCAAAGATTTCAATTTACTAATAAATTTAATCAAACATTTGTGAGACTCGATAAACCAGCACAAGGCCTGGGTCAAGATAAAACAAAACAAATTGATAGAGTACCGCCTTACGAATTACGTTCAGAAGAAAGAATGGTGGTAAATGGATCCGTAACTACAATTAAAAAACCTTTATCATATATGTTTTCTTCTAATAATCTGTTAGATGAAGCTCTACTTAACATAGAAACTATAGATGCAGCCGGATCAATTACAGGAATCAGTATCGCCTCTGGTGGACAGGGTTATTCGCCTTCAACAGTTTTTAATGTAACAATTCGCGGCGGCGCGCCGGCCGGAACTAACAGTCTTAGCGATCTAAAACCAGCGGTTGTTCATGCATATACTGATGGAAATGGAAGAGTAGCTACAATTACTATCGTCAGTGGTGGGTTGGGTTATGAAATGGCGCCGAGCGGGTTTCCTGCTATATCGGCAGATATAGATCTGACTCCAATAGCTGGAAATTTTGTAGTTGAAAGGTTTAATGGTCCACTTCAAACAGATGGAATAGGTGCTATAACTGCCGTTACTGTAAATGGAACTGGTACAGTTTTGACAGGCCATCGGCCGGGCGTTTGGTATATTAGACACAATTCAGATCATCCATTGACTACAAGTGGAAGCGGTTCTTTAGAAGGATTTAAAGGACAACTATATATCGCCAATAATGGAAATGTAGAAAAATTCGTTTTATTTTCATATGGCGAAGGGTTTTCGGTGGGCGATACAATAACAATTCCACAGTCTCAAATTGGTGGAATTGCCGCAGACACCTCATCAAATCAGGTTGTTTTATCGATCACTCAAGTTGCTAGTGCTCAACAAGTAGAATTAGATTATGGGAGTGCGATTTGGAGGACAGAAAGTTTTGATATTAATCAAGATGTCGTATTACAATATCCTATAGATACTGGTATTCAAACAGACACACCCAATGGAATGTTAAGAAATTTAGCGACAGATCTATGTTTACATCCATATGCAAATTATTATACATCTGCATTTTCGACACTACAACAGGGTACTGCGACTTTAACATTTACTGGTGCTGGGTTGACTAGTTTAACTACTGGTCATACTGCCGATATAATTGCTACTTTGACAAGTCCTTTTGATTACTCAACTCTGGGCGCTGACACAGGATTTCAAATAGAAGATGTAGGAAAAAGAATTATAGAACCATATGGCGATGGAACAATGGTAATCACAGATGTTGGGAATGACGATGGTACTGGATCAGCAGCTGATTCTACAAGAGATCATAATCCACATCCGGCTGGTTGTGCAGTCTGCTCTATGGTTCCTTTAACCGGACAGATAGGCGAAAGAACAACAGAAGAAGTAAATACCTTTTCTGATCCTACAAATTTGGTATATAAAACCAAACAATGGCGTTTAGCGATTAAAAAGGATAAGTGGGATACTTCATATGATTCTGGGAGCGCTACTAATGCAACTAATCATACGGGGATGAAAATCAATGAAGGTGGTTTTGAAGCTCAACCATATAATTTGATTTATCCACATCAACAGGAAAATTTATTATCTGGTGTTCCGATAGCAATTAATGGACAACAAAATCATAGAGATGTTATGAGTTGTATTCGTCGGATAGGCGATTTGTTTGTTGTAGAATCTGAAAAGGCTACAGATCTATTATCTTCTACAAATGATATCAACCCTTCAACAACTTCAATTCCTACAACTGTAAAATTGACACCACCTGTCAGAGATCAACGCAAACCACAAAAATGGCGAATGAGGTTTTATTATGATGATCGCGATGAATATATTTATGTCAATGTTGCAACTCCATTACAAATATTGGATAATGGAGATATGACATCAGGACAAGGACGAGATGGTATCAAACAGGGTATTTTTAGACAACCTGGCGAGTTAAGCGATATATATTTCAATTTCTCAAATGATAATAATAAAGCGAAAAGTGGGTTTTTCAGAAGACAAGGTAAAACAGATTCGGGGATCGAAGGGTCGTATCCTATGGCGTATAGACTGACTTGTACCGATCATGGTACTGGATTTTTCTGTTATGATCAAGCTTCTGTCGATCAGGATGATGACTACGCTTGGTTTGTTGTACAGAGACATGTTAATAATGTTTCTGGTACTATTGAATCGGAAGATGGAAAAACACCCGTTCATTGTTTATATGCTCCATCTAAGAGACCCGATGAAACCAGTAACTTCAATACGGGATTTTTTGCTTCTGTGGATACTGTATTGAATCCTGCTACAGGCGAGACCGTGATGACGGCAAAAAAATTAGATGAACTAGAAATTTTTGATGTCAATGGTAGAAAATTAAAGCCAGGAATTCCTTTACAATCTACAATTATTTCTAACGCATCTTCCGTGCCTGTTCGTCCGGCAGGGTATGGGAGTGGACAAAATTATCTTGCTGCCAGTAGTTTATTTCCATTAACAGATGAGGCCGCGCTTGGTTCTGGTTCTTCGTCCGGTGGATTTACTACTGTTAATGACTTTTGGCAATTTCCAGATATAACTTCAAGCACTTATCCAGAAAATGTTTCTTGGGCTAATCACACATCGGCCGCCGCGTCCGCGCCGGTGACATCTCCAAATGATCGAAATGGTTTTTCATTGGGGTATCCGGCCACAATTACTGATAGCTACTTTGTGCCTGTAGGTGATTGGATTACAGGTTTCGACGCTGCAACTAGATATACAGCGGCAGATGACACTAACGGCGATGTTTCGGTATGGTCTGGCAAAAACACCGCAAACACAGGCATTAAAAATTTCGTTACCGCGAGAAATCAAATGCAAGGCCCGACAAGACTTGGTCTAAGATTATCAAGAGTGAGACATAGAAGCGTGTCGGGGGTTGATACTTTTTTAGATCCGGTTAAAGATTTTTCTTTTGTTACAAGATCCGATGATCCTGCTCGAACAAATGTAGAAGGCAATCCAAGAGAATTATCAATTGCTTCGGGAGTTGCTGTTTTTCATCCTACAAGTGCAGAGGCCTTGAAATTAGTTGAAGAATCTTCTCATACGATCATTTACTATACCGGAACTCAATATCTTGGTAACGGCGCTGCAACAGTTCTAGGTCCGAATTTTGATACAACGGTATATGGCGTCGGCACCAATTACCGGGCGAAAAATATAGATGAACTTTTTCGTATACAAAAAGATATAGCCAATGGTCTCACCGCCGGTGGCCCATATTCAAATGCCCAGGCTGAAATTGTACCAGTAGAAGGAAGAGGTATTCATGGCGGAGTTACACAAGGACTTGTAGCAGAGATGGACGGATCTCTTAAAAGTAGCGGTGGATCAGCCGGCGCTCCGTTTGAAGGCTATTTTATGACAGCTGCGGGAAATCCTCTTGGCAAAGAAATTATTTTGCCTAAAGTCGGAGATGAAATCACCATGGCCGTAGAGAATGCTCAAACTGCTACCAGAGTTGGTGGCCGAGTAAGTGCTATTTTGCAGACATTCCCCGAAGACGATCAATTTATATATGAATATGCATGGGAGGGTGCTGGTTTCAACAACGAATATACCAATTATTATGGTAGAACTGGAATCAACTCTCATCCATTACACGAAGTAAATAGACTTAAAGTTTTTGTTGATGGAACTGAAGCTGATGCAGCTGTTTTAGGACAAAACTATAATATTGATACTAGCGGCGAAATTCAGTTTGGTACTACAACTTCTAGTTTAGAATATTTTGGTAGTTCTAAACCGATGTATGCTTATAATGTGTCGGATGATACTCTAAAGTTTGCCCTGCCATTAGCAAGTGGATCAACTGTTTCATTAAGTTATGAAAATTATTCTGATGTTGAGGAAAGAGATACTGGCACAAATACATATCTAATTAAAATCCCAGAAGATAGAGATGTTCCTGATATTTGGCAGGATATACATTCGGTTGCTAAAGGTATTTATAGGTTCATTGTACGCGAAAGTGATGTATTTAAACCTTGGGACTATCACGTTTCTGCTGTCATTCCACAAGTTGACAGTCCTGCGTGTATCAACCCTGTTGAACAATTATCAATAACACAAGATAAAACCGTAATATTTAATTTTCCAACTCCATTGGCATCCCAAAGATTTATTTATAGTGATGGTGAATTAGATATTATTTGTGTCGCAAACGCCGGTAGTTCAACGCAAGGTGGTATTATAAAAACATCAGAATCAAAATATGATTTAGATCATATGCAACACAGCGGATATAGAAACTTTACTAATGATGATACATATCCACAAACTCTGAATACAACAGATGCTGGAACAATTCTTTCTTCAACTCAGTTTGGAGAAGATGCAAATGGTTTGGTAACTGATGCAAATGTAAGTAAGTCGTCCGGACTCAATGCAGCTGGTGAGTTGCTTTCATTAAACTATAGGAGAGAATATTATTGGCATAATGTATATCAAGGATCATTAAACTTGAATACGGGACAAAGATCTGGTGCAACTGCTAGTACTCCTGTAAGAGCATTTGATACTGCCGAAAATTCTACCACAAGAACTTATTTAGGTATGCATTCGACAAAACCATTTGGTAATGGTATGAGAATATTTATTCAGTGTCGGGGTGGTTCTATAAGGCCTGAATATTCTGACTTTACTCCGCGAGATCAGGTTGATACTGCACTCAATGATTTCACCACAGTTTTGACATAGTAAATATTATAAAATTTAAAATAAATAGAGGGGGAACTATGTTCCCCCTTTTTTGTAAGAGAATCAATGTCAGATATTGCCAATATATTTTTATTTAACGACTTTAAAAAAGTCAGAGTTGGAATCGAAAGACCTTCGAATTGGATTGCTGTTCCTACCACAGATCCATCCATCCTAGACAATATCATTTCTATGAATGATATTGTCTATAAATTTAGATATCCTTATGGTTGGGATATACCACAAGATACTGTTTTTACCGAAGGAAACATCGAATATACTTTTCAAACACAAGGTTTAAAACTTTATGGATATTTTCAAGATTATTGGAAAATTAAAGTAAAATCTAACCTTATTATGATATCTAATCTCCCATTCGCTATGGCGAATATAACATTCGCTGGTGGGGATATTGAAAAAAATGGTATATCTGTTGGAAATTCTACAACAGTCGTTAATGGAGATACGATTAGAATTTCAGTATCGGATTATATTCCTAATACAAACCAACCAAATATTTTTGATATAGATATATCGGGAATCATTGTACGGTGGATAGTAGAACTTTCTGATCCACATTTCATGGGATTTGATTCTGAAGTTAGTAGGCCGGGATCTAGCGATAATCAGGAAGTGTCTTATAGGGCTCAGACAAATGTTATAAACTCTATAAAATCTCTCATCGTTAATGTCGTAGAAAAAAATGAATCTATTAGTCACGACATCGAAAAAATAAAAGAAATTGTAACCGCAACAATTAGAGAAAATATCTCAGAGATATTAACACATACTATAGCTGAATTTGGTATAGAAGAAACAGATGACATATTTACTTTAAATGAAATTTTAAAAGAAAATATATACGATACCGAAACTCTTATACAAGAATTGATTGCGCCCTCAGAAACTATAACAACGCCGGAATTAGATTCTGTTTCGGATAATGAAACTTTGGGATTGTCGGATATTGATGCTGTTTCAGAAACAGAAGTTTCGACAGAATCTGAAGTAGATTCAGAATCAGAAATTGAATTTGCAGCTACTACTGATATAGATTCTGAAACCGAAACTGAGGTCTCAACAGAATCCGAAATAGATTCTGAAACCGAAACTGAGGTCTCAACAGAATCCGAAATAGATTCTGAAACCGAAACTGAGGTATCATCACAATCAGATGTGGCTACCGATACAGAAACAGAAATTTTATCTGTATCGGACGTGGATAGTGAAACTGAAACAGAAATTTTATCTGTATCGGACGTGGATAGTGAAACTGAAACGGAGGTATCATCAGAATCCGAAATAGATTCTGAAACCGAAACAGAAATTTTATCTGTATCAGATGTAGATAGTGAAAGTGAGTCGGAGGTCTCGACGGAATCCGATGTAGCTACTGAAACTGAAACTGAGGTCTCGGCGGAATCGGATGTAGCTACTGAAACTGAAACTGAGGTCTCAACGGAATCAGATGTAGATTCTGAAACCGAAACTGAGGTATCATCAGAATCGGATGTAGCTACCGATACAGAAACAGAAATTTTATCTGTATCAGATGTAGCTACTGAAACTGAAACTGAGGTCTCAACGGAATCAGATGTAGATTCTGAAACCGAAACAGAAATTTTATCTGTATCAGATGTGGATAGTATTAACGAAGATGTGACAGAATTTTTGCAAACTATTGATACAGTATCCGAAAAAATAACTACAGATATTTTGACAGCTGTCTTAACACAAATATCAGAAGATATAACATTGTCTGATGTGGAATCTCTTTCTGAAACAGAAATAGAAAATCTTTTAGAATCTGATTTTGAAAATATTTTAGAAAATGAAAATTTATCAGACACAGATCAAGAAATAGTAAAAGAGACTTTATCTCTTTTGACACAAGAAGCGGTTACAGAACTAATACAAAATAGTTTTTTAGATCAATCTATAGCTGATATATTAGATACAACAACTACAACTGATATAGATAGTGATAGTGAAATAGAAACTGTAGATCTTTCGGACGCAGAACAAGTCACTGGTGTAGAATTGGAAACATCAGTAAATCCGCCCGATATAGATTCTGAAACAGAAACTACATTAGAGGACACTAAAGTTGACGCTAGTGCATCTAAGTCTGACAGCTCAGAAGATTCTTTAGATTCCGAATCTAAATCTGTTACTGATTTCAATGTATCTACGGACGATACAACTACATCAAGCGACAATACAGATACAACCCAAGACGGTACAACTATATCAAGCGGTAATGCAGATACCTCAGAAGACGGTACAACTACATCAAGCGACAATACAGATACAACCCAAGACGGTACAACTATATCAAGCGGTAATGCAGATACCTCAGAAGATGGCAATCCTCTAATATCCGATAACTCTGAAGAAGTTGTAGAAACTCCAATTATTTTAAATTCTCCAACAGACGAAACACCGGAAGTTGCTGGACAGATAAATTCTCCAACAGATGATACACCAGAAGTTGCTGGACAAATCAATTCTCCAACAGACGAAACACCGGAAGTTGCTGGGCAGATAAATTCGCCGACAGATGAAACACCGGAAGTTGCTGTTGAAATCAATTCTCCAACAGATGAGACACCAGAAGTTGCTGGACAAATCAATTCTCCAACAGATGAAACACCGGAAGTTGCTGGACAAATCAATTCTCCAACAGATGAAACACCGGAAGTTGCTGCTGAAATTAAAGCACCGACAGACGATACACCGGAAGTTGCTGCTGAAATTAAAGCACCGACAGACGATACACCGGAAGTTGCTGCTGAAATTAAAGCACCGGCAGACGATACACCGGAAGTTGCTGGACAAATCAAAACACCAACAGATGAGACACCAGAAGTTGCTGGACAAATCAAAACACCAACAGACGATACACCTGAAGTTGCTGCTGAAATTAAAGCACCGACAGACGATACACCAGACATTGCTGGCGAAACGACTCTGCCAACAGACGATACACCAGACATTGCTGGCGAAACGACTCTGCCAACAGACGATACGCCAGATCAACCCATAGAATTTAATCCACCGGGCGATACTGTTGCAGACCAAAGTACGCCAAGTCAAGGGGCATCTGATACATTTGGCGAAACATCACCGATTACTGAAGTTGGTGAAAGTGATTTAGCAACTGAAAATGGACTTATTATAATGAGAAATAAAGATGATTTGTTATATGCTCTTGTCTCTATAAGTAATCCCATAACAGGTGTTGGTTTTGGGCCATTTATAGATAGAAATGGAAATAATAGGGATTTGGGATAACTTACTATGGCAATATCATTTCAAGGACGATCTGGACCACTAACTCAAACAGTTACTAGAACTGTTAGTAATATTATTTACGATAGTGTAGATAGTGTGGAAATTTCTTATACAAATTATTATTATAGTCCAGATAAAAATTCAACACCACATTTTTTTGAAAAATTTAACGAAGGCATATCTTTTTATTCTATTGCATCTACATTATATTACAATAATTTAGAATTAGATAGTAATACACAAAATCACCATTATCCTAATGGTTGGGCGGGCGAAACCGATATTCAAGTTCAATCTTTTTATACAGCTATGGGTAGTCAATTTCCACCTGTAAATGACTATTCTTCTTATTTCGATGAACTAAATGCGCCAGAGTTTACACTAAAAGTAAACAGAGATATAGATAACCTTTTTCCAAAATTTATCTTATTATCAAATACCGAGAGAAAAACTGCAACTATTCCAATTGAACATTCTTCAACTAATACACAATCAGATTTTTATAAAAATGATATATTGCATTTTTCTTTGGGGGCTAATGGCGTTTTTACCGATTCTAACAACAATATATTAACTGTCAATGTGTATAGAAGTTTGGATAATATTGATGATGCCATGGGGGATTTAAAGAAATTTCATAGTAAAAAATCCTCTACTAAAATTGCTGAATATCAATTCGAAGACCCTTTAACAAATGAATGGAATCCTGCTAGTATAAATTTAAGATCTTTAGACATACCCGATGGAAGATGTTTATTATGGTTTGAGTTTGTAAGATTTCCCTCTTTTCCAAAAAATCCATTTCCAGCCTCATACGCGGCCTGGGATCAAAATTTAATCAATAATACTTGGTATAATTTTGAACATGACAATACATTTTCATATAGAAATTTAGAATCTACTGGTTGGAGTATAAATTCTTCGACAGTAATGGCTTCAAATATAGATCCCGGCCAGAAAATGATAGGACGTGTGTCTGGTGAAGAACATGAAAATTATATATTCGAAACTGTAGTGAAATCTACCTCGGCACAAGGAGATGCTATAGGAGTTGTTATTGGTTTTGTTTTTGAAAATGGATATGAATATACTTTAAGTGTATATAGAAGTCAGGGTGGACCATTACAATCAAAAACTTGGTTTGCGGTTGCAAATGCGGGACAATCTATCAGTTTTACTGGCGAAGAGTATAGCTCTATTTTATCATCCGAAGTTTGGGACGGGAGTTCTACTGTGTCGTTTGCTACTAATAGTTGGGTAATAAATTCAGCTCCAACCATGACAAAAATCAGAGTAGAAAAAAGTTCGACAGAGGTAAAATTATATACTAGTCCAATAGGTACAGATGTTATAGATTTAAATACAGAAATTGTAATACCATTAACAGGAGAAAATGAAAGGTTTAAAAGATCTAAAATAGGTTTTACTTCGTGGGGTCAACCACTTTGTCAATGGCACGATGTCCATTTTGAAACAGTAGTTGATGGGTTTACAGAAAATCAAATAGTAAATGGAGATGTTGCTGTTGGTGGCATTGGCATAGAATCTACAGAAGAAAGAGAATTTTTTGCAAATCCCAAAGCAAATAATTATTTTATAGAAGAATATTTTTCAGAAAGATTTGTAGCACCAACTGCAAAAATCTCAAAAGAATCTTTCAATTTATTTTCTGCAAAATTTACAGAATATGAATTGCCTTCTAAGAGTCTTACAAATTTATTGATACCTTACGAAGAGTTATCTATTTCTAAGATTTTATTACATAGAGCCAGTGAATTTAGAGAATCTGGTACTATAGGCAATTGGAAAGATAAATCATTTTTGCAGACAGCAACTTCATCTTCTTTAGACATTAATCCATTTTTCGTTAAAGATGTAGATATTTCTATTGCTGATTGGAATGGCGTCTGGACATCATACGATTTTTCGATTGCACAGTCAAACAAATTTTCAATTCATGGTATAACATATGAATTTGAAAAAAAGGATACAATTGTAGAAAGTCAACCTATTATTTCCAATTATGATATAGCTAATTCCATAAATTATCAATCCAAAACACATGATATTGTTGAATATGAAAGTGGATTGATGATAATGAGTCCGGCGGACTCCACTAATAATATCAGGCATTTCAAGTTTGGGCCGCCGACATTACATACAAATTCTAACGCTCTTAGTTTAAACAGTTTTAAGGACACTTTTCATAAAAATGTTCAATTTTTTGAAGTTTTGAAATCTCATAAATTTAAAGACAAAAAGTTTTTAGAAATCACAAATGATATAACTTTGACAAATACTACATGGAAAGAAGATGTTAGAATAGTTGAATTTGATTTTACAAAAACTATCTTTTTTGAGTACTCAAAACCTTTAGATATTCCAACAAATATATTCTATACACCTGTGTTGGATAAACCATTTATACACAAAGTATTTTTTGTGAATTTTGATATTCCTGATTATGGTTTTACACCATTTGTCGAATCTCCTATAACAAAATTTTTGATAGAGCAAGATTATTTGCACAGCACAGTCAACATGTCAAGTGGTCCAAAAAATAAATTTAAACATCTAATGATCGAAGAATTGTATAGGCCAGGATATAGAGATGATTCTCAAGTTTATGAATTTAATATGGATATTTTTGAATCTGTTTCATCTACACAATTTGATTATAAGAAATTCGGAGAGACTTTTTATGAACCTATAACTACAAAGAGGCCGGGCCTTACTGGTGGGTCTAATGCATTTGGACATGATTTATTACCGATAGATAAAAGACAAGATATCGCAAGCAATTTTAAAACATTTTCTATGGATGAGATGATTGAAAATAGTTTTGGGGCTGCCGGGCGGGCTGGTAGACATAGAGACCACGAATATAGAGAAGTCCATTTCATAGATAGATACGAATATACAAGTATAGATTATCATTTAGATACTCATAAAACTTATGATCCTAATATGTCTACAACCAAAGCAGATGAAACTTTTAATTGGGTGTACTCAATAGATGATACTCCCAATAATGGTAGAATTCCAGAATGTCTTAAATTAGAAGATGGTAGGATTATAGGACAATTCACAGATACAGATAAATTTTTAAGACAATATTCTTGGGAAGCTTGGATGAAAAGTCAAGGAACTACGGACGAAAGAGGAAATTTTGTTCCATTATTAGACACATTAGATTTTGATTATGAAGATTTTGATCTAATAACGCCGAGACAATGGGAAGTAAATATTACAGGAAAAAGTATAACAAAAGGTACTATCGACCTTGTATATGAAGGAATAGAATTGACGAGGGGTGATATAATGATACAAACAATAGGAGATACTGAGAGTCAATTTGAAATTATAGACAAGATTTTAGAATTTGATAAGGAATCCGATAGAGCGAGTGGGTCAACAGTAAATGAAGTTATCCATAGATATGAAGTGGAAAATATAAGAGGCGAAATAGAGGTAACAACTCTTGAAGAAACTTTTACTGAAACATTTGTGAGTGGAGAATCAACTTTGCAGGCAGAAAAAACAAGAGCTCAAGAAGAATTAGCATTTTCAACTGGAATTAGAAGATCGGTCTTAGAGAAAAAAATAGAAGATTTGACAAATACTATTGCAGAAAATCTCATAACAAATCCCACAGGATATGGTTTCATATCAAAAACACCAGCTGGCAAACAAGTAAACTATAATTATGTAACTAATGCGGAAAACGATTCATTTGTGGTTGATGATTTTGTCATGAACGGGTCTGGATCGGTGTCGAAATTTATAAAAATTATATTCAAAATCCGTAATAATTGGTCATTTGATAGAGACCTTAGGTTATTTACAGACGATTCTATCGTGGATACTGAATTTAATAGCAGAACCGATTGGGTAAATACACAAAGAGAAAACAACAGAGCTGTTTGGAGTCCAAGTACAAATAATACAGAATTGGATTTGGTTTTGATAGAACATATAAAAAATTATGATATAGGGACATTGAGTATAGATGATTTTATTTCAGAAAGAGATTTTATTATAGATTCTAGAGATTTTTCTACACCAGAGCAAAAAACCGAATATAAAAAATATTTAGATACAATTATATTTAAAAATTTAAAATCTGGTGTGTGGCATAAAGATGTGGACACTATAAATATATTGACCGGAGATTATCTATCTGCTCTATTTCCAATATCAGATTCTAAAGATAGAGGCGAAAGACTTGACACTATTTCTCAAACAGAAAATAACGAACAAGTATATAAATTAAACTGTTCAGTCAATGTAGATGAACAAACTTTCTATAATAATATTGACCCAGTACAAGTAATAAGGGGGTATCCAGTTTATGCCAGCTGTAACTAGATTAGGAGATAAATGTACCGGTCATGGTTGTCACCCACCAAGGGCAAATAGATCAGCAAGTACTGATGTATTTACAAATAGTAAAGGTGTTCATAGAAAAGGGGATGGATGGCATGTACACATATGTCCGCCTGATATATATGCACCTCATGGTTCAGTTCTGGCTGCGGGGTCTGCAACAGTTTTTGCAAATGGAAAAGCCGTTGGAAGAATAAATGATCCGGTGGCATGTGGGTCTATGGTTCGACAGGGTAGCGAAAATGTTTTTGCTGGAGATAGTTCTCCACCTGTTGCGCCGTTGTCAGATGTTCCTGTAAATATTTCAAAAGAACACGAAGATTATATGAAGGAAGGAATAAATACTGCGCCGAAAAATAGTGAAACTTTTGAATATGGGGATGGTGGAATATCTAATGGTGATGGCGGATATTTATCTAATAATACAAGTCCTGTAAATAATGTGTCAGGGCCCCAAGATGCTCCATCTGAAGATAATTCTGTTCCATTCGAAAGAGTTGACGATCCGACATTGAATTTCTTATCACACACAGATTCTAGAATTGAACCAGCATTGA